>Ga0206107_1000009_pt1 | contig 313080 bp, 255 predicted proteins | sample 2B0metagenome_FD_148652 | JGI IMG/M metagenome (GOLD analysis project Ga0206107, IMG submission 148652) | Enriched microbial communities from leaf-cutter ant dump, University of Wisconsin, Madison, United States - 2B0 | ecosystem: Environmental > Terrestrial > Nest > Insects nest > Nest dump... | reverse complement strand
CATGGAGGTGCTCGCTATCTCCATGGTTTTCTACAATTGACTCTATATGTGATTCTAAATCTGGTTCTAAATGCTCCATTTGTGAGTTAACATGGTGGATCTCTGAGTCTATAGTTGTTTCTCCAGGGTGTGTATGGTGATGAGAAAAATCGTGTTCATCTATTGAGGCATGAGTATCGTGATGTCCATGAGCATCTCCATGATGTATGCCAGACTCATTCGCATGATGAGCAGCGTGATTCAGCCCCACATTCACGGCACCTGCCAGAATGCTGCTAGCAAATTTAGCGCCAGCATTGGCTGAACTTTGGAAAATATGAGTTAATTCAGCCGCCATGTCGTTTCGAAGCTGCCTCATTTTTAACCCATATTTTTCCTCCGTTACGGCACAATAACTTAAACAGGCTTTTAATACCTGTTCCTTATAAGGAGTTTTCAAATCAAGCCGGCTAAAATCATAAGAAACCTCATGATATAAAAAGGAAGTTTCTTTTTGCTCAGCGCTAGGAATAACATAATTTTTTATTTCCTCTGTATTTATCCTATTGGTTGAAGAAAGGATTTTATTGCGGCGAAGCTGCTTACAAATGTTATCTACGTCATTCTGGCTAATACTCATTCTTTCTACGGATAATAACCGTTTGTACAAAATAACATTGAACTGTTCAAGTTCCATTCTTAATTCCGTTATTTCTTTTTCCAAGTTTTCATGAAACTGATTAGCACTGCTTAAACCAAAAAGTTCAATATCTGGAACAGAAAAGGTAATATCATTGATACTTTTGCGAATAGCCAGTCTAAGTTTTTCTTCATAATGCCCTCGGCTGCCGCTATAAATAAAGCAATCAGTAGCAAAAACTTTATTCATAATAGATTCCCACTCAGCAGTTAAAAATTCTCGTTCTAATACCTCTCTTGCGCGGCCATCCATATAAGGTTTAGCTGATTCTATGGCTTTTTTACCCAAACTGGAAAAACCTGAACGGGTTAATGTGGTTCCAATTTTTTTACCAGCGCCTATTGCTGCCTGTTTCGCGGCTATAACCATTCGTTTGCCTAGCGTCGTGTAACCATAGACACCATAAGCCAAAGAAGCGGCTTCATCGCTCATATTGGCAACACTCTGGGTAGTAGTAGATGTAGTAGAAGCAGCAGAACTAGCTGCCCAACCTGCTGTGGCAAGAGAAATCGTTATGCTAATGGCTTTTTGAATTAAGTAACTGTTGGCATTAAACTCTCGTGTATAGCACATAGTGCCAGCACGTAGTATATCTGCTACTCCTTCAGTGACCAATCCAAGGGCAAAATTGGCAAGAGATCCTGAAGAGACAGCCATAAGCATTAAGCCGCCCACGATCTGTAGGGTACCAAATACAGCAATAGCCGATATTGCTTTCCATGGCATGGGATTCCTTTCTTTGAGATCGTATAAAAAATCATATCCATTGGTTTTATATTCATCAATCCATGACGGACGAGAATTTATCCTTAAAAACTCTACTTCAACAGGTTTTAATTGAACGTTGAAATCTTCATCTTTTCTTTTAGCACATTGGATAAGACTGGCAGCAGATCCTTTATCCAACCTCGGAATCTCAAAATTGGCATTAGTATACTGTGTTTCCGTTAACTCTATAACCGGCCTGATCTCTCTTTCCCTTAATCCACAAAAACTTAACTTGGCTTTATAAAAAGGGATAGGAGATGAAAGTATACAATTTGCTTCATGTTGAGGAATACTTTCAAATACTAAATCCGTATCAGCTAAATGTAAATATTGTTCTTCTTGCGATAATTGTTTAATCTTATTTTCTAATAAATTTAATACATTCCATAATGTTTCCTTGGATGGACTCGAATAGTGTAATTCAGTATTTTCGTGGAAATTTTCAATTAATTCAATATCCTGCAAGTTTATTGTTATAAAACCATTATCAAAATTCTTTACAAAAACCTTCAGAGCTTCTTGCAATTCAGAGGTTTCTTTGATAACACTCAATATTTTTTTTCTTGGATTATTAATAACAAGAGTAAAATGGGCTTTTTCTTCACTAGCCTTTACTTCAACATTAGCCTTTACCTCAACGCTAGTATTTTCTTCTGATTTTCCTTCACTAACCTCTACTCCAAAATTAGTATTTTCTTCTGCTTTTTCTTCACCAGCTTTTACTTCAATATGAGTATTTTCTTCTGCTTTTTCGGTTAAAAATGATTTTGCCTGAGATAAGGCTAATCCATTGATTTCAATAGAAACCAATAAATTTTCTGCTTCTTTATATCTTTTGTAAGTATCTATACCATTATTAATGGTATCAGATACTGTATTGACTGTCTGTATCGCCTTTTTGCCTACATAGCTGGCAGCGTTAGATGCAGCATTGGATGCTTTTTCTAATAGGGTATTACGTTTAGGTTCTCCTTGCTTACTTTCTTCTGAATTTCCTGATTTAGATTTTTCATGAGTTGCTTTTCGATTAATGGGAAGAAGACTTTTCAGTGTATGACTTAAATTTCCATGAAATTGTAAATTTTTTCCATCGAAAATAATATTAATACGAAGATCCCTATGAACAATTTCTTTAAATTTTTTTATGATGCCAAATAGAGAAAAGTCATCGCCAAGATCCTTACCTTTTTTTAGTCTGGCTAATGTGACAGTGATGCTTTGATAATCGTTTTCCTGTTCAATAACAGATAAACATTCCTCTTGAGTGAGCTTATTAAATAGCTTATATGTTGCATTTTGGCTCTCAGAAAACTTAATATTAATAAGGTTCTGAGATCTTTCAATGCTGTCTAATCCCAGGTGAGCTGAATTAGCTAATATATTCAGTACTTGGGCATCATTTAATATTTGTTCAGATAAATCGTTTCTATAATATTCCTCTGAAAGTTTGTTTGAGATGTTTTTTATATTTTCAACAATATTAGAAAGTGCTTGTGTTCTGGCAATCTTGTCAGGAACAATATTTTTTACTTTTATCAAACATTGTTTAGCTTCATTTTTATAAGCTCCTTCAGCCAGGTTTATAATAGCATAAACCTGGTTGTAGTAAGCTATAAAAGCATAATTGGGGTCAGCAGTAATTGCTTTATTATAAAATATGGTTGCTAGTTTCAGATCATTTTGAAAGGCGGTTTTTTTAAAAAAGTGTTTCCATGAATTGGATTTATTAATAAAACTATTTCCAAGTCTAACCCAATAGATAGGGTTTTTAATAATAGTGTTTTCTTGATATGCTTGGATAATTTCTTCCTTAAATTCGTCAAAATCTGACTCAATGTTATTGGCCTCTCCTTCATCTAAGGTATCTAAATGACGTTCTTTTAACCAAAAGCCCCATTGCTCTTCTAAACCTGCTCTTTTATAAGGAATCATCTCCTGCATAAGTTCTTGAGCTAATGAATGAGGTAAACCCCAGGTTTCAAGCATATTTTCATAAATGGTGTGATTGTTATCAATCTCATTAAGTGTTTCGATCAGCTCTTGATAATGAGCAAAGAGTCTGTCTTTTTTTCTGGTGATCGGAAATTCAGTTCGTCTGATATTCTCTATAACAACTTTTTCTTCATTATCACGCAGCAATTTGCTGGTTTTAATACTATGTTTTTGAGATGACAATAAAATCAATTCTCCGCTGCCAGGTTCTCCTTTTCGGGAAGCTCTTCCAAATATTTGATCTTCCACTCGTTTATTTCCTGGCAAAAAGGTACATAAAACGTGTAATGCTCCTTGTTTAATAGCATCTGGAGTCATTCGAATGTCAATACCACGGCTAGCAAGATTAGTTCCTATAATGATAGTTCCGCAGTCAACAGGTTCTTTTAAAAATTGTTTTTGCTCTTCATCACCTTTGGAATACTCAAATACCTTTCCTTCTTTATAAAGGATTTCTACTCTATGAGTAAAATAGCAGGCATCTGCTATACTTTCACATACAATAAGGATAACTCTTCCTCTTTTAGCCTCACGAATGGCACGATTAATAATTTTTAACCGCCAATGAGCATCATCAGCAATAAGTTCTCCTGGAAGTTCAAAAAACCGTTTCTCCTTATAAGTAGGCACATTAACAAAATCAACAGAATACATATCCGCTAACAACTGCCTCGATTCCTTAGAACCCAACGTTCCTGTAATACCGTAGATATTTTCGCCATAACGGTCTGCCAGCGCTACATTAGAAAGGAAATTAGTCGTTAAAGTTTCTGGAGAAACCTGTAAACCATGCCTAAATTGGAGAACAAGCTCTAGTCCATCAGTTAATGATGAGCCTTTCTGGAGCGTACCAGTGTTAGTACAGTCTACCGGAACAATGGATTCTTGATTCAGGTCATTCAATTCAATACTGTAATGATGGTTTTCACTAAAAACCTCATAGGCTAGAATGATGCTGTCAATCCATCTCTCGGACTGATTCCTAGCAAACTCTTTCAGGTGTAAAGGGATCTCAATAAGCTCATTGAGTTTCCCGTCAACAATTTTTCTCATATATTCAGTTATTTCTTTACGGGGAGAAGCTGGAGAAATGATTAAATTGAGGACAACAGATAGCAGTTCCTGCCATAAGGTTCCGAGGATAGGCAGTAAGGTATTCATGCCAGGAGTGGAACTTGATAACATCGCAATATCGCGTATCTTATCAATCAATAAGTTATCCACTTCATCGAAAATGACTCCATCAAAGCCGCGTTTTCCCCGCGTTCCTAACTTGCTGTATTCATGCCTTAAAATATCAAATAGGAAATTCCGCTCATCACTATAAACGATATGAATTTTTTCTTCATAGCATGACTTTGCACCTCTAGCATCCATTTGCTCCATATTGCTTGCTGAATTCAAACCAAACAAAGCATAGAACCCTCTATAAACTTTTTCACCTTCAATAGCCAGAATAGGAGAACTCGTAATAGCATCAATGGTTTTATTCTTTTTTGTTAATATAAGAATAACTGCAAGCATCGCGGTAATCAGTGATTTTCCCTCACCAGTTATAATCTGTGCAAATCGCCCTTTGTCTTCCGGACGATAAAGTAAACAAAGTACAGCCAAAACTTGCGTATCCCTGGGTTCAATCTCAGACTGACTATGCAGTAAACATGCCCGTCGGATAACAGCCAAAATTTCAGAAATAAAGTTATTTGGATCAGAAACTGCTTGGTTGGAAATAGATTGAATATGTTGAGACCATCTCAAAATATCAACTTTACTCCACTGACTAATGGTATTTTGTCTATAGCTATTAAAGCCTGAAGGAAGTGAGCTGGTTTGGTGAAATAATAAACTGCTTTCCTGCATTATTGACAATAAAACGTCATTATTCAGTAAGTCTGATAAAGCCGCATTATAGGCATTATCAAGGTCGGCTTTCATTTCATCCAACAGTTCTATTCGTTCTTTTTCCTTGCTTGAATAAAAGTGCAGATTAACGCACTCTTCATGGAGAGTTCGTAGAAGCCTGTCCAACGGGTCTAGCGGATCAATCTCACAATAGCTATAAAATATTGATTCTTCAATACAATATAAAAATGGATATTCAAAGAGACTGATGATATCTTCCAAATTGTTTTTTGACAATCTGGTTAAGAGATTAAACAGATTATCAAAATTCCAACCTTTACAGAGTAAATTCTTTAAGAGCTGCTTAAGTTCAACTGCTCTAAATTTGTCAGTTTTTTCATCCGTTTCAACCGAAATAATTTTATCAATCTGTTCGCCGATCTGTTTTTGGTAAAAAATATCTCTTAATTCAGCTATTGAGGTAATTTTACTGGCTTCAAAAATGGTTTTTAACTGCTTTTCTGAAGCTTTATATTGATTTAAAACTATTAAAAAATCCAAAAATTCTTTGACATCTGGCTTTTCAGTAAAAAGCCATAATAAGCTATCTAAAAGTTCACATCCCAAGTTGAGTTGATGAAACTCCTTAGTAATTTTTTTTATTTCGGCATTATTTAAATGATGGTTTTTTAAAATCTCATTTATCCAACGAGACTTATTCTCTTCAAGGCTATAAAAAATTAACTGTTTTTCCAATACTTCAAATGATATTCTTGACTCAGAAGAAGCCAGAATAAATAATATATTGTTAATCTCATTTAAACTAAGGTTTTCTTTATATTGCTTTATTTTGATCAAAAACAAAAAACCATCCAGGTTTGAATGAAACTTTCTATACAACTCATCAATACGATGATTAAATATCCTTCTTTGAGCGTCAAAGTCTTCATCATATCTAATAAATTCAAGTAGATAATAACGAAACAGTTCTCTGACATATAAATTTTGTTCGGTGTTTTCAAGGAATTCTGGGAAATGGTTAGGCTTAACCAGAAGACATACTAGCTTAAACCCTATGTCCTGACAGTTTTGGTTTTCTGGAAAATGGGACGAGAATTGATTTTCTATATAACCAATAATCCTTCCATTTTGATTAAAATTCTTTTTCCTGGAATGAAAAAAAACACATGCTATTAATTTGTTAGCTGAATCTTTATCAGATTCTGATTTTACAACTTTTGTTAAATTATCAAGAAATTTCCTAAAATCAATATTTTTAACTTTATCGTTTCCATATATGAAATTAATTAACGTCTCTAAAATTTGGCTTTTTAACTTAGAATCATTGACATCCGAAAAGCATTTTAATAAGTACTTTATAATCTTTCCCACCTTAAAAGAAGATGACTGAATAATACAGTACTCGGCAATTTTTAAACTTAAAGATGTTATTTTACCAGACGAAAATTGATTTTTTATCTCAGAAAGGAGATGCACCAAATCTTCTTCAGAAAAAACATTTTGTTTTAGTATATAACAGCATAAGTCAATTGCCTTTTTTTCATGAAAATCTGGTATAAGATCCTCTATTCTTAATATAAACTCCAAGAGACCTCTATAATAATCAGGTAAAATCTTTTCCTTTTCAGAAAGTAAAATCTCAAATATCCCATAACTGAAGACAGTAAAAATACTTTCCAAAAACCGACAGATAAACTCAATTTCATTAAAAGCAATGTCTTTTCCTTCTTCATGTTTTTGAATAATGCGATTAATTGTTTGATCTATTGAATCATTATCTAAACGGCTTTCTAAATTTAAAATATTTTCGTAGTCATAGTGTTCTAAAACTCGATGCGCTGAACTTCTTACATCCGGATAAGGATAACTACTTACTATGTTGATAATAATTTCAAAAAAAGAATCAGAACATTTAAAATCATTAAAGATTATTTTAGGGAAAAAATTTAATAATTTATTTAACAATTCATGGCTATTATTGATTTCTTGATTCAATAAAGTGCGTATAATGGACTCTATTTTCAGGAAATCTCTCTCTAAAAATCGGTATTCTTTTTTAACGAGGTACTCGATTATATCTATTTTAGATTTATTATCTATATCATCTTGTAATAGAATAAATTCTCTCTTCTTGATTGCCAAAAGTTTAGCTGCTCGTATCGGCATTATTCGGTGCTCTCGTTGCCTGGCTAAAATAGCAAATGCTTGCCTTTCAGAAAAAAGATTATTGCCTCTCTCCAGAATTTCGACCAATGATTCAATGGTATCGTTGTCAACGGATACAGAAGAAAGTTGATTTCCCAAAAAACGGCTTATTTCCTGTTGGGTATTGCTATCTTTTATTTTTTGGAGTAGATCGGTAATAGTTTTTACAAATTCTGGCGATATTTCTTTAGGGAAACAGGCCAGTACCCTTGCAGCTGCACGACATACCGAAAGATCTTCATATAAAAGGCAGGCCCTAACCTTAGGAAGGCACTCGTCATTTAAAGAAAAGCCTCTTTTTATAGCGATCTCCATTAGAGATAAGTAAGCTGAATCATCAAGAGTCACTGAAGTTCGAATAAATAAAACTTCAATATTGGTATAGGTTTCTTGACTGATGTAAACACCATGGTGTACCGTCGTTTCGCTTATAATCAGCCCTGCTGTTGCAGTAATAGATTCTTCTTGTTCATTACCAAGCAGCATTTGATTCAATATATTAAGTAATGATTGCGGAAGTTTTTGTCCATTTCTGACAGATAATAAACAAATATTAAGCGCTCTGTCTTTAAAGCTAGGCTCTGTATTGATTAATTGTTCTATAGCATAAAAATCAGCAGAAGCTAACATTATTTTATTGCCAACCGCATTTAAAATAAATTCTAATGCGGCATTTTTTTCGTCTGTTGTCCGATAGATAGATGATAAAATAAAACCTGAATCTGCTAATTGAACTATCTGCTTTGTTTCTTCTGAAAGTCCACTGTAATTTTTGAGTATTGAAAAGGCCGTTGATCTTACTGATGTATTGTTATGATAACGCATAAATTGTATCAGCTTGGGTATATTTTCTTCGGCAATAAGATAATTATTCTCTTGTGCTTTTCTAAGTATTTCTAATATATTTAAAAGTATATTATTATCTTGAATGCGGTTTTGTATGCCGTCCAGTATTTCATAAACAGAATTATTATTGTTACGAATTGATAAGATAAAATAATCAGTCTGCCATTCAAATAATTCTCCTGCTCTTTGACGCAAGCTCCTGTTCGGTGATGTTAACAATGGTAGTAAATCTGATAATATTTCAAAATTTAATCGCTTCTTGTTCAAAGAAAAATGGTATAATACAGTCAGCGCATTAAGCTTGGTTTCTATTCCATAATAAGCGCTATTTTTTGCAATGTTGGCAAGAAAATATAAAAGATTGTCTGCATTATCACTAATTATCGAACCATATTTTTGGGATTCACAAAGTAATTTAAATGTCTTAATAATAAGAGCAATAACTTCTTGGGAGAAATTAGTGGTAAGAACATCTTCCATTTTTTCTGTTACTTCTAAAGGAAATGCGATACCTGTGCTTTGGCTTAAAAGATTTGCTGCTGCAATTTGAATTCCTACTAAAGAATCCTTTAACTTATCTGCGACTATAACTAGAGCATGATTAGAAAGTTTTCCTGTGGTTTGACTAATTGTTTTTAGTACTTGGTAAGTTGAAAAGAATAGGTCTTTTCTAATGAAATGGTCAGCAATACGATCAATGGCATGATCATCCAGAGCGGTTATTGCTTTTTCTATATACATGCACAGTATATATACAGCAAGCTTTCTTTCTTCTTCAGATGAATGGCCTAATTCATCAATAAGAAAATGGATTAATGCGATAGGAAATTCAATATCGCTATTTCCTTCAATAATATAACCAATACTTAGTAAAAAGCGTTTTTTAGTTGGCTCGTCACTCGCTTTAATAGCATCAGGTAATCTTTCTAAAATACTTTGATCAATTAAATAGGGGTGTAATTTAGAGGCTTTTAAAAAAGCAACAGAAATATTTTTTTGAACAACATCATCAGGAGCCGAATCGCTTAAAAAATGTACCGCTTTGTAAATCAATTCACTTGTTTTATCTTGATAAGCGGTGTTTATTGTTTCGCTTTCCATAAGTTTAGTAAGTAGAGCATTGGCATTATGAGCTGTTTCTCTATCATTAATAAGCGGCAATAATCCTTTGTATAGTTTTTTGGTAATATGTCTCAGCTCCTCTAAAGAGCAAACACCAAAAAAATCCAAGACTGCATTGGATAATGCCGTAAAACAGTTGGGTATAATAGCAGCGGCAGATTCAATAATGTCAGGTGGAATAGGCAAACCTTTCTCACGTATATTTTTTAATGCTAATAGAGTATTTAATTTTGCTTCTAACGGCTGATCCTGCTTGAGAAGTTCTTTTATTTGGCCAAAGAGTTGTGAAATAAAAGTTAAATCATCTTTTTTTGAAAGGTTAAAGATCATTACACTTGCTTCTGTAGCTCGCCTTTCTTCCAGTAAACTATCAACTTCTGCCAATATATCGGTATCTACGGTCAGTCTTTCATCAGAAAGCAACCATTGTAAATGTCTTACACAGCCTTTTAGCCTTTCATTTCCCTGCTCATTAGAAAGCACAGTAGTCCATTCATTCCAAACTGTTTTTAAATTTTCCAGATTACTTTCACTATTTTCACAATAATAAATTAATGCTTTTACTGCATAAAAACGATAATGAGACTCTGCACTTTTAAGAGCTTCTTTTAGTGAAGGGTAGTTATCTTCAAGGAAACCTGCTTCTAGCAAGGTATTTAGGGTAATGATTGCACTATATCTTATTTTCCTTTCGTCATCTCCAAGTGCTTTTGATAATATATCAAGGCATGGATTTATATTCGTCAATATTTGCCCATTAGCCACCGAATATCTCATAATATGCAATATTTTTACTTTAGATTTAATATCAGTTGTCTCTCTCCAGTAACGTTCTGCAAATAGTAATTGATCTTCCGATAATAATTCTTTTCGCTTTGAAATTTGCTTCATTAAAACTAATTCGCTATAACCTGTTCGCCAAAAGGCAAGACCTTTTTCATTTGCAAAATAAGGACGCAGGTTTTGCACGGGCAGGTTTGACGCTGGAACATCCATTAATTGATTTTTGATCCAATGAAAATCATTAGCACTCAGTTGGTAACCCATTTTCGTTAATGCTGACAAAGCCGTCATGATAGTTTCTCTGTCTTCTTCTCTATTTCGTTCCTTCAATTTATTAACAGCTTTAATTAATGACGTTTCAATATCGTTAGTATTGATATTTTGATTATGAATAACATAACTAATACCTAACACAGCATAATGGATAATTTTTTCATTAGTTCCTTCCTGGTACCAAAGTTCTTTTTTTAATGCAGTGATTGCCTCGTTTGGCAAAAGCCGCTGGTGTTGTGCCAGGTAGCTTAAAATTCGTATTGCTGTTTTTGCCAGCTTTCTTCTGTCAGAAAAGATTAAATAACCTTGGTAATCACAGTATTGAATAACAGTTCTTAGATCAGTTTGTGTTATCCTTTTACATTCCGTAGGATGACGAGCCTTATCCAATAAATTCCTTAGTTCGCGTAAGGACGTTGTTTTCTGCCACCATGATAGACAACTCAGCCCATCATCAGACAAAGGAGGAATAAATTCAGAAGCCATACGGACTGCATTTTCGCTTCTAAAGGTCGCTGTCTCTGCCTGGGCATCAGCAAAAACATTCTGTAAATTGACAGATTCTATTTGATCTAAAACGGCCGTTTCTTCGCTGTGTGTATTTTGGGCAACAGCTTGAATCTGCAGCCTTGGTTGATAAGCATTTGTTCTTGGCATCATGGCTCCTTATGTTTTTAAACTTAAATTAGCCGATGAGTATGTATCAGCATAAGGTCCATTTATCAGTTGGACGCAAATTTATCCTTGATTTTTTAGTTTAACTTATTGGAAAAACTGTATATATCCGTATTGAATACGGATATTGTTCAATTATTGGAAGGACAAGCCGAATTTTTTTCTTTCCAGAATCAATTAACGCATTCCGAGAGTTTTATATTCATTATTATTTTCAGTTTTGATTGATTGTTATCTGTTAAGATTTAGGCATTGCTTAATTAAAGAATGATAGAGAATTTTTAATGAGTGCTTTCTATTGTAAAATAAAATTTATATATTGTCATTAATTTTTTCAATGAGTGTATTGACTCCGCCCATTCAAGAAATTTGACTTGACAATTTTGTCAAAAATCTAGCGCATGGTATAATGTAACTATTCTTAATTTAAGTTAAAAACCAAGGTCCGTTATACACATGAGCAGTAAAACCACCATCTGGATATTAGGTGTTATTTCGATTTTCTTATTTTTTTCCACCTTCCTCAATCATCTCGTTCAAGCTCACTATTCTGCTATTATCCATTTAGTAAACCACTATCCGCAGCTGGCCAGAATTTCATTCATTTTCATTTTCAGTACAGCTATCTGCATTGGAGTACCCAACCCGAGTTTTCTATTTATTGGAGGGTTATTATTTGGTATACAGGAAGGATTTTGCCTGGGCATTATAGCTAACAGCATTGCTATTACTCTTTGCTTTTTTTCATCCCGTCTTCTTGGAAAACGTTTCAGACAATTCATCGAAAAGAAAATATCCTTGCTGGTATCTTTCATTATGCCCTACGACTGGAGAATGATTTTAGCGTTAAGATTAAATCCTGTTATTCCAACAACCTTGGTAAATTACTATTTTGGTCTTACACGCATCCGATTCTGGTTTTACGGAATTATAAGCTTGATAGCATCGGCTCCTTTTGGTCTTGCCTATGCTTCATTAGGCACGCTCGCCAATAAACTGATTACCCCTCCTTTGGATGGGCAGCTCAGATATAGTTTAATTGCTCTATGTGTTGTTATAGGATTAGGCTCTTTTTATTATATCGGCCGGCGGTTTTCACAAAAACCTGCCGAGGCCGTACAAACCAGCCAACAGTTTTCGTTTTAATATGCTGTCATTGCTGGTATGATCCAGCCTCTTATAATTTCACACTAATTTTTAGAGGTATATTATGCCGTCTCGTCGAGAATTAGCCAATGCTATTCGTGCTCTAGCCATGGATGCTGTGCAAAAAGCCAAATCAGGACATCCCGGAATGCCAATGGGCATGGCCGATATTGCGGAAGTTCTGTGGAATGATTTTCTGGTACATAACCCGCTTAATCCCAACTGGCTGAACCGCGACAGGTTCATACTGTCTAATGGACACGGTTCCATGCTGCAATATGCGCTTTTACACTTAACAGGCTATGATTTAACCATTGATGACTTAAAAGCCTTCAGGCAATTGCATTCCCGAACACCAGGGCATCCGGAATATGACGAAACACCAGGTGTTGAGACTACTACAGGGCCATTAGGTCAAGGCTTAGGGAACGGCGTAGGCATGGCCTTAGCAGAAAAAATACTCGCTGCTGAATTTAACCGTCCGGAATTTCCCATTATTGACCATTATACCTATGTATTTACAGGCGACGGCTGCCTCATGGAAGGGATCTCGCATGAAGTCTGCTCTCTGGCAGGAACGTTAGGACTCGGCAAACTTATTGTTATTTATGATGACAACGGCATTTCCATTGACGGCAAGACAGCCTCCTGGTTTAACGAAAATGTTCCTGAACGATTTAAAGCCTATCACTGGCATGTTATTTCTGATATTGACGGCCATAACCCCGAAGCAGTAAAAAAAGCGATCGAAGAAGCCCAAAAGGTAACTGACAAACCCAGCCTATTATGCTGCAAAACAGTCATTGGTTACGGCGCCCCCAATGCCGCTGGCAGCGAAGAAACCCATGGCGCTCCGCTGGGAGAAAAAGAAATTGAAGCTGCCCGTCTCCACCTTAACTGGCCTTATAAAGCATTTGAAATCCCTGAAGCAATTTATACCGCCTGGAATGCTAAAGAAAAAGGAAAAAAACAGGAAACGGAATGGGATAATTTATTCAAGGCCTACCAGAAAAAATACCCTGAGCTGGCAGAAAATTTACAACGCCGGGCAAATGGCAAACTTCCGGAAAATTGGTCATCCGCCGTTGAACATTACCTTCAGACATTAAACGAAAAAAAACCAGATGCAGCTACCCGCAAAGCCTCACAAATGGCTTTGGAAGCTTTCGCGCCTGTACTGCCCGAACTCTTTGGCGGTTCGGCTGACCTGACAGGTTCAAATAATACAAACTGGTCAGGAACCCATGTTATTACCCATGATAATTTTGACGGCAATTATCTTCATTATGGCGTACGTGAATTCGGTATGTCCGCCATGATGAATGGCATGGCGCTTCACGGCGGATTTATTCCTTACGGCGGAACCTTCCTCGTCTTTCTGGATTATGCAAGAAACGCCGTACGTCTTTGCTCTTTAATGAAACAGCGTGTTATCTTCGTCTATTCCCATGATTCTATCGGCCTTGGCGAAGACGGGCCAACCCATCAACCCGTTGAACATATTACGATGCTTCGTACAACCCCAGGTATCCACGTATGGCGTCCTGCGGATGCGCTTGAAACCGCAGCAGCATGGCAAATGGCCATTGAACGCTCTAATGGCCCAAGTGCACTGTTGTTATCAAGACAGAACTTACCTTACCTTGTTGAACGTCAAGCCCAGGCTGAGGAAATTCGACGCGGCGGCTATGTACTCTATGAGAGCCATCCTCATCAAGATCCGGAAATCTTATTAGTTGCCACCGGCTCTGAAGTTCATTTAGCTGTTAAAGCAGCTCATCAACTTGAAGGCTGCCGGGTACGTGTCGTTTCCATGCCTTGCTGTGAAGTCTTTCAATCTCAGGATACAGCCTACCAGCATAGTGTTTTGCCTCCTCACATTCAAAAGCGGATTGTCATTGAAGCAGGAAGCACCGCTTACTGGTACCAATATGCCGGTCTTTATGGCAAAATTATTGGTATTGACCGATTTGGTCTATCTGCCCCTGGACAGGATATCTTTAACGATTTAGGTATTAGTGTTAATACAATTGTCCAGTCGGCTCTTGAACTTATTCATCATCAACATCAGGAGAAAAAAGCATGCCTATCACAATAGCTATTAACGGTTACGGCCGTATCGGACGTAATATTCTACGTGCTGTTTATGAAAACAAACTTAATCACCTCGTTCGTATTGCTGGAATTAACGATCTGGGTGATATTAAAGTTTTGGCGCACCTGACAAAATATGATACCACGCACGGACGTTTCAATGCCGATGTGCAGATAGAGGGAGAATATCTTGTCGTTAACGGCGATCGTATTCTTATTACTGCTGAAAGAAGCCCCGCACAACTACCCTGGAGTAAACTAAATATTGATGTCGTTTACGAATGCACCGGATTATTCACCAAACGGCAGAAAGCCGAAGAACACCTCGCCGCAGGTGCACGCAAAGTATTGATTTCTGCACCAGGCGAAGGTGTTGATGCCACGATTGTCTACGGCGTTAACCACCATCAACTGAAAGCAGACGACACAATTGTATCGAATGCTTCCTGTACAACAAACTGTCTTGCTCCTATGGCCAAAGTCCTGGAAGAAAAAATAGGTATTGTTTCCGGCCTGATGAACACAATTCACGCTTATACCAACGATCAATCCTTACTGGACGGCTACCACAGTGACGTCCGGCGCGCACGTGCCGCTGCCCAATCCATTATTCCGACAAAAACCGGCGCTGCTGCCGCAGTTGGGTTAGTACTACCCGAATTAAATGGAAAACTGGACGGCTTTGCCCTGCGTGTTCCAACCATTAACGTTTCCATCGTTGATTTTACCTTCCAGGCATCAAAACCTGTTTCTTCAAGCGAAGTTAATGATGCCATTGAACAAGCCGCAAAATCTGAAGATTTGAGAGGAGTGTTGGTCGTCAATCAAGATCCTCTTGTATCATGCGATTTTAACCACAACCCAGCCTCCTGCATCTTTGACGCCACACAAACGAAAGTTGTCGGCAGCCTGGTCAAGGTACTCGCCTGGTATGATAATGAATGGGGATTCTCCAACCGCATGATTGATACTTCTTTGGCGATGATGAAATAGGCAGCTGATTACGGCAGTAATTTGGACGATCAGACGCTGTTTCGTGGACGATTAGACGCTGTTTCGTGGACGATTAGACGCTGTTTCGTGGACGATTGGACGGTATTATAGTATAATACTGGAATGTATAAACGATTTATCAAACAAAGAATCGCTGTTGCTTTAAAAGACACGCCGGCAATTATTATTGTCGGCCCAAGGCAATGCGGCAAGACGACGCTAGCCAAACAAATCATGCAAGAAGAAGGAGAAGAAAACTGGACTTATATTACTCTGGACGACATCAACCAGCTTCACTTTGCCAAAATAGATCCTGTCAGCTTTATCAGAAACAACTCGGCTAGGCATATCATTATTGACGAGATTCAGCGTGCACCAGAACTTATGCTGCCCATTAAGCAAGCAATTGACGAGAACCGGTTGCCTGGACGGTTTTTATTAACAGGTTCGGCAAATGCGATGGCTCTCCCACAAGTTGCCGACTCACTGGCTGGCCGGTTGGAAATTATCCCCATGCTGCCGCTGGCCGAATGTGAAAAAAATAATACTCCATCAACCTTTCTTCCGAAAGTTTTAGCAGGACAAGCACCTGAATCACGAGACATCCGTATCCGTGAACAGCTTATTGAAAAAGTTACCGCAGGAGGTTTCCCTGAGGCCCTATTAAGGAAAGAAGAAAATCGGCGAACTGCCTGGTTCAATCAATACATGGCCAGTATTATCCAAAAAGACATGAAAGATTTGGGTCAGGTAGAACACTTAAATATTATGCCGAAACTGGTACAGATCGTATGCAATCAAGCTGGCAGCTTAGTCAACTACACCGAAATAGGCAATGCACTTGGGTTTTCCCGCCAAACTGTAGCCCGCTATTTACAGCTTCTTGAACAATTATTCATATTTCAGGAACTCCCCGCCTGGCACCGTAACAATAACAAACGTCTCACAAAAACACCCAAGGCACATATTGTTGATAGCGGACTACTCTGTGCTCTGCGAAGAATTAATGATGAAAAAATCAACCGTGATCCGCAATTATTCGGCAATTTACTCGAAAGCTACGTCTTATGCGAGCTAAGACGGCTCGCATCCTGGTACGAGGAACCACTTTATTTCTCTCATTATCGGGACAAAGATCAAATCGAAGTTGATATTGTCATTGAGACAGCATCCGGTGAAGTTATCGGTATCGAGGTAAAAGCGTCTGCAACCCTGAGAAAGCAGGATTTTCAAGGACTTGAACGACTCAGGAAGACAGCAGGTCAGAATTTCCTTATGGGAATGATACTTTACGACGGCGATCATACCAATGCCCTTGATAAAACGCTCTTCTCTGCTCCCATCGGAAGTCTTTGGAAATAAGTTATAGATATGTACCCTTTGTCTTTCAAAGGTGTTGTTACATAAATAGCAACACCTTTTTAATCCATCGCATAAGTGTGTGCTCAGATGCTTATCAATATACAACATGTGTCAAGTTTTTTTAATATTAATTTGTTCTGCAAGAATCCAATGTACTTGATTATCTTTCCATTCACAAATAGCATTACCTGCCTGCTTATGCTGCATTAAAGCGTGTTGGATACCTTCTCGAATTGCTTGCGTTATTTTTTCCTCATCATTAAATGCTGCTAGAATGTCAGTATCAGTTGGATGTACCATTTTATTTGACATGATATTTCTCTATTAGTTGTTGCCATATGATAGCTTGCTTGATATGAATGGAGTTACCTTTTGTTTGTGAGGCAACCAAATTGAGTTGTTCTGCATCTGAGTTATCGTAAAATTTCCATGCATCAGCAATTGGCTGATATATAAGTTAAAAAAATTCCTTAGTCCTACATGATAGCGCCGCCTAATGGTGCATTCTGGTACTGCATGTCCGCCCATACGACCTCGTTCTTGAACACGCGATAGTGCTAATTCTTCTGAGCGAAGCCATAAAAAAATTAACGAGGCAAAAGATATGGAAAAAGCAGTGCTCAATAAACCTACTACTAGCCCAGACATAAGACTTAACGGAATTTGCCTAAAAAATGCTTTCATATAGTTAAAATTTCACCACAAAAAACCTATTTTATGCTATTTATTCTCTATATACTAAAATTTTTTATGTTTCGGGAAAAACTGATGAAAGAAGTACTATTTAGCCAATTATTATCCAGTAAATTAAGCCAAACCGATTTAGATATTCTTAAATATTATTGGAAAAACATAGAATATCAGCCGGAAGACATGATCCTGCGGCAAGGGCAGGCGGGTGATGGTTTGTATTTTATAGAAGATGGAAAAGTTAAAATCACTTCTCATTTTCCTGGCTCATCAGAACTCAAATTAGGAACATTGACCAAAGGTGATTTTTTTGGCGAGGTTTCTCTCATGGATGGCGGGCCTTGCACAGCATCGGTAATTGCTGCTTCTCCTGCTCATTGTTTTTTCTTAAACCGAACTACCATGAACTCTCTGAGAATTACACTGCCAGAGGTAGCCCATAAATTAATCTCAGCTATTGGACTATACAGTATAAAACGGTTGCGTCATCATTTCTCAACACTACCTGCCTTATTGAAAAAAGTTCAACCAACCTATCGCAATGCCTTCGCTCATAAAAACTATCACATTTTAGGAGAATCCAGGCTTTTAAAAATGGCCGCTGAACAACAGTTGGCAGACACAAAACAATTGCCGATTTTTGAAGCCTTTTCGTCATTCTCGCAAGACGAAATTCGACAACTTTCTGAATCCATATCTACTGTCGTTGTGAAAAAAAATTCTCAATTGTTCTCTCAGAACGACATATTAAACAGTCTTTTTTTTATTATAGAAGGCTCTGCCCAACTTGCATATGAAACAGAAAACATGCAAATCAAGCTGGACGTCATGGGGCCTGGACATTTTATCGGAGCACTTTCTTATTTTGATCATGCCAAATCCGGCCTTGGCTGCATTGTTCGAGAATACGCCAAGCTAATTATCTTTAAATATGACGATCTCAATCAGCTTAAAATAAAAAATGAAAACCTCTATAATAAATTTTATTATGAACTGATTAAATCAACAGTAGCCATGCTAAGGAGTGTTAATAAACAGCTTTTAAGAATAAAATGCGAGCTAGAATTATCCCTTATGTAAACAAATTTCACACATCCAAATCTTGGGTGATAAACTTTATTTCTTTGTCTTCCCGCCAAACTTTAATCAAGGAATATTCCGGTATTTCAAGCCACGTGGTCGTATCTTTAGTTAACGGCTCAGAAGCAACAATAACACTTCTGCGCTTTCCCGCTGACATCATGTAATGGTTATCTCCCATATTGACGTACTTCTCTCCGAATGTATACCACATACTATGATAAGCCATATGTGCCTCATCCAAATGAAGATGTCTGGGGAAAATACCATAATCAAATACAAACCGGGTAGCAATAATAAACTCACCATTAGAAACATATAAATTAATAGGCGAATTCAAATTAACCTTGTGTTTTCCTCTTAATTTTCTTAATACCTTAAGGGTATTAATAACGGCATCAGCAACTACTCCAATATCGTGCTCAGCCGCCACATTGTCCAATTGAGACAACAACAAAGCATAAATCCATTCCGAATCCGTTGTTCCTGAAATATGGGCAGCTATCTCCGGTTTAATTAAATTATACAAATCTTTTTTTATTTCAGACAACCCTGTTAATACACCGTTATGAGCAAGTACCAAACGAAAACCTGGAAATATAAAAGGATGAACATTTTGATAACTCACCACCTGATTCGTATCAAAAGAAACACCGCGTATATGCGCAATAAAACATTCTGCTTGCAGTTTAGCTGCTAAAGCTTTTAAATTTTTATCAAAAAAAGGCAAATCTGTCGTTTTATAGATATAAGGTTTCTGCGGCTGGTACGAATCTTTATTCCAGACACTCATGCCAAATCCTGCCAAATTGAGCATGTGTATACGCGACATCATCTTTGGTTGATAAGTCTGTTTAATCAACGAATTATCCGCATGATATAAAAAATCATCCATCGTCTGTTTTGGCCCAAGATAACTTAATAACCGGCACATGAAACACCTCTCAACACCTATATCTATCCAGCAAGAAAAGATATATTAAGCGATTTTTTTGAATTTTAATAGACATTATCCGTTCTATGCTTCAATTTAATACGCTCCTTCACAGGCAAATATTGATTACCTTTAGCATCAGCTATAGAATGTTTGTATCATTAAATAATTTATAAAGACAAAAAATGACACATCATTTAGGATTAATGCTGATTGCCTTGGGTTTTGTATTTTTAAACGGATTTTTTGTGGCTGCTGAATTTGCCATGGTGAAACTGCGGCATACCCGCGTACAACTACTCAAAGATACCACAGGATGGAAAGGTATTATTCTATCTAAAGTACACGCACATTTGGACGCTTATTTGTCCGCCTGTCAGCTGGGCATTACCTTAGCCTCCCTGGGTCTTGGCTGGATAGGCGAACCAGCTTTTGCAGAAGCATTTGCCCCTCTACTCCAACAAATAGGTATTATCTCTGCTAAAACAGTTCACTGGATAGCTTTTAGTTTTGCCTTCTTTATAATCTCCTTTTTACATATTGTCGTTGGCGAACTGATGCCAAAATCCATGGCAATCCGCCAATCGGAAAAAATGTCTTTATGGACAGCCATTCCATTGTATATTTTTTACTGGTTAATGTATCCCGTGATTTACCTGCTGAATGCAAGCGCCAATATCCTGTTAAAAACTTTTAGGCTGGACAGTGTTCACCACAGTGAACACGCTTATTCTCCAGAAGAAATTCGGCTAATCTTAAAATCCAGTCATTTACACGGCGAACTTGAACAGGATGAAGCAGCAATGATAGGACATACTTTAGATTTTACTGAACTTCAAGTCAGCGACGTAATGCGGCCAGCGGATGAATTAATTGCTTTGGACAACGGCTGCTCTTTGGAAGAAAACGTCATGCGCATAATGACCTACCGGTACAGCCGTTATCCTATTTATCAGGACACACCAGACAACATCTTGGGCATCGTTCATGCCAAAGACTATTTACGGGCTTATATGGAAGGCAATAAACTATCCTCTCTGGCGGATATTATGCGACCAGCAATCAAAATAGCGCCGACCTGTTCAACATTAGCATTATTAGAACAGTTCAAGGCAGGAACCACTCACATGGCTTTGGTTTATCAATATGACCGTTTAATTGGCTTTCTTACTCTCGATAATTTGCTTCAAGTGATTTTAGGCCGTATTAAAGACGAATTTCACCCAACGAAAGAAGATTGGATCCCTCTTAAAGACGGCGGTTTTCGCCTTAAAGGTTTAGCTTCCCTTTATTCATTAGAACGTGCCCTGGATATTGATTTATCCGCCTATACTGAACCGACCATTGGCGGACTCATTCTTAAGCAGATTGGACACATGCCAACAGTCAATACACGGGTTGATTTTGACCAGTTTTTCGTCATTGTCGAAGCAGTAGACGGCCCTAAAATCAAGCAAGTACGTGTTTATCAAAAATCGTCCTAGTTAAAGCTAAAACATGTAAATGTACTGGGTCAATAGAAACGAACTTAACTGCCTTTTAAACTAAGGCTTTGATTAATACATGAGCACGCAAGCCTTGCTGCAACGAAGTACCATTTTGAAAGACGACGTGTATATTGCAAAGAAGTGATACATTGTATATACTTTATATATGAAAATGCAGGCAAAAATTCAAAAATGGGGCAATAGTCTGGCTTTACGTATTGGCGGTGCAATGCGTGAAATTCCTCGTCTCAAAAATGGAACGGAAGTAGACGTTGAAATTACTGAAGCAGGATTTACTGTTACCAAGGCGAAAAAACGATTTCCATTCAAAGAGTCAGACCTCTTGCAAGGATTATCCAAAGAAACCGCACATGCAGATTTGCTCGCTTCCCTCCAACCTAACGAACTTGAGTAAATACTATAATGATATCCTATGTACCTGAAAGAAACCATATCATTTGGCTGGATTTTGAACCTGTCAAAGGAAAAGAAATCGGCAAATACCGCCCGGCTTTGGTATTATCCTCCAAAACATATAACAGAATTACCGGTTTAATTATCTGTTGTCCAATAAGCACCAGTATTCGAGGCGGTACCACTGAAGTTCCAGTCAATAACCTTGAAGAACCTTCTGTTGTTGCAGCAAGTTTAATCCAAACACTCTCATGGAAAGATCGAAAAGCCCAATTTATCATTGAAGCAGAACCATCAGTAATGGATGAAGTATTATATCGCATTATTCCTTTAATTGGCGCTGAGAAGTTTTTAAACTAAACCATTGTAAAAAACAGCTTTGTTACGTAAAATGCAGGCTGAATTCAAAATATACCCGTGATCTTTGAAAATGCATGGTTATACTGAAGTTACTTCGAGATCAATTTTTCCCACTGACGTCATTCCCGCGAAAGCAGGAATGACGGGAGAAGGCGGGAATGACGTCGGAGAAAACTGAGCATTTCCAAATGCTTTTTGGTATATCAATCTTATCATCATAACAACGAGTTAAGAAAGCTTATGACAGACACACAACCCAATGAACTTTTAGCTCAAATAGCGCTGGAATACCTTAAAGAAAAAAAACGTAAAAGACGCTGGGGCATTTTTTACAAAGTTGTTTTCCTCGCACTGATTGTTTTCGTTATTTATATTTTTCGAAGCGGCGATGAAAGCCAGAGCCTTAGTGTTCAACCGCATGCAGCGCTTATTGACATTCGCGGCGCACTCATGGATGACAACCTAACCAACGCTGACAATACAGCAAGAAGTCTTCACGATGCCTATCAGGATAAAGGTACAAAAGCGGTTATCCTGCGTATTAACAGTCCTGGCGGCAGCGCCGTCCAGGCTGACGATATTTATCGTGAAATCATGCGTTATAGAAAAAACTATCCTGACATTAAAGTCTATGCAGTCTGTACCGATATATGCGCCTCTGCTGCTTACTATATTGCTTCCGCTGCCAACGAGATTTACGCAAATCCTGCCAGCCTCGTGGGTTCTATCGGCGTCATTTATGACGGTTTCGGGTTTGTAAACACGCTGGAAAAGCTTGGTGTTGAACGGCGGCTAATTACTTCAGGAAAATATAAGGGCTTTCTGGATCCTTTCTCTCCTGAGCAGCCTGCCGAAAAAGCCATGCTGCAGAACATGCTGGATACCGTGCATCAACAATTTGAAGATCGCGTTAAAGAAGGCCGCGGCGTACGGCTTAAAATTACACCAGATACCTTTTCAGGATTATTCTGGACAGGCAAAGAAGCGAAAGAATTAGGTCTTATTGATGACTTCGGCAGTGCCGGCTACGTCGCACGCGAGATTGTCAAAACAGAAAACATCATTGATTATACTGTTCAAGAAAATTATTTTGAAGAACTTGCCAGCAAGTTTGGCATGAATATCAGCAGTAAACTTTTAATGCTTTCTTCTCCAAAAATTGAGCTTTAATCATGATGAATATTGATACTTTATTATGCGCGCGCTGGGTTATTCCTGTTGAGCCGCATAATACTTTTTACGAAAATCATGCTATTGCCATTCATCGAAGCCGGATTATTGATATTCTGCCAATAGACAAAGCAAAAGCTGAATACTCAGCCGATGAAATCGTAACATTGCCAGAACATACCGTTTTACCTGGTTTTGTTAACATGCACACACACAGTCCGATGACACTTTTCCGCGGGCTGGCTGACGATCTCGATCTTATGGACTGGCTAAACAACCATATCTGGCCAGCAGAAAAAGCCTGGATGAGTCATACTTTTGTTGCCGACGGCACTGAACTTGCATTGGCGGAAATGATCCGCTGCGGAACAGTTTGTTTCAACGAACATTATTTTTACCCCAAAGCAGCGATTGAAAAAGTCCTTCAAGCCCAGATACGTGCACAAATTGGCATTACCATTTTAGAAGCGGTATCCATTGAAAATAAAGGCCCTGAAGAACTTCTGAAAGCCGGCTCAGTGCTTGCAGAACAATACGCCGGACATTCGCATGTCAAAATCGGGTTAGCACCGCATGCTCCTTATACGGTTTCTGATCATCTGCTCGAACAGATCAGAAATACCTCTGAGGCGCAGAATTTACTGATACACATGCACGTTCAGGAAACAGCTGTTGAAGTAGAGCAAGAAATCGCACGATACGGTAAACGTCCTATGAAAAGACTTCAGGATTTAGGACTTTTGTCTTCGAAATTTCATGCGGTTCACATGACACAGGTTAATGAAGAGGACTTGGCCATATTACAATCAACAGGAACTCATGTTGTTCACTGTCCGGAATCCAACCTGAAACTCGCCAACGGCTTCTGCCCTGTGACAAAACTCCAAAAAGCAGGAGTTACTGTAAGTCTTGGAACAGATGGAGCAGCAAGCAATAACGACCTCGACATGCTGGGCGAAATGCGCACAACTGCACTGTTGGGCAAGGCTGTTTCACAAAACTGTGCTGTTATCTCTGCTGCTGAAGCATTGCGTATGGCAACCCTCAACGGCGCTAAAGTCTTGCACTGGGATCATGAAATCGGCTCTATTGAGAAAGGTAAATCAGCCGACGTTATTGCTATTGACCTAAGCAGCATCAACACGCAACCTGTTTATAATCCCATTTCCCAGATTGTCTACGCAGCCAACGCAAGCCAGATTACCGATGTATGGTGTGCGGGTAAAGCACTCATGCGCGAAAGAAAACTTACTACGCTCGATGAAGAAGCCATTCTCACTAAAGCGAAGGCCTGGAGAAGTAAAATTCGGGGTTAGATGATTGACAGTAAGCTTTAGACGGACTATAGTACTTTTAATTAAACCAACCATTTGGAAAACAGCGTATGCGTGTACTAGATTCTTTTACTTTAAACAAAATAAATGAGAATGCGGAAAAATTAGAGAACATATTAGATGGAAATATAATTTATTACTACGGCCCTACTCACCCTTTACTTTTAAAACCCTTTAGAGATATTGTTGAAAAAATGGTTGACATTATCCGGCACCACTTTGAAACTGTTTGGTTTTTTATTCCCGATTTTGCCATGTCCGCTGGTACAATTTTTTGTATGTCGGGCGATAAAATTTTCATGGATTATTCATCATCTTTGGGGCCAATTGATCCACAAGTTACTATAAATGACAATGGTACAGATAAACTTGTGCCAGCATTAGGAGTCCTTGAACAGGTAGAAAAACTTATAGAAAAATCTAATAATGGCTCTATAACTCCCGCTGAATTTGCTATCCTACAGGGTCAAAACTTGGCATTATTAAGCAGTTATGAACATGCAAAGGATTTATCCATCGATTTAGCTGTGAATTGGCTGGTTAAATATAAATTTAAAGATTGGACGTTTCATCGAACAGACGAAAAGAAAAAAGGAAAACAGGTAACTAAAGAAGAAAAATGTGTCAGAGCAAGAGAAATTGTGAGTAAATTAGCTGATCATAAAATTTGGCACTCTCATGGTCGTTTTATTGGTAAAACCATGCTGCATAATGTATTAAGGATAGAAATTGATGATTATCCAGATGAACAAACAGGTTCATTAATTCGTACTTATAATGACCTTCTTACTGACTTTATCGAGCAAAAGAGCTATAATTACTATATACATAACCGGCAACAACTACAGCTATAAGAGGCTCAGATGAAAATCTCTCAGCGAGTAAAAAAAGCACTAAAGCAAAACGATCTCAATATGTTAAACAACGAAGCTTTGATCAAGGGCATGAAGTTCATAGAAAATATGAAAGCTAAGGGAGCACTTCTCCCAAATAGAGAATCCCATGCAGAAATTTTGGGAAGCGGCTTCAAACAATTAAAATTATTTTCCTTCCCATCTCTTAAAAGTAGACATTCTTAAATAGCAGTATGACTTGTTGACGACTTTCATAAGAAAATAATGCTTTGTGAATGTTAATACAAATGGCATTATTCGTCGTCATCATTGGTATATTGCGAAAAACTCCCCCTTTTAGAGACTCGGCCGGAAGCTGCATCATTAATTCCTTCTTTCACCTTATTAAGAGCAACTTTGTTTTCAAACAGCCATTTTTCACGCACAGGGATTTCTGAGGGATTTCTGCGTAAGGCTCTAGGATAATTTTGTTACCTTTATCTACCGTTACAGAAAAGCCGCTGATGCCAGCAGCTAAACGCCCTAGAGTAATTCGCCCTTTGGAATCGGGACGTACCATTTTTCTAAACATCACTTCACCTTTTATGTTTCAGTCATTGCAATAATCACACATGGAAGTATAGCCCAAAGTGGGGAAATGGTAAAATGGGATTTCTACCCAAACTGATCTCCCCTCGAATCAGTAGACACAGGCACCCTCCCATCCCTGCTTGCAGGAGATATGGATAACCGCCAAAGCCGAGAGGAAAAACTAGCGAAACCTATCTTTTTCAGATATTCTCTATTACTTTAAAAATAAACTAGGCGAAATATGAGTAATTTACCACCCTGTCAAAAATGCAATTCTGAATATACTTATGAAGATAACAATATGTATGTTTGCCCAGTATGTGCCCATGAATGGTCAAAAAATGCTGAAATGGACAATAACACAGATGATAAGCTTATTGTGCATGATGCCAATGGAAATTTATTGAATGAAGGCGATTTCGGCACAATCATTAAAGATTTAAAGGTTAAAGGATCTTCTTCTATCCTTAAAATGGGAACTAAAGTAAAAATCATACGGCTTGTTGACGGCGATCACAACATTGACTGTAAAATAGAGGGTATTGGCTCAATGATGTTAAAATCAGCATTTATCAAAAAAGCCTAACGAGTACCAGAGTTGTAAAGGTTAGTTAATTTGTTGATAAAAATATATAAATTTCTCCCCTCTTGGGGAGAGGCTCCCTCCTGAGATGAGAGATCTCTAACCAAACCGCATAACTCGATGATGACAATAAGGGGTTTGTTTGTGTTTAGCATAATAGCTCTGATGTTCTTCTTCCGCTTTCCAGAATACGGAAGCTTCCCGAAGTTGAGTTGCTAGAGTGAACCCCTTCTCCCGTAGCTCCTGAATTAGCTCTTCGAGGTTTTTTTTCTGGTCTTCATTGTAATAAAAAACCGCGCTTAAATAAGAAGGGCCAATATCAGGACCTTGGCCGTCAAGCTGTGTAGGGTCATGGATTTCAAAAAAATACTTTGCCAATGTTTTATAATCTAACCGGGCTGGATCATAAATAACACGTACCGCTTCCAGATGCCCGCTGTTACCATGACAAACATCATGGTAACCAGGATTCATCAGATACCCGCCGGTATAACCTGCTTCTGCTTTAACGACGCCAGGAAGTTTATCCAGATAATATTGCACTCCCCAAAAACATCCTCCGGCAAATATTGCTTCTTCCGAATCAAGGATTTTTTCGTCTTTTACAAAATCAATAGACAGCGAATTCACGCAATGGCGAATATTCCTGGCCGTATACCCTTCTCCTGAAAACACGTGTCCTAAATGCCCTTGACATCGTGAACAGACGATCTCTGTTCTCCTGCCGTCTTTATCTGGAAGGTGAAGAACAGCACCGGCAATTTCATCATCAAAGCTAGGCCAGCCGCAACTGGATTGAAACTTGGCATCTCCCCGATACAAGGCAAGCCCGCACCCACGGCACAAATAAGTGCCTTTTCCTTTTTCGTTGCAATACTCGCCCGAACCAGGAAATTCTGTTCCCTTATCAAGGGTAATATGACGCACTGCCGGCGTTAGCGTTTTGCATTTGTCCACTCTATTTTATTAACCTCCGTTGTCATGATAATTTCATTTTATAAAATCATCATTTGCTAACAGATCGCCCTCTATTAGAAGAGGCAGTATTCTCAGTTTCACTGCGGAAATCTCGGCTCATTTCCAATATCCTATCACGCGCCCTTGCCAAGAGGTTTACTAAATCACCTATAGCCCTTCGAAATCTCTGCCCAATGCTTTCTCTATAATTACTACTCTGTGACTGCGGGCGGGCATCCACTGCCTCATCAATTTGATTGAACAGGCGTTCTTTCAAATTCTCGAGAAACTCAATGTCAGCCCCTCTATCCTGGCTTACTGCTCCCAGAGATATGTTTAAAACATCATTTATCATTCCCGCCGCTCTTTCTTCTGGAAGATTAAGCTGCTTACAAGTCTGCAAGATATCTAAAAAAACTTTATAGTATTTCCATAGCTCCTGTTGAGTAACGTAAAAAGATTTAACAATTCTTTTCATTCCTTCATATATAGCTTTTCCAACTTCTTCTCCACCATACAAGCTTGTTAATGGACCAGGTTTCCTAAAAATTTCAAGCGCACTCTCTATTTTCTCTTTTCTCTCCTTTACTTTCTGATCATCTTCCTGCCCCTCATAAAGCTCACCAGCATAGAGAATAACTTCTTCAACTTGAGACGAATCACTCTTCCTATAAGCAGCAGCTTCTAAGATTGTTACCTCAAAACTGCAGTCTAACTTATTCAATAACTCTTCCATTTTTCTTTGAATATCAGGATAAAGATCTCCCGGAGAGATCAGATTTTTTAAGTAAAATAAAATTGCATCTGCCTTTTCCCTTTGTTTTAAAACTTCATGCACATTTAAAACCCGATCTAAATATCTTCCTTCAATATCAACCACTAACTTTCTTCTTAATCCTTGAATTTTTCTTTCCCATTCGGCAATTTCTCCCCTTCGTGCACTAACAAGTTCATTTGAAGAACCGCTAGAAACAGGAACAGGCTGCCAAAGGTTAAAAATATCCACAATTTCATCTGCAATTCCCTGAATATCCGTTTCAAGAGAACGTTCGCTGCTTGTTTCCCCCAATCTTTTATACAGTTTTTCTAAAAACATATCAGCTGCTTTTCGTATCTCACTTTCATGAACCTGTGGTACTCTCGAGAGCATCGTATCAATTTCATTTTTTAAATGAGCTAGTATCTCTTCTATTTGTTCTTTTTTATCACGCAAATCCATGCGCAAAAGTTTTTCCTGTATTTCCTTAATTCTCCTTTCATTTTCACCGGTAGGAAAAACATGCGCACGTAAAAAAACAGCCAAGTCATCAATGGCAGGTTCTGCTGCCAAATCTTTTGAATACTGAACAGCTGACTCGAGCGGATCCTCTCCAAATTCTGAACTGCCTGCTGAAAGCTTTTCCAATAATCCATCAAAATAAGCCCTAATCTTCTGATTCCGCCTATCACTGCGCGTACTTTCAACTGCTTCATTAAGGTGATTTAAAATAAGATCAATTTGTTCTTGTACAACTTCCGGAGCTTCACTCACACTTACTTTCGAAAGACATCTTTCTAATTCTAGAATTTTATTTCTATCAATGTCATAACCTGTAAAAAATTCTCCTAATCGGGACATAAGGACACCTCATTAAATATTTCTAATGTTAAAATTATAACACATAATTGACATAGAAAAGCTCTTCTTGGCAACAAAAAGAACAAATCAAAGCACAAAATCTCATATATACCCAAAACCTTTGGAAATGTGAGGATTGCTTAGAAGAACGTATTGACTTGGATTCCAGCGCGAGAATTCTTTAGATAGTTATCATAAAATTGATAGTACAGTGTTGTTTTTTATAGGTAATTTTAACACTACACTGTTAATTTTTCTAGTTTTTTGCCAAATCCAATAGCTTTTCATGTAAACTGCCAAGGTTGCCGTTGCTCATGACAAGCACATGATCGTTAGGCTGGAACACGTTGGCAACGGCGCGAGCCAGCTCATCAATATCCGCCTTTACTTCAATTGCTGCGCCCTTTATCCAATCCAGTGCTGCTGCATTATCTGGTTTCAAAACAAAAACTTTATCTGCTGCCTCAAGCGAATCTGCCAAATCCTGACGATAAGCGCCCATTTTCATGCTATTGGAAGCCAGGTGTAAAACAGCAATAATGCGTGCCTTCCCAACGTGCGAACGCAACGCAGATATCGTTGCGGCTATGGCCGTAGGATGATGAGCAAAATCATCGTATACTGTAATTCCGTTGACTTGACCACGAACTTCCAAACGCCGTTTAACATTACTGAAATCGCCGAGCGCCTGGCAAGCTGTTTCCAGCGGAACGTTCACTGCTCTTGCGGCTGCAATAGCACCCAAGGCATTAATCACGTTATGCTCTCCCAGTAAAGACCAATGTACCTCTGCCTCCTCCAGAATATCCCCCTGACAGCGCACGATAAAATGAGTTCCGTCAGACTTCACACACTCCGCTGACCAATTAGAAAAATCTGGAGGAGACAGGCACGCCGTTCTCCCTTGAAGAACGTCGCGACCAGGATGCCGGGCAGCATCGAGGCCATGGATGACCGTTTCTGAAGGGGAGAGCGGCGTGCCTGTCTCCCATAATGAAACAGCCCTCAGAGCAACTGTCATAACACGACTCCAGCAGCCCAACGCCAATGTCTCATCAATACTTGCTGATTGCTGGGGACGAATAATAACCCCTTTTTCAGGCATCGTACGGATCATTTGATGAAATTGCCACTGTATTGCCTTCAAATCAGGAAAGATATCTGCATGGTCGTATTCCAAGTTATTAAGGATGGCAATATCAGGCCGATAATGCACCATCTTGGAGCGTTTATCGAAAAAAGCGGTATCATATTCATCGGCTTCAATAACAAAATATTTCCCGCCGCCCTGCCGCGCCGATATACCAAAACTCTGCGGCACACCGCCAATTAAAAAACCGGGATTTAAACCCGCCTTTTCCAATATCCAGGCCAAAATGGAAGCTGTTGTCGTTTTCCCATGCGTACCTGCCACAGCCAGTACAGTCTGCTTAGAAAGAACCTGTTCACGAAGCCACTCAGGCCCAGAAATATAAGGCATTTTATGATTCAATATCCACTCTATCGCCGGATTGCCGCGCTTCACAGTGTTGCCGACAATGACCAGATCAGGCTTCGTATCCACAAGCACTTTATAATCATAACCTTCATAGAACGCAATATCATGTGCATGTAACTGAGTACTCATTGGCGGGTAAAACGCCTGATCGGATCCAATAACATGATGACCCATCTGTTTCGCCAGTACAGCGATCCCTGCCATAAATGTTCCGCACACACCCAAAATATGAATACGCATGATTTTATATTCCCATCAATAAACCGAGAAAAAGCACAAAACCGACCCAGGCATGATTTAAAAAAGCCCTGAAACATCCTTCAGGTGATCGGTCTTTAAACCAATAATATTGATACCCGCACAATACCGCTGCAACCGCCAAAAAACCATAAAAATAAAAATGAAAATGCAGCTGCTGAGCCAGGATAACCCACAGGATAAACCAAAATACCTCTAACAAAACAACAACACCAATATCCCATTGACCCAGCAAAATCGCTGTGGAACGAACACCGATTTTTTCATCATCCTCCCTATCCGCCATGGCATACAATGTATCATAAACAATAGGCCAAAAGATCCCAATCGCCCATAAAATCCAGGGAATATGCAGCAGCGTCCCCTGAACAGCAGCAAACGTCATCGGGATACCCAAACTAAAAGCAACACCCAATACACATTGCGGCGACGACAACCAGCGTTTGGTAAAAGGATAAATGCCTGTTATCAGCACTCCCAGACAAGCTAGCCAAAAACAAAGCGGATTCAAATACAAAACAAGCCCTAAAGCTATCAGCAGCAAAATTCCCAACAGCAATAAAGCTTCCCAGGGAGTAATACTGCCCTTTGCCAGCGGGCGATTAGCTGTTCGTCTAACAAATGGATCAAAACGTCTGTCTGCAAAGTCATTGATAACACACCCAGCCGATCGCATGATGAAAACACCAAAAACAAAAATACTCAATAGCTTTATTGAAACAATGCCGTCAGAAGCAATCCACAAACCCCATAAAGTCGGCCAGAGCAAAAGGAAAAAACCTACAGGCTTATCCAGCCGCATCAATTGGGCATAAGCATTCAATCGCTGTTTCATACTTCTGCCAGCTGCATTAACGTATCATGAAAGAAAACTTCGAGCAGACATAACGGCTGACCCTCTATTAAAAAAGTCGAACGCCGCGCCCATAGCATTTCATGAAAATCTCCAGCCCGCTTCGCGGACTGTGCCCAACGGTGCTCCTCATCTCCTGCATGTAAACAGGCAAAAGAAAAAGGACCGCGTTCAATGGCAGGATCATGATACAGAATGTCCCCTATGGGCCGCTTATTCAAACCAAGAAAAGCTTCTTTACGTAATTGGTAAGTTGAGTGCGGAATAAACGTTCGCGCATACCACAACGGCATCCCATCGCAAAGCATATAAATCTCGCGAAGAAATACAGGATTGCTTGTCAAAGCATATTCTGTCATTAATGCTGAAGATAAATTCTCCCATGCCTCATTAATCAAAAAGAGCTGAACGGCTTTTCCCCGCGCGGCAGCCTCGTGAGTAATGGAAGTTCTTATCTTCATCCAGTTTTGAAGAAAAGCCGGTGCAGCAGCATCGAAGTTATCTAAATTATCTTTCCAACGTGTATTCATAAGCATCCTAGAAAAACCTCACGCATTTTTCCCCTGCTGGCTTAAAAGCGCTATTAACCTTACAGGAGCCTCTGTTCCTTCCCGAATCTTTATAGGAAGAACAAGCGTATAACAACCTGCAGGCGGCAAAACTTCCGCATTCGCCACGTTCTCAACAAGGTACTTCCCTGCTCCAAGAACAGATCGGTGAACCGGATATTCGGATCCCGGCCTATCAGCAGACAGCGTATCAATACCCAACCCCACAATTTCTCTCTGCAAAAGAAAGCATGCCGCTGTTTCTGAAATGGTTGGAAACACACCCTGATTACGGTATTTTTCAGGATCACTCCAGAATTTTTCCCAACCGGTACGGACAATGACAAAACAACCTTTCGAAAGCGGACCATGTTCTTTTTCAAAAGCAAGGATATCTTCAACAGACATTTCATACCGTTCATGACTTTTTTCTGAAACATCAATAACTACACAAGGCGCAAAAAATTGCTGAATATCTAAATCAGCGATGGATAAACCGCCGGGTATACAATGCGCAGGCGCGTCCATATGAGTGCCGATACCAGACTGCATCCGGATACTCTGAACCCTGAACTTCGCTTTTCCTGCACAATCCTCATAATCTATCTGGATTTCCTGCTGGAACCCGCAATCTCCTCCCCAGGAAGGCACAAAAGGTGAGAGCGTATGGGTTAAATCAATTAATTTAAAAGGAGATAACATGTTAATTGTCTCCAAATTATTAGGGAATATACTCGTGATCTTTGGAAATACGTTTTTCTGGATGCCGCGAACAAGTCGCGGCACGTAGGGGTAGGTAGTTGTGGAACTCTAGGCAGAAGAGGCTCCACTCGCGCCTACGTCCTGCGGCTTGTCCGCAGGACCCAGTGCGATACGCGCATTTCCAAAGATTTTGGGTATATACCCAGTTTAAGGCAAATATCCAGTAAATACAACCAGAAGAAACCTGTAAGATCACCTGAATTTTTTACAGGCACTATTTTCTGTGGTATTGAGGACGCACCTAATGTTCCACCCGCGATGCTCTTGCAGAATCCGGAACAATGTGGCTATTATCATTTAGTGTGTCCTTCATCTCATGAACACCTGCTTTCGTATTACTCCAAAAAAATTGTCTTGCCAAACCAGTACGATAAGATTTTATAAGTAAAAATGGACAAGTGATTAATCCTAACAAACAGCCAGTGAATCCTTTTAAAATATCTCGGATGAGATTTTTTCTCCTATCAATCGTTTCAGATTTTTCCAGGTTGGATAATGTATCATAAAGTGCTTGATTAATCTGTTGAGTAATATTTTCTTGAGGTTGTTGAACATGTTGGGACATTTTTTCTACAATCGTGCTAATGATTACTTTTTTACAATCTGCAAGCTGTTGATACTTGACTTTACCAACCTCATCTTTTCTTGATTGGAGTCTTGAAAGATGTGTTTCCAACGGCGTAAATATATTTTGCATCAGCACAGAAAAATGAGGTGTTGAAAACCATGTTTTCCATTGAGCTAATGAAGGTTTAAACTCATTAATATCCGTTACTTGAGACAAAATAACCTGCCACAATTCAAGCTGAAAGGAGGTCAATCCTTTGATTTCACGCTTATTGTAGAGCTTGCTTTCTTCTAGTATCAAAACAATTAATTCTTTAGAAAAAGGATTATCTGAAGCTAATTCAGCCAGCCAGCCTTGGCAAGCCACATTCGCAAATGTTACCCTGCGGTAAGCAGCTGTAATTATCCATCGCACAAAATTATTGGGTGTATCTCCTGGATAGGCAAGATTGAATCGGCGTATTTCATCATAGGATACCGTCTCTGAGGATGACTCATCTTCTTCTGATTCTTCCTCCGCGATAGTGCTGATATCAATTTCTTGTAGTCGCTGCCGGTATTTTGTCATATCTGACCAATCAAATAATTGCTTTAAAGGTTGCTTTGATGCGGTCTGAATTTTTCCCCAAAGTGATGCAAGTTTTTGACTTTCGCTAACCGGCGCCGTATGAAAACTTTGTTGGTTACGGTTACAGTCCTTAGAGATACGACTAAGAATTTCACCTTGTTGAAGTTTTTCTTCGAGAGCAAACTCAGCAAACAAAGGTATTATCGCTTCCCTATATCTTTCTTTGAGAAACATTAATTGTGAAACAGAAACATCATGTTTATGTTGTGTTAAATAGTATCTCACAAGCCGTATGTGCAGGTAAGCAGATTTTTCATCATATATGAAAAGATATCCTGCAGGTTTGGGGGAAAAAAGAACTTCTTCAATTGATGAATCTGTTAAGAATAAGTTAGCTCGAATAATAGGAAGTTGCATCAGTTGATTATTATTGTACATGTGATATTTTATCAGTTCATCTTGAACATAATATTTTGCCAGTTCATTATTGCTAGCTTCATACAATTGAAAAAAATGTTTGAGCGCATCAACGGTTAAGGTATCTACTTTCTTTTCCTTAACCATTTGATCACACAAAATGACTAAAGGATCCTTTTGAAACTTAAAAACAGGTAAATTCAAAATATCTTGACAATAGGGTACATCTCTTAAAAAACCAGAATAAGATTCTCCAAAAAGGGCTTTGAAATGTTCAACAAAACCTGATTTGACGTAGTATTTAGCATGGTTCTGAATGACCTCAAAATGTTCAGAGGTCAAATGTGCCTGACACCAGTCGGGCATATATTTTAATATGAAATAAATAAATTGAAATTTTTGGGTGAGTTCTTCGAATGTCTCTTTATACACACGAGGACGGTTACTACCCCTAGCATGATACACGCTCTCACTGCGTTGATATACACGTTCCCCTGTTAGAACTGGCGTTTTATTCCATAGAGCAATAAATCCAAGGAGCACTAACACCTCGTCCAGTGAGTAATGTTGATAAATATTTTCTATCACCGTCCTGACCTTGCTTGGTGACAAACGAATAATAGCATCACGCAAGCGTTGAAGAAGAATGGGATGCTGAAGCTCATATAATCCGTCCTGCCAAAGCGTTAAAGAGTCATCTATTGAAGATAATGGACAACAACCTGGTTCCAGATAGTAGGTTAATAATTCATTATCAGATACGGAGCTTAACGCTTGTGAATAGAAAAAATAAGGATTATTAGAAGCTGATATAGTAGTTTCTTCTTCATTGATATAAGGCTGTAGATGATATCTTACTTGCTCATTCCCTATATAATCTTCATGTCTCATCAAATACGTGAGTAAATGACGGTTTTGATGGAACCCAAACAAACATACCATGTTATGGTTGCAATTTTGAATATAAGTTTTTAATATGGGATTCTCTTCATCAGAGCTCTTAAGCGTAATAAAAAAGTGCATAAACGCTTCTAATTGCGATGTCTGCTGCTCTGTTTTGCTGATTTCTCCTATCAGCATAATCAGCTTGGAAAATAATATTTGCGTTGTTAACGATCGGTAATCAAGACAGTCAGAATGAGCTAATAAACTCAACGTTTTCTGCAATGTCTCGAAAGAAAGTGCATCATAACGTTTAAGTTCTTTACTGTGAGATTGATATGCTCTTATTGAAGCATTAATAGCGTAAAGAAACAGCTTATAGAACGCATCGAATTCAGCAATATGTGAAATAGGCAGATGTTCGAAGAAAGCAATTTTATCAGTAGTTTTACCGAATGTTTCTACCAAATAAGATGCTTCATCACCAAGTAAAACAATATATGGCTCAATACTATTGTTATCGTTATACTCCGAATCCCACACTGCACGAGTCATGTAAACTTTCAGTTTGAATACATTATCGGCATCCCAATAAATACATTCCAGAAATTTTTGACTCGCTTCAATTTTTTGTGCAAATTCAACTCGTAATTTACCAAGATAACGCTGTAAAAAATCACGATAAACGTAGGGCAATAGTGCATAGAGGCTCTCAAGCATTTGCTTTTGTTCAGTTTGCTTCTTGAGATACTCTGATATACTCTGCCCCAGGAATATATTCTGCTTCTCGTAAGTATAGGTAAAAGCAGCAATCAAGCAAAAAACGTATTTAAATTCTATTAGTAAATGGCTCCATATTGCATAAATAGTTTGCTTTTCTTCAATACGAGAATACGCATGATTCTCCATCATATGGATAATCGCAGGAAGCAGGTTAGTTTGGTGTAATGCCTGTTCTTGCTGCAAAAAATCTTCCCCCAACTCTTGTAATTTGTTACCCAGCTTTTCTCTGGCTGCCATTTGCATTGTAACAGGGTCTAGATCGTAGCTTCGCTCCTCCAGAAAACGTTCCCAAACCTCTGGTTGAGATATATGATTGGCCAACTTAGCTTGTAGTGTAGTGGTTGAAAAGGAACAACATTTTTCTGGCGAGAAAAAAAACTGGAATTGCTTCGGTAAACGAAAAGGACCAGTATAAGGGATGATTCCATTGAGCCAGCAATAACGCTCTCTACGCCAACCTTTTTCAGCCTCAGTTAACGTAAAAATTTCCTGTAAAGATAGCTTAGCAATATCGGGATGAACAAATAATTGTTTAGCAGTTTTCTCGTCATGTTGGGCGAGACAATATAAAAGCTCTATTTCAAAATCTTCTTCTTTCGTAAATTCTTTAAATAATCGTAAAATCTCTTTGAAATGATGAAGAATGTCAGGTTGTTTTTGACTAAGCTGCATACACGCCAATATACAAGTCCCTCTGCCAGATTCAGAATAGGTAAGCCTCTTTAAAAGTTCCGATACAGCAACAGATTGTGTCAATTCTTCCCATGAAGCAGCCTGTCGTTGATAAGGATCCTCCCATGTAGTATGGTAAAGAAAGCTCAGCAAAACCATTTGATATCTAAAAATATCACCAAGACGACGATATTTCATATCTTCGTTTAAGACGGAAAGTATCATAGCAGGATTTTGCAAAACCAAATCAATCAGCTCGTCTCCAAGAAACCCAACATCTTGTAATAAATCAGAGAGATTAATTTCCTCAGTTTCATCAGGCCTACCTGGCACAGGGATGCGCACAAATAACTGTTGATTTTCTGTGATGTCTTTTAACTGCCTTTCTTCTAGCAAACAAATGTGAGCTTCCCTGGTATCATCATTTATTAAGCACTCATAGGCTTCTTGTATTTTGACGAAAGCCTCTGCCCCCGCAGCACCAACTTTGTCAGGATGTGTTTTTAAAGCCAAGGCACGATAAGCCTTTCTGATTGATGACGTGGTAATTGAACGATAACGACCATTAGCATCAGGTTTTAAACGAAGTAACTTAAAATAGTTGGTGCCCATAATTTTTTCCCGCTTTTTGTTAGTTCTTTAAACTACTTCCTCTGCCCAAATGTTCTACTTCCTCTGTCCAAACGTTTTAATTTTAAGATCAATCCAATAAAAATTCAACATCCCTGAGGAAAAATAAGTTGCTATCTCCATTTTTACAGGTAAAATTATATTATGTCTCATCTTAACCCGGCACAATACGTTTGGAAAAATCCCTGGCATTTTTTGGCTTTCGGTTTCGGATTAGGTACGCTGCCTCTGATACCCGGCACCTGGGGAACCCTGGGCGGTGTATTATTTTATTGGCTGTTATCCGGATTGCCATTAAAATTTTATGTGCTGGTTGTATTGTCTGGAAGCATCGCAGGATGCTGGATATGCGAGAAGGTTTCAAAAGATATCGGCCAATATGATTATTCCGGCGTTGTCTTTGACGAAATTGCCGGTTATTGCATCACGATGACAGCCGTTCCTGCCAGCCTTTTCAACCTGTGCGCCGGATTTATATTATTTCGAATCTTTGATATCATCAAACCCTGGCCGATTCGGTGGATTGATGAACACATTAAAAATGGTTTTGGAATGATGTTTGATGACGTACTGGCCGGCATCCTTGCATGCGCTGTGCTGCAATTATTCATTCAGGTTGAATGGTTCTTAATCGGGTAATTTTACGGAGCGCTATATGAACGCCAATCACCGTGAACTCATCAGTATTTTTCTGACAATGGCAATTGTCGGCTTTAGTCTTTTTATTGTTCATCGTTTTCTGCCTTCTATTCTCTGGGCTGCAGTAATTGCAGTATCCACTTTCCCTGCCTACCAATACTTTGCCAAGCTATGGAGAGGGAAAAATAATTGGGCAGCATCATTATTTACGCTGCTGGTATCTTTACTGCTTATTCTGCCGATTTCTGCATTGATTTCTGTATTGGTAAAAGAAACTCACCTGTTCGCGAATTATTTAATCCATTTAAACGCTGACGGCGAGAACGTCCCCCCATGGATCCACCAGCTGCCCTGGTTCAAAAAAGAGTTCATTCATTGGTGGGAAGAAAATATCGGCCGCCCAGGAGGAATAAAAACAATTCTCTCTCAATGGGATCTGTCTATTACTCCTGTAGGCTATTATTTGCGCCAAATTGGTGCTTCGCTCGCTCACCGCAGTATTCAGCTTGGATTTACCCTGTTAACCCTGTTTTTTTTCTATCGGGACGGCGTATGTTTTGGAAAACAGATTGATGCTGTGGGAGAGTATTGCCTGGCAGAACGCTGGGATCGTTTTTCAAAACATTTACCTCAAGCGTTACGCTCAATTGTGAATGGTACTGTTGTAGTAGGATTTGGTGTTGGTATTCTTTTAGGATTAGGTTACTGGGCATTGGGATTATCAGCGCCGGTACTTGCAGGCTTTATCACCGGCATAGCCGCCATGGTGCCTTTTGCAGCACCCATTATTTTCGTCGCAGTAGCGCTCATTTTTTTATTACAGGGTTCGATATGGAGCAGCTTGATTATCATTCTCTGGGGATCGCTCGTTATCTTTGTTGCTGATCATTTTATTAAACCGGTTTTGATCAGCGGCGCTATTAAAATGCCATTCTTGCTTGTACTTTTTGGTATCCTCGGCGGCGTGGAAACTCTGGGATTATTAGGTTTATTTGTAGGCCCCATGATAATGGTATTATTCGTTACACTTTGGCAGGAAGCACAGAGCAAAAAATGAAAAACCTCACCATCGTCATGGCTCAGCAAAACGCGCTGGTCGGGGCCGTTGAACGCAACGCTGAAAAAATCCTCGCAACCATTCATGCGCACCCTCACGCTGATTTAATTGTTTTTCCTGAACTCGCATTAACAGGCTATCCGCCGGAAGATTGGCTGTTCCGTAAGGAATTTCAGAAACGGGTTATTCAAACATTGGAAAAACTTTGCCAGGCAATAGGAGATGTTTACGCAGCCATTGGACATCCTAGATGGGAAGGAGAAAATTGTTTTAACTCCGTCAGTATCATCCATCATGGCAAAATCATTCTGTCTTATGATAAACAGTGTTTGCCTAATTATGGCGTTTTTGATGAAAGACGTTATTTCACAGAAGGTAATAAAACCGGAATTTTTGAATTAAAGGGTACAAAAATTGGTGTGTTGATCTGCGAAGATTTATGGCACCCTGGGCCTTGGGGGAAAACTGTTAAAGCAGGTGCTGAATGTTTGATACTATTAAATGCTTCTCCCTTCAATCGCAATAAATACAACGAGCGGAAAAAAATACTGCACTTTCGCCAGGAAACGGAAGGTAATGTGCCTATTGTTTACGTCAATAGAGTAGGAGGGCAGGATGAACTGGTTTTCGACGGACAGTCTTTCGTGATGAATGCAGAAGGAGAAATAGTGACAAAACTGCCTGCCTTTGAAGAATGATCATTCACTTTCACGCTTGCAGCAGGGAATGCGTTATCCTCCTCAAAGGAAGGAACAGTTTGTTTCCCTTTTGAAAAAGAAGCATTAGTCTACCAGGCACTGGTCTGCGGAACTCGGGATTATGTTCAAAAAAATGGTTTCAGTGATGTACTCATCGGGCTTTCCGGCGGGATTGATTCAGCATTAACACTAGCCATTGCAGTAGATGCCCTTGGGCAAGACCATGTAACAGCTGTTTTTATGCCCTCTCGGTACACCGCTGTTATCAGTGGTGAAGAAGCTCAAGCTCAAGCAAAATTGTTAGGTGTGGAATATCATGAAATTTCCATTGAAGAAATTTTTGAAGCTTTCCTGAAAAATTTGAACCCGCTGCTATCATCTTTCTCTGCGGATATTACCGAAGAAAATATTCAATCTCGGTGTCGCGGCATTTTATTAATGGCACTCTCCAATAAAATGCGAAAACTGGTATTAACCACAGGAAATAAAAGTGAATTAGCCATGGGATATTGCACGTTATACGGCGATATGGCCGGCGGACTAGATGTCCTGAAAGATGTTACCAAAACTTGGGTATACCGTTTAGCACATTATCGCAATCAGCAAGCTATCGTCATTCCGGAACGCATCATTGACAGACCACCCTCAGCAGAACTTTCCTTCAATCAGAAAGATGAAGATTCTTTACCACCTTATGCCGTTCTGGATGAAATTATCGAACGCTATGTAGAAGCTAATCAGAGCCCTGAACAAATCATTGCTTCAGGTATTCCTGAAGAAACCGTACTCAGAGTTATTAAAGCCATTCATCAAAATGAATATAAACGCCGTCAGGCACCACCTGGTATTAAAGTAACAGGCAGCGCCTTCGGACGCGATTGGCGTTATCCAATGACCAGCATCAGATACTAAGGCCGTCGCTGCTAGTCCTCTCAATGCGTTGATATTCTTCTGTATTAGTTGAGCAATATCCTCTTTTAAATAAATTATATCCAGCTATTGCTCCAGCTCCCGCTAATGCAGCACCGCCCACAGCAAAAAAACCAATTTCAACAGCATCCCAACCACTACCGTGACGAGAAGATCCTTCATCAGGGGCAGTAGGAGCTGGAGTTGGCGCAATTGTAGGTGCATAAGTTGAATCGTCATCCACAGGAGCTATTGTAGGCTCTGGAGTCCAATCATCATCCATAATAGGACTGATAGTAGGAGCTGTCGTAGTTGGAGCACTAGTCGGTTCTGGAGAATTTTCCAAGAAATTTTCAATAGCGCCGGTCATTTGAGGCCGTTCCGTCTTGTCAGCTTCAGGATTTAACAGCAATGGATAACTCTCAGGCCACGCACTACCTCCAGCCCAAGCCGTAAAACCTCCGAAATTAGGTACACTTCCGAACGCCCAGCCCAGTACATTATTAAGGCCTTCCACACAATCGTTACTCTCTGTACCCCCTGTTTCCCCAAACAAAACACGCACCGGATTCTTTCCAAGCCAATCTATAATACAATCAGGATTCTGAACACTGACAGCTTGAGAAGGATCAACACATCCATCTTCAGGCACATTTCCATTGGCATTGAGGTACATATGCAATTCAAGCATTTTATTATTCAGAGGATCCTGCATACTTTCCGAGTTAAAAACCTCGCTGTTTGGCGTACCATACCAATTTGCACACCAATCACGCCCATTATCCCAGGAGTTACCGGAATAAAGCACGGGTTGTTCTGCGCCAGCTTTACGAATTTCAGCAACAGCAGCATTTTCATTGGCCAATACCAGCTCAGTTCCCCCATCAAATATGGCAACAGGTTCATTCATTAATCCAAAAATAACGTTAGAGTTATCTCTAAACTGCGCTGCGATTTGCCCCCAGGCATTGGCATAATCCGCTTGAGCAGCTTCAGAACCTGCCGCGCCGATAACCTGGTCGTTATATTGCATGTAATTGTGCATATCAATAACCACAGTATAACCAGCATCCGTCCATTTCTGAACAAGAGCAGCATACTGAGCAGCATAACCCGATGTCCAGTCAATTGCTTTGGACAAATCAGGCTGCATGTATTCCCAGGCAAAAGGAAAACGAATCGTATTCATGCCTTCATTAATATAATATTCCACGTCACACACACCAGGAAATACAGGTGTTTCAAATTCAGCACCCGCTATATTCACGCCCCGCAGAGGATGTTCGCTGTAAACCGTTGGAGCAGGTAATTCGCATTCCGGTGCATCATCATCTTCCGGACTATTCGGAGTACCTGTAATAGCATAAAGATCTTCGTCCTTTGATTTTTTAACACTAACCGCGCCGTCTGATGCAACTACTGTAACCTTTGTAGGTGTTACCGTAGCATCAATGTGCATCTGATAACCATCGCAACTCGGGTTACCATCTTCATCATAAATAACTTTTTCGCATAAATTATATGAAGCAACCACCCAGGAACTGGCAGAACTAAGTTTAAACCACTGTTGAGCATAAGGACTTAATGTAGTATAACAAGCGTCTTTACAGCTGGCACCGCTAAATTCCAAACCTGTTGGAACAAAAATACTGTTGGAATTGCTGTTCTCAATACCAACATTAACAGCAGATGATGTCCCTCTAAGATTCAAAGCAGATATACCAGTTACCGCTAATCCAGAAACGAATAGATATTTCACCCTCATTGAAAATTTTCTCCTATATTACAAAATTAGAACCTGCATTCTATGGCATTAAAATTAAGGAAATATTAACAAGATAAAAATTCATCCATATGTTTAAGAAAATCATCTACCGGCACACATAAAATAGAATGCACCTTTATCCTTTCATTACCACGGTATAATAACAAAGGCACAGCTTCGGGATAATCCTGACAAAAATTTTTAAGACCGTTAAAATCCTTGGGATGCAATATAACAGCATTTTTAACTTCAATCGCATAGAAACAAGATGTGCCATACAGGATAAAATCAACTTCCACACCATTTGGCGTACGCCAATAATACAAATGATGTACGACACTCAATAATGCAGGGATTTTTTGGATTTCATCAATAATTACTGTTGTTAAAGGCGAGCCTTTAACAACTTCTTCCAATCTTTCTGGCCTGGCCTGAAAGCGTCTCAACACATCAGGTTTTAATAAATCAATCCATAAAGCATCAGGATAAGAAACTTTTAACCATGTAGACTTTCCTGTTCCTCGCGGACCAAATAGAAAATAAGAGGCTTTTGCCGGCGTCAAAAAACGTTGATAAAACATAAATACCCAGAAAAATTAACCTGTCAGGTAAATTTTATCGGTAAAAATGGAGATAGCAAGTCATTTTTTAAAAAAGGTCAATTCACATTCCCTTCTGCTTCTACTTCCGCTTTCCTCATCTCGCGGGCAACTTTATTCAAAATACCATTGACGTATTTATATCCATCCTCTGAACCATATTCCTTTGTCAAACTGACCGCTTCAAATAATACCACGCGATAGGGGATCTCAAGACAATGCAATAATTCGTACGTTCCCAAACGAATAACGGCCAATTCAACAGGATTGAGGTCTTCAAATTTTCTATCCAAATAAGGTGTAAACTTACTATCTATTTCTTCCAGATTTTTGATAATGGCATACAGCAACGCATCAAAATAATCCTTGTCTACTTTTGCCATGTCATTCATCTGATGAAATTGCATCTGAAGAGGGTAAAGGTCTACTTCCGTCATCGACCACTGGTACAATGCCTGCATAATCAGCTGTCTTGCTTTTTTACGTGCTTTCACCTTAACATTTTTTTCCATCATGACTTTTTTTCTCGTAATTGATTAATGGTTTCACTAAATTCGCTCACATCCTGAAAACGCCTGTAGACTGAAGCAAAGCGGATATATGCCACATGGTCTAATTCTTTTAAGGCTTCGATAACCCATTCCCCCAACTGTTGGGAGCTAATTTCTGGCTCACCGCTCGCACGAAGTTTATGTTTAATGCCATTCAAAGCAGCATCAATTGCCTCTATGCTTACGGGACGTTTTTCCAACGCCTTCGTCATACCGGCACGCAGTTTTTCTTCGTCAAAAGGCCGGCGCTGTCCATTCCTTTTAATGATTTTTGGCATTAACAATTCTGCTGATTCAAACGTGGTAAAACGCTCGCTGCATTGAATACATTCACGGCGCCGGCGAACCTGCATACCATCGCTTACAAGCCGTGAATCAATCACTTTTGTTTCTTCAGCACGACAAAACGGACAATGCACAATGTTACTTCCCTTAGCGGTTTTGATAAACAGGAAATTCCCTGCATAATCTTAAAACTTTTTCTTTAACCTCAGCAATTCTTCCAGCATCACTTAAATTATCCAGAATATCTGCAATCCAATGCGACAACTCAATAACCTGTTCTTCTTTAAAACCTCTCGTTGTTACTGCCGGCGTACCCATACGCAGTCCGCTAGTAATAAAAGGCGAACGCGGTTCATTGGGCACAGTGTTTTTATTCACAGTAATAAATGCCTGTCCTAAAGCCGCTTCTGCATCTTTACCTGTAATATCTTTCTTAATCAGATCAACAAGGAATAAATGGTTATCTGTCCCGCCGGAAACAATGGAATAGTTGCGCTCGATTAAAGTTTTAGCCATCGCCCTGGCATTCTGAATGACCTGTTTTTGGTAAACTTTAAAAGCAGGCGATAAAGCCTCCTGAAATGCCGCAGCCTTGGCAGCAATTACATGCATTAAAGGTCCACCCTGCATGCCGGGAAACACAGCCGAATTAAGTTTCTTTTCAATTTCAGGATTTTCCCGGGCAAGGATAACACCGCCTCGAGGCCCTCTTAAAGTCTTATGTGTTGTAGAAGTTACCACATCGGCATAAGGAAGAGGAGAAGGATAAAGCTCGGCTGCAACCAGTCCAGCAATGTGAGCCATATCCACCAACAGATAAGCGCCAACAGTATCTGCTATCTCGCGAAACTTTGCCCAATCCATGATACGGGAATAAGCAGAAAATCCGGCAACAATCATTTTAGGCCGATGTTCTTTCGCTAAAGCCAGCACTTCATTATAATCAATTTCGCCCGTTTCAGCAGAAATACCATAAAAAAAAGACTGATACATCTTGCCTGAAAAATTGACTTTCGCACCATGTGTTAAATGCCCCCCATGTGTCAATGACATTCCGAGGATTTTATCACCCGGCTCAAGAAGAGCCATGTAAGCCGCAGCGTTAGCCTGAGATCCTGAATGCGGCTGCACATTAGCATAAGAAGCATTAAATAATTTCTTGAGTCTTTCTATTGCCAGAGATTCTACTTTATCCACGTACTCACATCCGCCGTAATAGCGCTTGCCTGGATAGCCTTCTGCGTATTTATTGGTCAAGATGGAACCTTGCGCTTCCAGCACACACCTGCTGACATAGTTCTCCGAAGCAATCAATTCGATATGCTGTTCCTGCCGCTCTGTTTCCTGCTGTATGGCTTCCCACAACACAGGATCAAAGTTTTCAATGGTTTTATCATTCAACGCAGCACCCTTTTGTTTCTTAAAAAAATATCATGAGTATACCCAAGTTTCTTCAAAATGCCTAGTTTATACCCGAGTATTTCAAAATGCCTCCTTCTTTCCTCTCTCCCCTTGAAAGAGGGTGCCAAAAACCTTCTTTTCCCCCTCTCCTGCTTCGCGGGAGAGGGGTGTACCTACAAAATACCTTATTCGCTTTATCCTATACCCCTCACCGCCGCGATAGCGGCTGCCTCTCCCACAAGGAGAGAGGCGAAAAAAGAACAGATACTTGACAAATACATCAATCACTTTAAGATGTTAAATTCAATGATCTGAAATCAACACAAAACATGAGGTATCTACTGTGAACGCTTTTTCCCTATTAAATAAAAAATACAATCGCCTGATTGCTGCAGTACTCGGTGCTTTTTTATCCTTTACTATTTCGGCTGAGAGCACTGCCTCTTCCGTTAACAACTTTAACACCCAGCAGAAAGAAGATATTGAGCAAATTATTCATGATTACCTTATTGAAAATCCAGCCGTTTTAATTGAAGCAACCAAAGCACTTCAAGCTCAGCAGCAAAAAGAAATGGTAGATAGGGCGCATTCTGTCATCCAGGAACATGCTCAGGCTATTTTTAGTGATCCGAACAGCCCGATTATCGGCAACCCCAAAGGCAGCGTAACACTGGTTGAATTCTTTGATTACCAATGCGGTGTCTGCAAACGTATGGGACCCATTATCAAAAACCTAATTCAAAAACATCCCGAACTCAGAGTTGTTCTAAAACAATGGCCTATTTTTGGAGCAACTTCAGAATATGCAGCCAAAGCAGCACTGGCTTCGGTCAGACAAAACAAATTTCTACCTTTCTATGAAGCACTGCTTGACAGCAAATCACGTCTCACCGAAGACAGTATCCTGGCTATAGCACGTTCCAAAAGACTTTATGTCAACAAACTCAGAAGAGATTTACAAAATCCAGCTTTTACAGAAGAACTTGATAACAATTTGAAATTGGCTGAAGCACTCCGATTAATCGGCACCCCTGCCTTTATCATTGCCAGCACACCTAACGGTGTTTACATCAATGACACAGACAAAACCGCTTTTGTCCCAGGAGCAGCCAGCGAAGAAGCATTAAGCCAGCTTATCCAAAAAGCTCAAGCTTGATATTAATTCTGGAAACTTTTTGTACTGGCCAAGGCGCCCTCTCCAAAGGAAGAGGGCGCCAGCCAAAATCACAGAGATAATTCCGAAAGTTTTAATTTTCGAATTAAAATAATATCATACATTTCGCCTAATTTTATCTGTCGAAGTTGATTTTCTTAATAAATCCTTAAGCTTTGACACGCTATAATGAGAAGTGTATATTATTGGTTGTTGGACGATTTGGTATTTATTCAAAAAAACGGAAAAGACTGTCCCAAACAGGATTCCTTCAAAACCTGATACATTCCAAAGCGTCCGAAACAGATATGGTGATTTAAGAACACTTTCTCAATAAAAAAAGTAATATTACGCTTCCGAGGGAGATTTTATGCCGCAGACAGAAACAAGAGAACTACTTCCAAAAGAACTGACCGCCCTGTTAGCAACAGTTAAGGAAGATCGGAGAAAGCATCCAGATTACTGGCAAGAACATAGCACAGTTTTCGAACAGGCTAATGCCGATGAGGTGATAAAAGGACACATACAAACGGTGCATGAAGCAGTAAAATCCTTTCCGGCTGATAAAAACAAACCAGACATAGGCGCCAATATACTTGGTCTTGTACCAGATGGTAACCTTACCTTCCAAGCACAACCAATATTTTTTGCTCTTTTGTGCGAAAGTTTAAAGTCCTCCACTGAGGAGCACTCCTCTTTAGGTGAAGGAACCTCAAATAGCAGGAAAGAAAAAATACAAGCCAAATATGAAGTTCTGCAGAATGACTCGAAATACAAACTTTTCTTCGGAAAAGCTCCGAAGGCCCAACCCGGCTTAATTGAACTCTTAAAAAATCCTGAAACCAGCGCAAATCGAAAGATACTGCATCAACAATGGCTAACAGACTCAGACATACGGCAATGTGCCAGAAAAATGGGAATACCGGATGATAAATTAAGGATTGGAGATGCAAACTCAGTTGATCTTTCACGAGATCCGAGAACAAAACAGCTTCCAGATTATATTGTTTTAAACACCAATCCAACAGAAGGTACTCATTGGATTCCGGTTAAACTTAAATTTGAATTCGAAATTCCTGTTGTTGAAGAACTAGATTCAGTCTCGAATGCAAGTATAAAAAAGGCAGAGAAAAAGATAAAAAACATTATTATCTACTATCCTGAAGGCGAAGCAGTTGATAAGAATATGCTTTTAGAAAACTTATGGAAGACATATCCTGGTGTAATGCTGGAACCCAGAAAAAGCCAAATAATAGAAGGTTTAGATGGAAATAACTGTGGAGATCTTGCTCTCTTTCAGATAGCGCAATGGGAAAGCGAAAAGAGTCGTAATAATCTCAATGAAAACCTTGCTGGTTTCCTTGATAAAACAAACCCTGCAGACAAACGCAATTTCCTTATCTCTTTACTTGACGAATCAGCAACTATTAGCAGAAATAACGGAAAAATTAATCTATTTATTAACCAGCAAGAACTTCAAGAGAAATTAATAAAGAAGTGTGGAAGTGATTTTAATAGCCTTACAGTAGAAAAAGTGCTTAATGACACGAATACTGTTGAGAAATTCGTAGTAAAAATAGGCACCGAATCACCCCAAGCGGTTATTGAAATTCAAAGAAACGGAATCAAGACAGTCCCTCATTGGAGAACAAATATTCAAAGCTCCGCTTCCCAATTAACTCCGGAACAAATTACCGAACGTATGGCAAAATTGATGTTGGAAACTTACAAAAATTCCACTGGAGCAACAGCCGGTTCACCCATTGAAGTAAAAGGAAATAAAAAGCTCGTCGAAGCTATCAAGAAACTTGCTACTGCGTCAGAGTATAGGTTTATAGTAGTAACCACGGCCCAGTCTAACCAACCAGCAGCAGCCAATTCCAAACCCAACAATATACATACTACTACTCCAACCTCTCCGTCTCCTTCCTCCGACACTGCTGCATCCGAAGCCGCTGTCCTAACACAAACCGCTGCCCCAAGGATCGCTACAACCTCTGCCCAAAAAGCACAGAGAGAAGAACACCCAAAAAAAAATACCTTTTCGACGCCTAGCTCTACTTCGACGCCTAGCTCTACTCCGATGACTAGCCCTGCTTCGATGACTAGCCCTGCTTCGATGACTAGCTTTATTTCTCCGCCTCCACCGCCGCCTCTCCCGGCTGCCCTCGAAACCGATACCCCGAAGAGCGCTATCCCCAATACTTCCACAATTTCGACAGAGTCCGCTAACACAGATGACGCTGCTCAACAAAGTATCCTTTCGTCTCCTTCTCCTAAGAGTCAACCTTTTCCTATTCATAGCAATGTGACCCTTTTGCCGCCACCTGTCACACAGATACAGCCGGTCTTAAACTCCGGCGGGACCACCCCTGAGGCCACTACTCCCAATGAAGCTGACTCCTCAGCAGAAACCCCTGACCAAATTCAGTCCAGTACTGATACTTTTTTGGGCAAGTAAAAAAATTGCTTTTCTATACCCCTCACCCGCCCTTCGGGCACCCTCTCCCTCAAGGGGAGAGGGGAAACAAGAGAGTATCTTCGGGCATCCTCCTCCCCAAAGGGAGAGAGGAAAAAGAGGTTTTGGGCACCCTCTCTCCTGAAAGGGGATCCCCCAAGTTTTTGCGCCCTCTCCGCCAATACCCGCGGTTATTCTACAAAGTCTACGCCCGTGACACTACTATTGCCTTATGCCCTGCAATTACCTGCTCCTATTCCTATCACCCACGTTCCACCGGCTAATTCTTCATAGCCTAGGCCTCGCGACTACCCTTAAGCCTACGCCCCGCGGCTTGTCCGCGGGGTCCATGGTATGGATGCTGCGAATAGGTAAGTCGCGGCATCCAGGAATTAGAGGAGTGTGGTATGAGGCAGTCGGAGAACTGCAGCACGTCGAAAGAAGAGTTACTACATCCGATGTACGTAAAATCGTACGGCAATATTTCTCATTAAAAGAGCCGCCCATGGCCATATAACCAAACTGGCAGCAACTGGGAGTAAAAATAGCCAGAATTGGCTCCAATGAAATAATACTCCCTGGATTGCAGCAATAAATAATTGGTAAACAACAATGATCAGTCCCACCCGTGCAGCTTGCGCCCACATAGGGAATGCTTTAATCTGCCGGCGCATGATATAAGACAAAAAATAAACGGTACAAAAAGCCAGCGCATGTTCTCCCAGTTTTGTATACTGAATAACGTCCATCAAAAGCCCAATCCCCCAGGCTAACCCTAACCCGACAACATTCGGCAAATACACCGCCCAGAAAATCAACAATAGAACAGGCCAAACAGGCCATAGCAACATCATCCAATCTGGTAAAGGCACAACACTTAACCAAATGGCAGCAAGAAAACTTATCAGAATAACTAAAAATCCCCAGTAATCATTACTATTGAAAAAAAATTGTCTTTTCATGGCGCTTGAGGAATAACAGATTGGGGTTTAGGGGCAGGCCAGAGTAAAAAAACTTCTCTTACGCTGACAAAATCCGCTGCAGGAGAAACAGTAACAACGGCAAACATTTCTGAAGGTTTTTTAACAACAGATTGAACACGCCCGACAGGATAGCCTGGAGGAAACCTGCCTCCAAGGCTAGACGTAAATACTCTGTCCCCTTTCTGAATGGAAGAGGTTTTGGGTATATTGTTTAAAACGAATGAATTAACCGAGCCTTTACCTGATAAAATAGCCCGCTCGCCTGTCCCTTCAATTTCTACAGGTACAGCACTTTTTACATCGCTAATCGGGAGTACAAGGCTGTTAAACCAACCAACACGAATAACCTGCCCCAGAAATCCATGGGCATCCAGCACAGCCTGTCCGACAAACACCCCATCAGACCGCCCCTTATTCAACAAAAGCGCATGACCAGAAGCATTGATGTCTAAACTTAAAATTCTGGCCCCTAAAACACGCCCATCAACATGCGGCTGAGAACTTAATAATACTTTTAAGCGTTTATTTTCTTCTTTTAGCGCTAACAACTGCTGCAGGTGAACAGACTGCATATCCAGCAGCTCTTTTAACTGCCCATTTTCTACCAACAAATCATTACGGGAAGATAAGTTTTCTTTTATCCAATGAATAGTTTGAAAAGGCCAATCAACAGACGCCTGAATAGGTGCAGCAACAACACCGAAAAATAATCGGATTTTTTCAGTTATTTGGCTTTCTCGGTTATCCAAAAACATCAACAAAATGGATAACGTACCAAAAAGAAAAAAACGCCACCCAGATGAGCTTGACGAACGCTTAAATAAAGGTGTCATGAATAATGGCCTTCATCTAAAAGATTATTCTGTGGATAAGAAATCGCCTCCTCGCAAATCCATCTGCTGCAGCGCTTTTCCGCCGCCGCGGGCAACGCAGGTCAAAGGATCCTCGGCAATAATTACCGGCAATCCTGTTTCTTCCATCAGCAGCCTGTCCAAATCCTTCAGTAAAGCGCCGCCGCCTGTCAATACCAAGCCGCGCTCTGCAATATCCGCGGCCAGTTCCGGCGGTGTTTGCTCCAACGCTGCACGAACAGCACCGACAATGCCGGAAAGCGGCTCTTGAAGAGCTTCCAGAATTTCGTTGCTGTTTAAAGTAAAGCTTCTTGGAACGCCTTCGGATAAATTTCGTCCGCGTACCTCAATTTCATAAACATCACTGCTGGGGAACGCTGAACCAATCTCTTGTTTGATACGCTCTGCCGTTGTCTCGCCTATTAATGTACCATAATTACGACGTACATAGCCTACAATGGAATCATCAAACCGGTCGCCGCCAATACGGACAGACTGATGATAAACAATACCATTCAAGGAAATTACGGCTACCTCTGTTGTACCGCCGCCGATATCTACCACCATGGAGCCATTGGCTTCTTCCACTGGCATTCCTGCACCTAAAGCAGCAGCCATGGGTTCTTCAATCAGGAATACTTCTCTTGCGCCGGCTCCCATTGCAGACTCACGAATCGCCCTTCTCTCTACCTGAGTAGAACCACAAGGCACACAAACCAATACTCTCGGGCTAGGCCGCAGAAAGCGGTTTTCATGCACCTTATGAATAAAGTGCTGCAACATTTTTTCTGTAACGTAAAAGTCGGCAATAACACCGTCTTTCATTGGACGGATAGCGTTAATATTACCAGGCGTTCTTCCCAGCATACGTTTAGCTTCCAGCCCAACAGCAGCAACCCGCTTCTGCCCTGCTTCATTACGCAGCGCCACAACAGAAGGCTCATTCAACACAATACCTCTATCGCGCACATAAATCAGCGTATTTGCTGTACCTAAATCAATAGATAAATCCTCAGAAAACATTCCTCTTAATAGCCTGAACATTTCGTGTCACACCCGCATCGTTAATAAATTATAATTAATCTGGATTATCGCCTATCCGCCGCATTCACTGATAGTAAAATTTAGCTGATTTTAAACGATTTTAAAGCATGCGTCGAGAGTTTTTTAAACAAATGTTATCAACAGCCAATATCCTGTTTATTTTGTTCTTGACTCAAACTGCCAGTTCCCTTAAATTTAAGGTAGTGAAAGTGAAATCCAATGGTCAGCAGTCTCTGCTCAAGACTGGAGGGATGAAAAGGTCAAGCATGCGAAACAAGCGGAATTCTTGGTAGAACAAAGCTTTGCATGGCAGCTTATTAAGCAAATTGGTGTATACTCAGAAGAAATAAAAAACAAAGTAGATCGGGTTTTATCAGAGCAAGCTAATAAACCAATGGTTATTGTAAAGCGCGAGTGGTATTATTAATTAATAGTAACAAAATTAAAGTCATGATTCGTTATAAAATTGGTAATATTCTTCAAGAAAAAGCTGAAGCGATTGTCAATACAGTCAATTGTGTTGGAGTAATGGGCCGCGGTATTGCACTTCAATTTAAAAAAGCCTTTCCTGATAATTTTAAGGCTTATGCTGCTGCATGCAAAAAGCAAGAAGTACAGCCTGGAAAAATATTGGTTTACGAGACAGGATTAAATAATCCACGTTTTATTATGAACTTTCCTACTAAGCGCCATTGGAAAGAAAAAAGCCGTATGGATGACATTGAATTAGGCTTAAAGGATTTAATGAAAGAAATTTGCAATAGGAATATTCAATCAATTGCTATTCCTCCTCTTGGCAGCGGCTTAGGCGGATTAAATTGGTCAGATGTACGTGCCCGCATTCAAGCTCTTTTTGAAAAGTATGAGGATTTAGAGGTTATTGTATTCGAACCACAAAACTCAGTGCCGATTAAGCATGTCCTATCGGAAAATGTACCTCATATGACACCAGGACGCGCAGCTTTAGTCAGTCTCGTTTCTCAATATCTCCGCGGTCTAATGGACCCTTTTATCACATTACTTGAAATACACAAATTAATGTACTTTTTGCAAGAAGCAGGAGAACCTCTTAAGCTTAAATACAGAAAATTCTTATATGGTCCTTATGCGGAAAATTTACGCCATGTCTTGAACGCAATAGAGGGACATATGATATCAGGATATTTTGATGGGGGCGATCAGCCTGGTAAAGAAATTGAGTTAATTCCAGGCGCTCTCGAAAATGCAAAAAGTTTTCTCAAAGCTGCCGTTGATACCCAAAAACGATTAGAAAAAGTAGCTGATCTTGTTGAAGGTTTTGAAGAACCTTTTGGACTTGAGCTGTTAGCAACAGTACATTGGGTGATAAAAAAAGAAGGCGCTGAATCTATCGAACAGGTTGTACATCAGACCTATGCTTGGAATGAGAGAAAAAAACAGTTCTCTGAAAGACAAATAGATATTGCCTATAAAGTGCTTCGAAATAAAGGGTGGATCTAATTTCGCTAATAGTAAAGGTACTTAGCTAACTTAAAGCTTTTTCTAGCAAAAACTTATAGAGATCAAGATACCTTCCGCCCATCTCGTCAGAAGTAAACAGTTTTTCAAACCTCAACCGGCTTGATTGAGACATTCTTGATCGCAGGCCATCATCAGAGATCAGCTTCATTACCGCTTCTTTCAAGGCTTTTGGATTACAGGGGCTGACTACCAATCCTGTCTCATTCTGCTGATTCACGAAGCTGGTACCTGTACCAATTTCAGTCGAAACCAACGGCAATCCAAACATTAGCCCTTCTACCAGGGCAATACAATACGCTTCAGAACGATGCGAAGCAGGAATTACCATGAACGACGCCAGCCGATACAATGCACTCAAATCCTCATTACTCAATGCTCCCGTAAAAACCACTTCAGCACCTTTCAATTGCTGAGCTTCTTCTTCGAGTTCTTTCCGCAAAGGGCCGTCGCCGGCAATAACCAGGCAAACGCCTGTTTCCTCAAGTGCTTTCAGTAAATAGGTCAATCCCTTATAGTAACGCAGCACACCAACAAACAAGGCAAAACGTTTCGGTAGCCGCACCCGCCATTCGTCTTGTTTTTCAGCATTTACCTGATAATCCTTCGGATTAATGCCGATAGGAATCACCCGAATTTTATTTCGATAATGCTTCAACGTCTCGCTGGTATCCACGTAATTCTGAGAAGTCGGCACAATGTAATCAACGCTCTTCAGAAAGCGCTGCATCAGTGGAAAATAAATATACTTCAGATACTTTTGGCGTACCACGTCGGAATGATAGGTTACCGATGCCGGTTTTTTCATCACCTCAGTATAACGGCAATGCAGCAAATCACACTGGGGCCATGGAAAATGATAATGCACCACATCAGCCCACTCTAAATGCTCTGGGAAAGCCTTCCATAAAGCATAACTGAACGGTGAAGAAGCCAATTCGAAGGTCTTGGGATAAAAATAAACTTTCACACTTCCCATTTTTTCAACATACGCCTGGTTTTGCCTTGTGCATGTAACTAAACGATTTTCACAGCCTCGCTTCTCCGTTTCAGCTGCTAAAGTTTGGATAAAACGTTCAACACCTCCCTGGGTTTCTGGATAATAACTTTTATAAACATGCAGCACTTTAATCATGGCAATACCGGTAATAGATCTCTTGGGAAAATAGCTTTATAATACCAGCATTGCGACGATATATATACTCGCTCTGTGGAAATGCCAAGTTTTCCCCTGCGTCATTCCCGCGAAAGCGGGAATGACGGCAGTGGGAGTTACATTTCGAAGAAATTTGAGTATATACCCAATAAACTGCAGTATACAAACACCATGCTTAAGCTATTTAAACGTAAAGAAGATATTCAACCCGAAAAAACACCGCCTTCGATAATCGAAACACCATCCTGGTTTAATCGGCTGAAACAAGGACTTAAACGCACGCGCGAAAATTTTAGTGAAGGACTGGAAACACTTTTCCTTGGCAAAAAAGTGATTGATGCCGAACTGCTTGAAGCAATTGAAACAATCCTCTTAAGTGCAGACATCGGCGTTTCTGCTACTCAGAAAATTGTTGATACGCTGACGCAGCGCACCGCCAGGAAAGAACTGACCGATCCTCAAGCCTTATTTACAGCGCTTAAAGAACAGCTTAATGAACTTCTAGAGCCTGTCTCAAAACCGCTTGAAATTAAAAATACATCTCATCGTCCCTTTGTTATACTGCTCGTAGGCATTAACGGCTCGGGAAAAACAACAACTATTGGCAAAATGGCACGCTATTTTCAATCTGAAGGTTTATCCGTCATGCTGGCTGCCGGCGATACCTTTCGTGCTGCAGCTATTGAACAACTCCAGGCATGGGGAGAACGCAATCATGTTCCCGTCATTTCACAACACCAGGGAGCTGATAGCGCTTCTGTTATTTATGATGCTTTAAACGCAGCCAAAACTCGCGGCACAGATATTCTCATTGCAGATACTGCCGGCAGGCTGCATACACAAGGACATCTCATGAAAGAACTGGAAAAAGTGGTACGGGTTATCAAAAAAACAGATCCCGAAGCACCGCATGAAATAATGCTGGTACTTGACGCCGGTATCGGCCAGAATGCACTGCATCAGGCCGAACAGTTTCATTCCTCTGTCGGCGTTACCGGCATCACCATCACCAAACTGGATGGAACAGCAAAAGGCGGGATACTTTTTGCCATTGCTGAAAAAACTGGTATCCCCATGCGGTTTATTGGGGTAGGTGAAAATGCCGACGACTTAAGGCCATTTTCGAGAGAAGAATGGGTTTCAGCATTATTTGAATAAAGGTTTAAAAATGATTATTTTTAGGAATGTCAGCAAAAGATATCCTGGCGGACATGAAGCGCTTAAACAGCTTGACCTTCATATTGAGAAAGGAGAAATGGCTTTTCTTACCGGCCGTTCAGGTGCTGGTAAAAGCACCTTATTGCGTCTTATTATTTTAATGGAACGTGCTACCTGCGGTCAGGTGATCATTAATAATCAAGATTTGAATACACTCTCTCACAAGTACATTCCCATGCTTCGCCGCCACATGGGCATTATCTTTCAGACACCCGAATTACTTGATAATCGTACTGTATTTGATAACGCGGCATTGCCGCTGGTTATCTCCGGCGCAAGGCATCACGAGATTGGAAGGAACGTGCGCGCTGCCCTTGATCATGTAGGCTTATTATCCAAAGAACGTTTATATCCTAACATGTTGTCTGTCGGCGAACAGCAGCGTTTAGGCATTGCACGCGCCATCGTAACAAAACCCGCTTTATTAATTGCTGACGAACCTACCGGTAACCTTGACCCGCAGCTTTCCGCAGAAATCATGAGTTTATTCGCACAGTTAAATCAGGTAGGCGTTACAATGCTGATAGCCACTCACGATTTAGCGCTTATCGCACCGATGAACCGCCGAATCCTAACACTTAAAGAAGGGAAATTATTGTGAACAGACAAGCCAGAAAAAAATCGGCCCCAAAGTACTTTTCATTAAGCCGGTATCTCATACTACACTGGCAAGCCTTTCAATCAAGCTTTCAACACCTTCGCCGATCCACTTTGGCCAGTATAATGACCTGCGGCGTAATCGGAGTCGCATTAGCTTTACCCGCCGTGTTTTTTGTTCTGCTTCAAAACGGCGCATCTATTACCAACAACCTTGATACAAAAACACAGATCTCACTTTTCCTCAATCCAGCAACCGATGCTTTAACCATTCAAGACATGCTGGCCAAAATCGGGCTGCGTACTGATGTTGCGAATGTACATTACATTTCTCCAGACGAAGGACTGCGCGATCTTCAAACCCAAAGCGAATTTTCCAACGTATTAGATCAACTTCCTTCCAACCCTTTACCTCCAGTCATTGAAGTCTATCCGGCAGCAAGCATTACCACACCGGAAGCAATTCAAAATCTTTTTGAAGCGCTGCGCAATCTGCCTGGTGTCGACAGCGCCAAACTGGATATGCAATGGATTAAAAGGCTCAGCGCTATTGTTGCTTTCGGCAAACAGGCTGTCATCTCATTAGGTCTATTATTGGCCCTGGCAGTCATCTTAACGATTAACCATACCATTCGCCTGGATACCCAAAACCGGCACAAAGAAATTGACGTGCTCATGCTTATCGGAGCCACTCATCGTTTTATCCGCCGTCCGTTTCTTTATTCCGGCATGCTTTACGGTATGATTGGCGGCTTATTAGCCTGTCTTTTCGTAGGAATCATTATTTTTAGCTTATCCGCATCAACAAACCATCTGGCAGCTTCCTATCACACGCGCTTTGAACTCTCCGGCTTAAGCTTTAATGCCAGCCTGAATTTAATTATGCTAGGTATGCTGTTAGGCTTGATAGGATCATGGTCAGCTGTTAGACAAAATATTGCGCGAAATCATCAAAATTTATAATGAGCGGGAATGACATGCCAAAAATAAAAGTACTGATAGTTGAAGATTCGAAGTTAATGCAGGAAATCATCAAAAAGATCATCTCTTCTGATGAAGAACTCCATGTTGTCGGCGTTGCTTCCAATCCCTATATGGCAAGAGCAATGATACAACAGGAAAATCCTGACGTCATTACTTTGGACGTCATGATGCCCCACATGGATGGAGTCACTTTCCTCAAAGAAATCCTGCGCACAAAACCACGGCCTGTTGTCATGATTTCAGCTCTGACTGAAAAAGACAGCCCTGTAGCTCTGGAAGCATTAGCCTGCGGCGCAGTAGATTTCGTTCAAAAACCTTCTTTCAAAGAAATTAATGACCTAAGCGCTTACACCAAAAAACTCACAACCATTATAAAAAACGCAGCTCAAGCCAATATTACTCAACGGCCTCCTCACCTTGCTTCAACGTCTGACGATCTCTTTCATTATGCAGACTTACTGAATAAGTATATCATCGTCATCGGCGCATCAACAGGCAGCGTTGAAGCATTGGAAACCATACTGCTGAGCCTGCCCAAAGTACTTCCTCCTATTGTCATTGTTCAACATATTGAGGAAGCACTTTGTTTCGCCTTCATCCGAAGAATGATGACATTTTCCTCTTTTCATTTTGAAGTCATTGAGCAATCAGATACCCCTCTTCTTCCTGAACACATTTATTTCGCATCAAGCGGAAAGCACGTTACTCTTGAACAAGATAAGACTGGCCGCTATGCTGCTGTACTCAATGATGAAACTCCTGTGAATGATCACAAACCTTCTATTGATGTCCTCTTCCAGTCCACTGCAAAAACGGCGGGTACATCCAGTATCGGCATTCTGCTGACAGGCTCAGGTTTAGACGGTGTAGAAGGATTAAAAGCCATACATGATGCTGGAGGCACCACACTCGTTCAAAGCCAGGAAACCAGCGCAATATGGGAAACAGCAGGAAATGCTGTTCGTATGGGTGCAGTGGATGAAGTCGTCCCTCTTGAGCAGCTGCACCTTAAAATTCTACAAATCCTTGATAAAAAGGCTCTCGGTCAAACGTAGCCTTCAAGGAACTTCTGAATTTTCTCAACAGGCATTTGCATCATTTGCGCAATGGTTTCAACATCCATGCCTGCAGCAAGAGGAGAGGCGACTCACAAAAGTAGCATTCTCAAGAAACTTCAGTGTATACCCGTCGCCTTTCAAACTGCCCATGTATACAAAGGCGTATGGACAACTTTTTCCGGATAACGCAATTCACTTCTGAATAACACCATCCTTGAGAAAAGGATTTTCAGGTTAATAGTGCGAGATTTAAAATCTGCTGTCTGCTTAACTTTTCCCAAGGTAACGTGCGGGAGAAAAATAGAATTGTCATGCGTGGTATGAGGAACCGTATTTGCCAAAGACAATGCCGACGCAACGGTATTTCGCAATGCCATGAGTTTAAAAGGGCATTCTCCTGTCAAAGCAATAACAGTAGGATGCTGCTCGGGAAAAAGCCCGACATTCGTGCAATGAAAATCAATCTCCGGTTGAACATCTGCTTTGGTTATCATGTCAGCCAGTTCTGCTAAAGCATCCGCTGTTTGATCGCCCAAAAAGAAAAGTGTCAAATGCAGCTGCTTGTTATTCGTCCACTGAATGACTTCAGGCTGCAAGGCAAAATCAGATACTAACTCAGAACGCAAGTCAGTCACTTCAGGATAAAACAGTTTATCTACAGGCAGAGCAATAAAAGCACGAATTTTCAATGATTGTCCGACCATTTGATATTACAGCCCATGCTGGGTTTCTGATTCTGGGAAACAGAGCGGTTCTCCAGCAGCGCATCAAGCGCTTCTCGAATATCCTTGCCTGTAACCGGTATATTGTTACCCGGTCTTGAATCATCCAGCTGCCCACGGTAAACACAAGCAAGATTGCTGTCAAAAATGTAAAAATCCGGCGTACAGGCTGCATGGTAAGCTTTCGCAACAGCTTGTGTTTTATCAAATAAATAGGGGAAAGGATATCCTAGCTTCTGAGCAGTTTCTTTCATTTTCTCTGGAGCGTCTTCAGGATAAGTTTCAGGGTCATTCGCACTAATGGCAATAAATTTAATGCCGCGTTTTAGGTAATCATTGGCCAGATCAATTATCCCCTGGTTCACATGCTTCACAAAAGGACAATGATTACAAATAAACAGGATAACGGTTGCCTTATCCGAAGCCAGCGCTTTTAATGATAATAATTGGTCTGAAACAGTGTCATATAACGTAAAATCCGGCGCAATCGTGCCTAATGGCAGCATATTGGATAATGTTTTAGCCATTTTTAATTATCCTCCCAGTCTAATGTGCCGCCCGCCTGATATTCAATCACGCGCGTTTCAAAGAAATTCTTTTCTTTTTTGAGATCCAGCATTTCGCTCATCCAGGGGAAAGGATTCTGCGCGCCAGGATATTGCTGAGGCAATCCAATCTGTGCCAGGCGGCGGTTTGCAATAAACTGCAGATATTCTTTGAACATCGCAGCGTTCATGCCAAGGATGCCTGTCGGCATCGTATCTTCGGCATACTGCTGTTCCAAAGCTACACCTTCTTTGATCATGGTAATCATTTCCTCTTTAAAGGATTCCGTCCAGAGATTCGGGTTTTCAATCTTGATTTGGTTAATCACATCAATACCAAAATTCATGTGCATGGATTCATCACGAAGAATATACTGAAACTGCTCCGAAGTACCTGTCATGATGTTACGGCGTCCCATGGAAAGGATTTGTGTAAACCCTACATAAAAGAAAATCCCTTCAAAAACGACATAAAAGGCAATCAAATCTCGTAATAATCTTTGATCATTTTCAGGCGTCCCCGTATGGAAAGTCGGATCACCCAGGCTTTGGGTATAAGGCAGCGCCCAGGCAGCCTTCGTTGCCACCGACGGAATTTCACGGTACATATTGAATACTTCTGCTTCATCCAGACCTAAACTTTCAATCACATATTGATAAGCATGCGTATGCAGCGCTTCTTCAAAGGCCTGACGCAATAAATATTGTCTGCATTCTGGATTAGTGATATGCCGGTATACTGCCAATACGAGATTATTGGCAACCAGTGAATCGGCTGTTGAGAAAAATCCCAAATTGCGCTTGATAATCATACGCTCCGCTTCAGACAAACCATCCAGGCTTTTCCACAATGCGATGTCAGCTGCCATATTGATTTCATTCGGCATCCAGTGGTTAGCACAAGCCGCAAGATATTTATCCCACGCCCATCGGTATTTGAAAGGCACTAGCTGGTTTAAATCAGCGCGGCAATTAATAATCTGTTTATCATCTACCCTCACGCGGGCTGCTCCCATTTCCAAGGCTTCTAATCCAGTACTGCCTCCAGCAGCATTGGCTCCTTCATCTTCCAAACTGCCGCTATGTTGCGACTCAGATTGCGTGCCTGCGTGTTGACTTACCGAGGATTTTTCTGCTTCTCGGCTGGAGGCTTGTTCATTCGACTGTTGAACAGCATCATTCATCGCCACAGATTCTTTTACAGGTAGTTCATATTCGTCCCAGCTTAAAATGCTTTTTGCCATCGTGTATCTCCGGTTATTTTTTTATGTTTTTTATAACTAAATTCCAAAATGCCTCCTCCTCTCTCGTCATTGTGAGGAACTTTGATGTAATTCACTGACTCCGTCATTGCGAGGAGCGTAAGCGATGAAGCAATCCAGGTCGAAGCTTGAATAAAACTCCTTAACCAGATTGCCGCGTCGCTTACGCTCCTCGCAATGACGAGAAAAGAACATCCATATAACAATAACCTCTCATAATGACGACAGAGAAAAAAGTCTTTACCTAAATCTCTACTGACATGCCTCGCAATTAGGGTCCAAGATACTGCAGGCTTTCGGTGCAGCGGGCACATCAATTTTTACAGCATTCAAGGCACCATCCGCAATGGTAGATTTTTCCGCATTTGTCGCGCCAAGGCTGCGAAGGTAATAGGTTGTTTTTAATCCTCGAAGCCAGGCCATTTTATAAAGTACATCTAGCTTTTTACCCGAAGCCTGCGCCATATAAATATTCAATGATTGCGCCTGATCAATCCATTTTTGACGGCGTGAAGCAGCTTCAACTAACCATTTAGGCTCAATTTCAAAAGCAGTCGCATATAATATCTTCAATTCCTGAGGAATACGGGTAATATTTTGAACGCTGCCGTCAAAGTATTTTAAATCATTCACCATCACTTCATCCCACAAATCCAATGCCTTCAAATCAGCTACCAAATAAGGATTAACCACCGTAAACTCACCTGATAAATTGGATTTAACAAAAAGATTCTGGTAGGTCGGCTCAATAGACTGTGCTACACCGCAGATATTGGAAATTGTCGCTGTCGGCGCAATCGCCATGACATTGGAATTACGCATGCCTTGTGCCTTAACTTTTCTGCGCAATTCATCCCAGTTCAGCGTCATACTGGTATCCTGATCGAGATATTCTCCCCGTGCCTGTTTCAATCGCGCTATCGAATCAATTGGCAGAATGCCCTGATCCCACAATGAACCTTTAAATGTCTCATAAGCACCGCGTTCTTTGGCCAGATCGCTTGATGCTTCAATCGCATAGTAGCCGATATATTCCATAGAGCGGTCTGCAAATAAAACCGCCTCCTCAGAAACATAAGGAATTTTTTGCTGATAAAGCGCATCCTGGAAGCCCATCAAGCCAAGCCCTATCGGGCGGTGTTTTAAATTCGATCGTCTTGCCTGAGGAACAGAGTAATAATTAATATCAATCACATTATCCAGCATACGGATAGCTGTACGAATTGTTCTTTGCAGTTTATCCGTATCTAATTCGTAATTGTTTCCAGTCTTTTTCACATGCTGCGGTAAATTAATGCTGCCAAGATTGCATACAGCAATTTCATCTGCTGAAGTATTCAAGGTAATTTCTGTACACAGATTAGAACTATGCACAACACCAACATGCTGCTGAGGCGAACGTAAATTGCAGACATCTTTGAAGGTAACCCAGGGATGTCCTGTTTCAAACAACATACTCAGCATTTTACGCCACAATTTAACAGCAGAAATTTTCTTGGACAATTTAATCTTTCCGTTTGCTGCTTTTTCTTCATAAGCACAATATTTCTTTTCAAAATCCTCGCCGTAAGCATCATGCAGATCAGGCACTTCATTCGGCGAAAACAAGGTCCATTCCTTATCGTCAAAGACACGCTTCATGAACAAATCAGGTACCCAGTTCGCTGTATTCATATCATGTGTACGGCGTCTGTCATCACCTGTGTTTTTACGCAGTTCCAAAAACTCTTCAATATCCAGGTGCCAGGTTTCAAGATAAGCACACACAGCCCCTTTGCGCTTACCTCCCTGGTTAACCGCTACAGCGGTAGCATTAGCCACATTCAGGAAAGGCACCACGCCGGATGATTTACCATTCGTTCCTTTAATATGCGCGCCAATAGCACGTACCTGTGTCCAGTCATTACCTAAACCGCCGGCATATTTGGATAACAGCGCATTATCTTTAATTGCACCGTAAATACCGTCCAGATCATCCGGCACTGTTGTGAGATAACAGCTGGATAACTGCGGCCTCATCGTACCTGAATTAAACAGCGTCGGTGTTGAACTCATAAAATCAAAAGAAGACAACAAATGGTAAAACTCAATCGCACGCTTTTCCCGTTCTGATTCCTTAATGGCCAAACCCATTGCCACCCGCATGAAAAATGCTTGAGGTAATTCATAGCGAACCCCGTCAGAATGAATAAAGTAACGATCATAAAGCGTTTGAAAGCCAAGATAGGTAAATTGCAAATCACGTTCAGGCCGAATGGCTTGAGCAAGCAGTTTCAGATCAAACTCTCTCAATACGGGATCCAAAATGCCCAACTCAATACCCTTGCCAATATAACGCTCAAAATAAGCAGGATACAACGCACTCATTTCAGAAAAAGTCGCCTCACGTGCAATTTCCAGAAAGGATAATGCTTCGCTGCGCAAGCTGTCCAGCAGTAATCGCGCTGCTGCATAGGTGTGATTCGGCTCCTTCTCGATCAGAGTTCGGGCAGCCATAACAGCCGCCTTATGCACATCATCAAGCGACACATTATCGAAAAGGCTGCGTTCGGTTTCCTTAAAAATGGTTTCTGGAACAACAGCATCCAGATGGCTGCAAGCTTCCTGGATAACGGTTTTCAGCCGTTGCACATTTAATGGCTGTACTGTTCCGTCAGGCATGGTTACGCGAATACGATTAACCTGTATGACTTCATGTTCTTGTTTTTCGCGCGCTTTACGGTGCTCCTCACGATATAATACGTAGGCGCGGGCAACTTTTTGCTCTTCTGCCCGCATCAACGTTAATTCAACCTGATCTTGAATTTCTTCAATATGAATACTGCCGCCTGCAGGCATTCTGCGTTGAAAGGTCTGCGTAATCTGATCTGCCAGACGGCTTACCAATTCATGAACACGGTTCGAAGCTGCTGCACTGCCGCCTTCAACTGCCAGAAAAGCTTTGGTCATTGCCACTTTAATCTTGCTGTCATCATAGGGAACAAGTTTTCCATTACGCTTGATGGTTTTCAATTCTCCCGGCTTCATCGCCGTCAGTTCACTAAAATTAACTTGATCAGCTCTCAAAGAAAGCGGTACAGTATTTTCGGCACGATAACCCAGCCCATTTTGCATTGTTTTTCTCCAGAAAAATTTTATGCGTGTTGTTTAATTTAAAATCACAAGATATTGTGTTTTTTGAAAGATATATACACAATATAAAGGATTTTCAGAATAAGTCAAGTCTTTTGGAAACTCAAATATCGGAAGTAGAAACTTTGTCCAATCATGCTAATTTGCAAAGGCAACTTCACTTATGGTAAAAAATGTACCGTTTGCTTAAAATCCTTAATCCTACGAAATATGTACTCCAGAATAAGCGGCAACAAAATATCATTTTACAAAAGACGAGAAGAATACAATGTTTAGTAATACCCAAGAACACTTTATCGCTGTTTTTACAGAAGAATTTATTCGGGAGCTTCGATTTATCGTTGACGTTTCGCGCGGCAGAGCACAAGAACGGAGCAATTTTTTTGATCAGATGATCGAAAAAATCAGTTTGGGATCATCTGTTTTAAATATTTTAATGAGTTTTTTTCCTGTTGCCAGTGCGGCTGCCAGGGTTGCTGCTGATGTTGCTGTTTGCGTGGTAAGAGGAATGGAGTATTTGTATGAGTACAATATGAATAGCAATGTTCATGTTGTTATCAACGAGGCAGAGCAGCCGGAAATTTTACTGCGTTTAATGATTGAAGGAGCCGCTCGGGAAACAGCAAGACGTTATGAATTTTTCTTGAACCATATGTGTCATCCTGATGCAGTTGTTCTTTTTGCTACTGTAGGTATTGTAAGAATATTACAATATTTGTCGGACAATGAAGGGGGGACATTTACTGTCGAGAACTTGCTAAAAGGATTGATTGAAGGAAAATCCGGCGCTGGTCAGCAGGGAGGCCGATTTCAAAATAATCATCTTAGAACCACACTTCAAAATATCCCTTTTGTCTCAGCAGAAACCATTTACGGCCGTTCAGCAATATGGGATTCGACGGACGGTATTATGCCAAGAAAGCAGAACATTCAATTTTCAAGCTTGAACCAAGTTATGGTTATGTCAAAATGATAAAGAACACCGATTTTCCTAAAGCGGGAGTCATCTTGCTGCGCCCTTCTGAAATTATCCATTATGGATACCCTGAAGTACCGATAACATCTCCCTTAGATGCTCATCTTTTTCATTATCGGCCAGGATATGTAATACTGGAAAGAACGGATATTGAAGCATATGTTGCAGCACTCAGAAATGGCAGTACCTCATTGTCTTTGATGGAATATTATCAAAATAAAGGGGTTATCTGCCGTGCTGATTTAAGCGGGCTAGATTTGTCTGGTGTAAACTTCAGCGGTGTTGATTTTTCTGGATCAGTTTTAAGCAGAACAAAATTAAATCGATCCATTTTTGAAAATGCTTATTTGGTTGGCGTGAACATGGATAACGCTGAAGTTGAAGAAGTAAATTTCAGCAATGCTAATCTTTCCCTGATTCACGCGGAACAGACTATTTTTAGAAGGAGTAATTTTGTCGGTGCTAAAATATTTTATAGTTATTTTCTTAATACAGATATGACAAATATTCTATTTTTAGGTTCAGATTGGCACGGTTCAAATTTAACAAGCGTTAGAACAGATGATGAAACGAGTACAGCATTAGAGAATTTAAAGACAGCGACAATCGATCTGATCAATCATCAAAATTCACAAGAAACATTTTTATTACAATTACAGACTCAAATATCAGAATCTCAAAGAGAACAGGAAAGGCGCATGGATGAATTACAGGCGAATTTAAGCCAAGTCCAATCTGAAGTGCGATCACAAAGTGCTGAGCACTCAGTAGCAATTAAATTGAGGAAGCTTGGAGAACGTGTGCTCAATGATCAGGATATGCAAACAGAGTTGTCATTGTATATTCCTGTGCAAGCTGCCAAAAATCGTAATACCGGAGAACGTTTTGATCTTGAGCATGAAGTAAGTCATTTTTTGGCATCAGATAAGAAGGTCATGCTGCTTCTGGGAGAAGCAGGCGAAGGAAAATCTACTTTTAACCGCTATCTGTTGAGAAAATTATGGACGCAGTTTCAAGAAGGAAGCGCTATTCCTATTTTTATTTCTTTGCCTAATATACGTAATCCAGACACAGAGTTATTAACAGAATATTTTCATAGTGAAGGTTTTACTGACGAAGAAACAGCTCTGTTACAAACAAGATATTCATTTATTTTTATTCTGGATGGATACGATGAAATGAAAACCACACCCAATTTATATAAAACCAATCAATTAGGCAACTGGCAGGCAAAGGTCATCATTTCATGCCGGACACAATATATTACGCAGTTTGTACGGTATCATCGTCACTTCAAACCAATTCAGGGTGATCGCTTGCTAGATGATGCTTTTCAAGAAATGACTGTAGTCTCTTTTAATGAGGATCAAATTGGTGCTTATATTGCTAAATATCTGGAAAATCATTCAGAAACTGAATGGCGTGATCCTGCAATATATCATACTCATATTAATAATATTTCTGGATTAAAGGATTTGGTTACAACACCATTCTTGTTAATGATAGCACTTGAAGTAATGCCATCTATTGTTGAGAAATATAGTGAACAGGAAGAGGGTATAAGAAAAAAAGTTACTCAAAACACATTATATGATGAATTTATGCAGTTGTGGTTTGAACGCGGAGAAATAAAAATACTTTCTCATTCATCCAGCAGTATTTTTGGATGGAACGATATTGTTAAAGCATTCCAGAATATATCTGAAGAATTGGCCAAAGAAATGTTTCATGCCGATGTCATGCAAGTGCATTATCAAACCAGCGAAGAAAAATCAGACGAAGTTTATCGTGATTATTTTCAAGATCACAAGCTCGATTCTATTACTTTAGCAGAACTTGATAATCTTTCTCTGGAAGAAAATACTCTGCATCTTGTCTATGTTGAAGATTGTATTGAACCAACTGAGAAATGGCGGATTGTAGCAAGAAACAATGCAGGCAGTCCCACCTACAATATCAAAACAGGCTGGTTAACCGTTGCTGAATTAGCGCGGCGCTGGTCCTTGCGCGATCAGAACATTCAAGAGCACCAGGAAAAAGTACACAGACTTAATCATGCGCTTGATATTCTCAATCTGCATACACCAGAAACTTTGACACTCGATATGACACAAGAGATTTTTGAAGCCGTTTTATTAGGGCTTACTCATAATTGGGATCGTTTTTTTAATTTAAATAACCCCAACGTACGAAAGATATTGCCAGGTATTCCTGTCAGGAATACAGGCCGAGGCAACAATTACGCGTTTATTCATGCCGAAATTTTCAGGTATTTTGTTGCAAAAGCGGTGAAACGTGAAGAACTTCGCAATGCCTCCACTGCAAAAACTAAAAAATCATGGAAATCTTCTCATCGCATCGCTCCGTTGGCAGCAGAACTGGGGTTTCTTCCTAATCCGTCAATGCTAGCTTATCCTGAGAATAAAACTGAACAACCTAATTCTAATTTTAAACAAGGAGCATGATTATGCCATTTGAGAGTATTGAAGCAGGCATTGCCCATTTACATGAACAGATTCGTGCTGAATTGAATAAAGAGGAAAATCCGGTTTATATTCCGCTGCTAGGAAAACATTCTGCCCTTGATACAGAAGAAGCTGCAGATTTAGAAGAAACTGTTATCCGCTTTACCAATAGCCAGAAAGCTGTAATGGTGTTGTACGGCGATGCAGGTTCAGGAAAAAGCCTGTTTTGCAGGAAGTTGACGTTGAAGTTATGGGATAATTATTCTCATGGAAAACCCATTCCTCTGTTTATTGCATTACCCCAGTTAAATGATCCTATCCATCAAGCTGTTGAAGAAACATTGTCAGGCAATGGATTTAGTCAAGATCAAATTGCCGAACTTAAAACAAACCAGGATTTTATTTTTATATTTGACGGTTACGATGAACTGGATAAACCGCATCAATTCTATAATTTATACATGACGAATGGTTTAAGCAACTGGCGTTCCAAAACCATCATCACCTGCCGTACACAGTATTTTTATAATAAAAAAGAGCCAAATGTTCATTTTATGCCGCTGCAAGGTGAACGAAAACGTCCGCATTTACTGGAAATATTTTACGTCACACCTTTTAATCAGACCCAAATTGCTCTTTATCTGGAAACACTCCGCGAACGCGGTATTCCAATTCCAGATAGAGAAGAAATAGGTGCTATTCCAGGTTTGGAAAGTTTAATGACTACACCGTTTTTATTGTATCTCACAATAGAAACATTGCCTGATATTTTAGTGCGCTATGCTAGTATTGAAAATACAGAAGCTTATCAACGTTTAACACAAAAAACACTTTATGACGCTTTTATTGCTCGTTGGTTTTTAAGACAAGAAGAAAAGCTAAGGGCAGGCAAGCTTATTACATCGGATACTCTCGATCTAAAGCCGGATTTTTGGCGTTATAGTCAGGAGTTGGCTGTTGCTATGTACCAGCATAATGTTACTTGGGTTAACCCTCAAGATGAACATTTTCAAAAATTTTTTGAAAATGATGAAAGGCCGCTTCCCCGTTCTGCTTGTCCTTTGATAAAGTCAGGAGAAGTTTATAGTTTTTGGCATCAATCTCTGGGTACTTATTTTACAGCCAAGGCAATTTGCGAGGAAGTGCTGATGCAAAGTTCATTACCAGATGCAGCCGCAAGTGAAACTAAAGAGGCAGTTTCTCAGCCTGTTTTTCAAGAACTGCCGCCTGTCGGAGATATACACCAGCACTTGATTACAGAAAATATTGATCAATTGCGTACAATTGCAGGCGAGATAGCAGAAGATCCTCGATTGAAGGAATCCATGTTCAGGATTATTGAATGTTCTAAAACAGATGAACGGTATGCGATAGGAGCAGCTAATGCTATTTCTGCACTAAATCTGGCAAAAGTTCCACTCACAGGAATGGATTTTTCTCATGTTAAAATAAGACGTGCTAATTTAAGTAATGCAGTTGTTTGTCAATCCAATTTTTCTCATGCTGATTTGCGCGAATGTGATTTCCACTCAGCTGATTTGTCAGGTTCACAATTTGTGGAAGCAAATTTAGAAGGTGTTGATTTTGGCCAGTTACCTTATTTTGACTGGAGAAATGGTAATGTTTGCAGTGTCTGTTTCTCATTGGATGGAAGGATTTTGATTGCTGGCGGATCAGGCGGCACTATTGCTTTATTTGACGTAAAAAATCATGAATTGATAAAAGAGCTTAGAGGTCATAAGGATACTGTACACCATATCGCCATATCACCTGATGGACAACATTTTGTAAGCAGCAGCAGGGATTGCACCATCCGATTGTGGAATTTAAACAATTACCATTCAATGCTTGTACGTGATTTTACTGGAAATGAGTCAACCATGATGAGACTATGTTACGATAAGGCATTTCCAGTTGTTTTCTCTCCTGATGGTGAATATATTGCTTTTTCAGAAGAAAACTTTATGGGTTCCTATAAACTGTATATCGTTCCCGTTTCTACAAGCAGCCGTATACCATCCGTACAGCCTTTGGCCAGCGGTATGGGGAGAGTATCCTCTATTGCCTATTCAACCTCAAGGATCGCTTTTTGTGTTGAGCGAGGCTATAACAACTTTAGCGTTGAATTATGGAATATTGGCGGGGAGAAAATCATGCTGTTTGAAAAGAGCTATCTCTGTTCTTTCTCACTAGACGGACGATGGCTTGCCATGGCAACTCTGGCATCCAATGGACACGGCATTTGTGTTTACGATGTTGAACAGAATCAGAAGACTGCAGATTTAAAAAAAGGTGCGCATACACTCAAAGTTCTAACCTTTTCCCCAGATAGCCGAATTTTAGTATCAGGCGGCGAAGACGGCTTAATCTTTTTATGGGATGTTATCACCCATCAAGGAAAAATGATTGCCTCACTTATTGGGCATGAACAACCGATAACAACATGCGCATTTAGCTCCGACTCGATGTTTTTGGCATCAGGAACAGGTCAGCTGGAACTTGTTGGGCCTGATACCGGCGATCACATGATAAAACTTTGGGATATGCAATTATTATTGATGCAGACGCATGATAAGCAATCTTACCATGCCTCATTCGATAGTCATTATGGCGCTATAAATAGCATAACTGTTTTTCCGCAGTCAGGTACTATCGTTTCTTGCGGACAAGATAGGAGAATCAAGGTTTGGTTCTCAAATAATGGAAGTCTTGATCACACGATTGTTTTTCCTGAAAACACAGAAATCTGTGACGAAGAATTAGTAGGATGTTATGCTTTAACCACAAGCAAGAAAGCGTTAATTGTTACTCGAAATCAGCTAAAACTGCTAGACGTTAGGACATTTCAGATAAGCCATCTATTCAATCGCGATCCTGCCGATACAGGATACATTGTAGAAGCAGCTGTTTCTCCTGATGAAAGATTAGCAGTTATCATAAAAAGCAGGAACAGTTGTGTTTACGATTTGCATACAGGAAGATTATTATATACTTGTGAAGGCGAATTCTGGAAAGCAACTTTTTCTGGAGAGACTCTTGCTCTGGCGGGAAATGAAAATGGTATTGTTTTATTTCATACGCAAAACGGCACACAAGAAGCTCATTTTCCCGGAAACCGCAGTCGTATCAGAGATATCACTTTTTCTCCAAGAGAAGCTTTAATGGCATCTGTGCAAAATACTGGAAGTAAATTGTACTTGAAATTCTGGAACGTTGATACTAAAACCTGCATAGACACTTTTGAATTGAAAGTGGAAGATATTATGAAAACCAGATTCTCGCCCGATGGTCATTATCTTCTTGTATTAAGTCGAAGTGGAAAACTTTTGATTTGGGATGCTGAAAAAAAACGTATAACAAATACCTATCAAATTTCTGACACTGCGGAAACAATTCACTGTGGTTTGGAATTTTTGAATGCTCATTGTCTCATTACAGTTGCTGGCGATAATTTTATCAAAGCTTGGCATTTTGAAGAAGGCCGTATTCAGCTGCAATGGCGGACAGGCGGTGAGCTAGTTCTGAAAGATGCAATGTTTGAAAACGTATTTGGCCTGACTGACCGTAATATAAAATTGCTAAAACAGAAATCAGGCAGGTATCTTACACCGCCCGTATCAAGGAATCAAAATACGTTTTTTAATGATCAGTCAATTCAACTTCTCTTAAAAAAATACAATTTACCTGATAGAAGTCAAGCGTCTTTTGAAAAAGGTTTACGGAATGCCGCGAATAATAATCAAATGGATGATTTGAAAATTTTTCTTACATTAGTACAGAATGTTAATGCTGCCGATAATAATCCCAAGTTCATGAGGACAGCTTTGCATTGGGCAGCATGTAAGGGTCATAATGAATGTTATGAACTGTTAATTCAAAAAGCTGCTAACCCCAATCTACGTGATGCTAGTAATAAAACAGCTTTAGAATATAAGAACGAGCAACAGGTTGTTGTTCCTGGAAAATAGTTAAGAAGAACCGTTTTTCTCCTGTATTTCAGGCAGGAGCAAACGAACTTCAACATCACCGTTTTCCTGTTTATGATAAGCAAGCTGACCTTCCAATTGTGTCATAACATGTTCAGCATAGCTTAATTCTCCAGGATTCCAATTGCTGCTTGTTGTACCTTTGATAATCAAGCAGTTTTTTTCAGATTCCTTCTGTTGATGAATAAAAACTTTACTGTTTTGATTATTCGAATCTAATATGCAATTTAATATGTCTACTAAAACTCGTAATATGATGATCTTATTGCCCATAAATGAAAAATCTTCTCCATCCCAATGGATAATCTCTTGATCGTCTGTTGGAGGGAAAATATGTTCTTCTAACGTTTGTATACATTCTGCCATTGAACATAATTCCAACGTTTCTTTTTCCACGTTAGGATCATTAAGAAAAATTCTTTCAAGCGCATGCAAATCGCTGGCAATCTGTTCTTCGACGCGTTGTACATCCTGCTTAAAACCTTGGCCTTTTTCCATCAAGCTGTTCAGCTCTTCATCATTAATATCATTCTGGCCTGCCAATAATTGGTTTTGAAAGGCCATTTCGTAGCCGCCTATCAACTGCAATAGCGTTTTCTGGGCAGCACTTTCTCGAGCTTTGCTGCGTGCTACCAGGTTACGTAAATCATGAATAATATTTCCTATAAGCAAATGCAAAATCTGTTGATTAGATAGAAAGCTGTTTTTCATTATTTCCCTCTAAGCTGATATTTTTCCGGTGAAAACGTATGCTGTGTGAAGTACAGTTTTTGGTATTCATAGAGTTAACTTAATTATATGATAAATTATTTAAATAACGCACAGAAATTCTAATTCAGCGATTTAAGATTTAAATAGTAATCCTATATGGCTTGCAAGCTTTGGTCAAGTTATATACTGAAGTTTCTTCGAAATACATTCTTCACCTTTATCCCCTCTCCCAAAGGGAGAGGGTGCTCGTAGGGCGGGTGAGGGCAAATACATCACATTTCCAAGAAACTGCAAAATACCCTGATGTTACCTTCAGTCAGGAAAAATCAATTTTCGACTTCTTCCAGAGTATCAGTGAATTGAGTTTCAGAAAAATTGCTGTGCAATGTGTTGTTTTTTAAAGCTTGTCGATCCAGTTTACCATTTGGGGTAAGCGGCAAGGCATCAAGTTTGATAAAGTAAGAAGGCACCATGTAATGAGGCAGGTGCTGCTGGGAAAACTGGCGTATGTCGGAAATGTTCAATGTTACGCCTGTTTCAACGATAAAATAGGCAACCAGCTTTTTGTGGTGTAAATTGTCTTCATTTACCATTACCAGACTTTCCCGAATACCTGGATACCGGTTTAACGTATTTTCAATGTCGCTTAATTCAATACGCATGCCCCTGAGTTTAACCTGATTATCTATGCGGCCGAGAAATTCGATATTTCCATCCGGCAAGCGGCGTCCTTGATCACCTGTTTTGTATAATTTGGTATGAAGTTCAGGGTTCAAAGGATGTAAAATGAAGCGTTGAGCAGTCAATTCGGCTTTGTTGAGATAACCGCGTGCCAGACCTGAGCCGCCGATAATAATTTCGCCGACCGTACCGTCAGGAACATGACTGCCAGTTTCATCGAGCAGAAAAACTTCCGTATTAGGGAAAGGTTTTCCTAAAGGTACAGAGTGCTCAGCAGGCAAATATTCTTTATCAGTTTGTGCTTCTTCAAAATAAGTGCTATCAATAGTAGCTTCTGTTAAGCCGTAAGAATTAATAACGCGTGTACTGGAGCTGCAAAGCTGACGGACTTGCCGGTATTCATTCATGGACCAGTTGTCTGAGCCGCATATCAATAAGCGCATGAAGTCTAAGGATTGATGTTGGTGTTCAATATGCTCAACAAGTCTTCTTAATACGGTTGGAACGAATTCTGCACAGTTAATTTTCCCTGTCAGCATGAGATTATAAAGTTTTTTCGGATTGAGCAGGGTATGGCGCGGACAGAGTACTAATCGGCCGCCGGAGCCTAATGCACGGGCCAAATCACCGGTAAAAACATCGAAAGAGAAATTAGCCATCTGCAAATGACAGTCTTCAGGCGTCAGCTGATAAATCTTTTCCCAGCTTTCATAAATACTGACAATATTAGCGTGAGAAACCATGACACCTTTTGGGTTGCCAGTGGAACCTGATGTATATAAGACATAGGCTAAACTGTCAGGAGAAACCCGCACTTCAGGATTGGTTGTTGGAAAATCAGTCAGGTTATCAGCATCAAGAACAATTTTCTTTGATGGGCAATCTGAAAACTGATTTAATAATGATTGCTGGGTAATCAGGAACGAGAGCCCTGAATCAGACAGCATATAACGGATACGTTCTTTAGGATAATGCGGATCAACCGGAATATAAGTACCGCCGGCTTTTAGAATGCCAAGTACACCAATGATCATCTCAATGGAACGTTCAACGGAAATGCCGACGAAAGTTTCCTGCTGTACACCCTGGCATTGAAGATGATGAGCCAATTGGTTAGCGCGTTCATTCAGTTCCTTGTAACTTATTGTTGTATTGTTATAAGAAACTGCGGTCGCTGACGGCCTCAAGGCAGCTTGTTTTTCTATCAGTTGATGAAGGGTTACAGCAGAAACTTGCCTGCTCGTTTCATTTTTTGTCATAATGAGCCTGCTATTTCATAATAATCAACTATGCTGCTTATTAAAACGTAAACGGTTAATAAAAACAACGATTTTGTCCAGAAAAAGTAAATTTTGACTCAGTCTGGTTATTATATAGTCAATCCAAAAGAATTGCAATAGATTTTTAAGCGAGGAATCCTCTGAATTTTTTCGTCCTCTCCGCCAACGCCCAGTGGCTGCTTCTATAGCCGCCGGCCTGCAGCTACTACTAATGCCTACACCCCGCGGCTTACCTTATATCGCCTACGCCCCGCGGCTTGTCCGCGGGGTCCACTCTCTGGATGCCGCGGACAAGCCGCGGCACGTAGGCAATAGGTAGACCACGACACGTAGGCAGTGGGTGAAGTGCGGCACATAGAATTAGACCCTCTCAACACTTCAACATATGACATATAAAAAAATTTAGGGGATACTTCAGATTTTTAAAATAGCAACTGCAAAAAATCGGTTTAGAGAGTTAAAAAATGAAAACAGAGCATTTTTTTAGCTGCACTCTATTTAAAATTGTGGTAAAATATAATCTTATTGTTTTTTTTCAGAACATCGAGAGCAGTATATGCCATCAGAAAGTAAACACTTTGCTACTGAACCAGCAAGACATCCTCGTCTTCCAGATCTAACATCCAGTCATTGGTCTGAGGCAAAACAAATTTTTGGACAAATTCCTTCCGACGAGTTTGCAAAGATATACCGCTCAAGAAAAGATCAACCCGCCCGATTACAAACTTTTAACAAGCAAGGCAAACGAATCGTCAGTCGGAATTTACACACCCCTTTTCCTTGTTCATTTGTTACTGGTCCTGATAGAGAAACTCTCGCACTTGAACATCATCAGGGGAACATACAGTCCAAGAAAGAAAAATATATTGCTAAATCAAAAAACACTACTACTGTTAAACTTGCATTTACTGAAGACGCCTGGAGCGACTATCAGGAATTGACACCTAGCAGTCGACGGGGAAATGTCCCAAGCCAAACAGGTGTATATGCTTATAAATCCTACCATTATGCTCCAAATAGTGAACAAAAGGCGGAAGGAACCACTCGCCAAAGAGAATATGGATTAGCCGCCAAAACCGTCATCGGCTTAGAATACACTGTTCCAACCCGCAACAACCCAGAGAAAAAACTGAAAAATATTGAAATTTTGCACTATCGGGGAAAAAGCCTACTTGAATACATCCATAAGACCCCACTTTCTTTTGAAGATTTCTTACTCATCATTTTTAGCTGCTGCTGGGAACTGTATCAATTTCAGGCAGGGAATTTACACCAGTTCCGTTCCGGCTCACATGTTTATCGGGATATTAAGCCTGAAAATTTTGCCATCTATTATATAGAGTCCGAAGTACATATTCACCTAATTGACTTTGAAACCGCCCGGCAAGTAGATAAATCCACGGGGCAAGTCAAAGGATGCACAGGTACTAAACAATTTATAGCGCCAGAAACCTGGACTGAACACTATTCCACACTTAATAGCGACGTATTTAGCATGGGTTTGCTCATTCCTGACATTCCACATCGGGGTAACATTTCAGGTTACCTAGCCGTTCAATATCATCCTGGTTCTAATGGGGCTCGGACTCGGCCAACACATTTTATAGAAGAACAAAAAAATATTGGAATTGCTAAATGGCTGTCTATAAAAGAGGAACAAAAAAGTCATGAGGTTGAGTTAAATAACCTGGTCCAAAGGATGACGGCCGAAGACCCTAAAAAGCGTCCCTCCATTAGTCAGGTTTTACATGAGTTTCCACAACGATTTCCTGAATACTTTACGTTGCACAGCGAAGAACCCTTGACCATTACTTTTACTCCTACAGGGCAAAAGTTTACCGATCAGCCTTCCGCGGAAAAAGAGAAAGAAGAAAGATTACAGACGATTTTTCAGCAATGTTCTACACTTATAGATTGGTCAAAAGTTACGCTTACACGTTCTCAACTATATGACAAACTAGCTAACAATCCAACACTGGCCAACACTGTAGAGACTGCACTGAAGTATCTTGAGGTTTCCTCCCAGAACCCTTCCCGTAAGCACGGTGTTGAAAAAACTGTCCTATTTATCCAAAACTTGCTCACTAAAAACCTTGGAAACCAGGATAGCATACAGGAAGAAATTGAACGGTACCTCGATGCAAAAGGTGAATATCGTCGAAATATCTTCCCTGGATTCTTTGGGGCTGGTGCCAGCCGGAAACATTCCCTGGACACAACTACCCGTTATTACCTGTTTGCAGCTGCAGGCCTGGTAAAAGGTGTTGATCCAAAAGTCTTTGTCAAACAGCATGCTGAGCGGACAGAAAAACGTGAACTGCCCAATACCCCTGCCTTCCGAACCTGCGGTACAATCCGGTTTTGCTAATCCGAGATTAAACTGCATACTGAGTTAATAACAACAGACATTTACTCTTAACATAAGAGAATATACCCGTGATCTTTGAAAATGCTATTTTTGTTCTCTAGGGGCTCCCGTTATTCCTCCCCTTTGAAAGAGCGTTATTGTATCAATATTCTCTTTCTCGTCAGTCATTGCGAGGAATACAATGACGAAGCAATCCAGAGCGAAGCGTGAATAAAAACCTTCTGAACTGGATTGCCGCGTCGCTGCGCTCCTCGCAATGACGGGAGGAGATTTTTGTGCAACAACGCCCTTTGCTAAAGGGGGCGAAAGATCAGTGTACCATTTTGAAAGACGAAGGGCATATTTCAGGCTTTTAAAGATTTTTACATGATGATACAATCTAAATGTCTTCCGCAGCTTTAGCTTTGTTCTAGTCAGGATAAATAATTTTAGGCTGCATGTTCCATTGAAAAAGGATTCCGTAAATTGGTTCTTTTATAAATACCCAATACAAAAAGTTATTTTATGTCCAAAATGGGCAAAAAAGTGCTTTTTTGTTGTATAATATTCAATTTTGTATGTTAGTTAACCAAAAAGTGGAGTTTTTTATGCGTGGTCTTGATCATTTCTCCTTTCTTCGGCAGACTATTTCTCCATCGTTTTTCCAATCCAAACAATTTTCTCGTCAATTAACAACTCAACAACCTCCTTTGATGCTGCCATCAAAAACGGGTATTCAAATCAAACACATGACGAAAGAAGAGCTTGGTATGGTAATGGGCTGGGCGAAGAAAGAAGGTTGGAATCCTGTAAAACATGCTGTAGAAGCATATTATGCAACCGACCCGGGAGGATACCGTTTATTGACAGTTAACGGAGAGCCTGTTGCTTCATTATTCGGCGTCCGGCATTCACAACGTTTTGCTTTTCTCGGCGGATACATTGTATGCAAAGAGCGGCGCGGCGAAGGGCTTGGCATGCATTTGTGGAATGAAACGATGAGCGCCATAGCAGATTGTTCTACCATTGGTCTTAATGGGGTTATGGATCAAGTTGAAAATTATAAAAAATCTGGTTTTAGTCCCGCTGCATTAAACACTCAATATAAAGGGCAAGTTGTAAGACAAACGGAGGCAGATAATACAGCTTCAGGTATACGGATTTCATTTACACAAAATTACACTTTATCTCAGGTAATTGACTACGATGCCAGAGTTTTCTATGGCATACCTCGAGAAGCATTTCTTTCCCGATGGGTAAGAATGCCCGAAACCTCTACGCTGGTTGCTATGGATGGCGGTGCAGTTAAGGGTTACGGTGTAATTACTGCTGCACAGGAAGACTATAAGATAGCGCCGTTGTTTGCTGACAACGAGGTCATCGCTGAAGAGATATTTATCAGGCTATCCCGATGTGTGCCTGACAAAAGTATTGTTCATCTGGATACTACACGGAGCAATCCATCCGGAGCAAAACTTGCGAAACGTTTTGGGCTAATGCCAGTATTTGACACACTGCGTATGTATAAAGGCGAATCTATAAATGAAAAACTGGAGGAAAGTGTGTATTCACAAGCATCATTAGAAATTGGCTAGTGTAATATACAAAGAAATTGCAACTCTTTACATTCTTCCCCTCTCCCCTTGGGAGAGGGTGCCCGGAGGGCAGGAGAGGGCAACAAGCAAAACAGACCGCAAAAGTCCAGTCACAAAAACTGAAAGTCCGTAATCTGCTTTAAATCCACAATTTTCAAAATGTACTATAATGGTAATTATAGCAAAGGTATGTTCCGGTCCAACTTTATTTCAATATTCAACGAAGCTTAAAAGCAGACGGGCATATTAATGCGGAAAATTTTTATTCACAAAAAGGAGGGTATCATGGCACAACAACTAAAAGACATTATGACAAAGCAAACCCATTGTTTGTCCCCTGAAAGTACCTTACAAGAAGCATCAAACGAAATGCGGGAAAATGATTTCGGTTTTTTGCCTTTGCAGGAAAAAGGCAAATTGGTCGGAGTTGTTACCGACAGAGACATTATTGTAAAAGGCATAGCAAAAGGATTATCTCCTAAATCACACCTTAAAGAAGTCATGACAAAAGACGTTTGTACAACTCATGAAAACGAAGATATAAACGCAGCAGCAAAATTAATGGAAGAAAAACAGATTCGACGATTGGTAGTTTTAGACAAAGATGACAAAATTACAGGTGTCATTTCATTAGGAGATATAGCCACGAAATGTCATGAAACCCATATGAGCGGCGAAATTATTCAATGTATTTCTGAAGAAACACACTAAAAGGAGAATTAATCATGGCCATATTTAATTTACAGAAATCGGTACCTGTTCACCATCACAGGCTATCTCAATTTAATCCTCTTCGAGGCGCACTGGATAAAGTTTGGGAAGATTTTTATTCCGATTTCCCTGCTGCATCTTTTTCGAAAGAAGAATGGGAAAACTTCAGCCTTCATCCCGCTGTTGACATCGTAGAGGATAAAGAAAGTTTCAAAGTTGAAGCTGAAATGCCAGGAATGGGATTTGAAAATATTGAAGTCTCAGTCAGTGAGGGAATGCTCACAATCAGCGGTAAAAAAACAACCTCGAAGAAAGATAAAGATAAGAACTATATCGCACGCGAAATTAACTATGGCTCTTATTATCGCTGCATTGCTCTACCCCCGTATCTGGATACAGACAAAGCTGAGGCAAGTTTTAGAAAAGGTATGTTATGGGTAACCATTCCTAAAAGAGCAGAAGGCGGTGCACATAACATTCAAATCAAACAGGCGTAAATCTACCCCTTTGAAAAAGGGGGCAGCCTGCAAGCAGGCGGGGGATTTTTACAAGAAAAAATCCCCCCTGATTTCCAACAACAACATATATTTTTTAGCAGCCATTAATTACAAACAGGGATGCTTGTTGGAGACCTTATATATTCACAAATAGATTGTTTAATATCATCTTCGCTTTTTAACGAAAAAAGTTTTTTTATTAGCTGTTGCCCTTCAACTTCTCCAAACTTAACAATACTAATTTTATCCTCAGAAATTTCAGATGAAGCATAGCGGTTAAACAATTGTAAACTTTTTGTCTTGGAAACAAAAAAACTTTTTAACCAGCTTCGTCGCGGTGTTCTTGCAACAAGTTCTATTAGTCCAAGCATTTTTTGAGACTGTTCTGAAGTAAAGATATTTTTCTCGCATAAACCTAATATAGTTTTCAATACGCGGTATTTTGGAGTTGATTCCGGTTTTTTACCTTCACATTCAAGCCGAGACTTTAATTTTATGGTCAGTTTTTCTGCAAGGCACCAGCAATGAGTAAAAGGTTTAAGAGACTTCAGTTCTCCATAAAATACGCCTATGGAAAAATAATCGAGAAAAGCAGGATCAATTTTTGCGCTATTTTTAGGGTCCGGTTTATCTGGAATATACGGTGCAATAATATTATTAGGATTTTTCAGAAGTTTTTCTTTTTGCTGCTCCTGATCACCAAACACAACTTTTTGGAGTTGTTCTGAAGATAACGTCTTAATTACGCTATCCACATAACTCCAGGCCTCTTCAGGAGTATAATCAGCGGGAGGCATGAAGAAGTCGGTCTTGCTTTTAATAAAACACAGTAATTCTTGTCGTATAACTGTCTCGCTTTTCTTAGATAACCTTTCAATCTCAGTATCATTAACAGAAAGATTTTCCTGTTGTTTATTCTGAACAAAAGAAATAACAGGATATTCTTCACGCCGTTTACTAGACGGTCTGATTCTGGCACATTGGATATCAGGATAAAAAAAGCCCATAAATAAAACTCGTTTATAAAATTTTTACTGTTCGTTTTTTATGATTATAATGGACAAAAATTAAGGTTTTCTGAAAGTGTTGAAGGATTAAAGGTAATAATAAAAGCATTTTTTGATTGGTCTACTATACAAAATTAGTAAGTTTTTGTATAATAAGCTAAGCAATTTATGTTTTTTAAGGTATGGCATATGTACACTCGTTTGTTGAAGCTGCCGTTAGATGGGGAGGAAAGCATATTCCTGTTCGGGCCGCGCGGTACAGGTAAGACATTTTGGATTACCACCCAAATTCCAAATGCAGTGCATATTAATCTACTTAAATTCAGCAGCTATCAAAAGCTGTCTAACCAACCAGAATCGCTAATAGAGTTTATTCCGCCTGGTTATGAAGGTTGGATTGTGATTGATGAAGTGCAGCGTATACCGGAATTACTGAATGAAGTGCATGATCAAATAGAGGCTCATGGCAGAAAGTTTATATTAACTGGATCGAGTAGCCGCAGCTTAAAACGTAAAGGAGTGAATTTATTAGCAGGTCGAGCTCTTCAATACCATATGCACCCCCTGCTCTGCGATGAAATTGGTGATCAGTTCGATATCAAAAAAACATTGGAATTTGGTTTATTGCCGAAAGCACAATTGAGTGATACCCCTCAAAAATATTTAGAAACATATATTCGGAATTATATTAGAGAGGAAGTCTTTCAGGAAGCATTGGCGCGTAATATCAATGCTTTTTTTCGCTTTCTTGAAGCAGCAAGTTTTTCACAGGGTCAAATGTTGAATATTTTAAATATTTCCAGGGAAGTAGGTGTAGAGCGCGCAACAATATCAAACTACTTCGATATTCTGGAAGATTTGCTTATCGGTGTGCGGATAGAGGCCTTTACAAAACGTGCGCAGCGAGACATTAAAACCCACTCTAAATTTTATTATTTTGATGTTGGTGTGTATCGTACCCTGCGTCCTGCTGGTTACCTTGACTCTCCCGAAGAAATGGATAGCGCTGAGTTAGAAACACTATTTTTGCAATCTACACGAGCGATCAATGACTATCATGAATTAAAATATGGGATCTATTTTTGGCATACTGCGGCCAACCTGGAGGTTGACTTTGTTCTCTATGGAAAAAGGGGACTATTTGCATTTGAAATTAAGCGAACTCGCCGTGTTGATAAAAAGATGTTGAGAGGACTCAAGGCATTCAAAAAGGACTATCCCGAAGCCAAGCTATATTTAGTATATATGGGCTTTGAAAAATTATTTGTAGATGATATACATATTATTCCCATTGCTGAGTTATTAAAAAGTTTAAGCTTAATATTAAAAAACGATCATCCTAATAAAAAATAGCAGCTATTGGGAGTTTCAGTATATACTCGTGATCTTTGGAAATACGTTTTTCTGGATGCCGCGAACAAGTCGCGGCACGTAGGGGTAGGTAGTTGTGGAACGTAGGCAAAAGAGGCTCCACTCGCGCCTACGTCCTGCGGCTTGTCCGCAGGATCCAGTGCAATACGCGCATTTTCAAAGATCACGAGTATATACCTGAGTATTTCAGAGTTGCTTGAATATCAATATAAAGAAGTAATTTAGCGAAGAGTTTTTTCCAAAAAAGCTTCCATATCTTTCACCAGATAATCAAAATCAGGATTATAATGCAGCCGCTTGATATAATGGTTTTTGAGATTTTCTCGTGATATGGCTCCTTGAAATAAAGGAGATTGTTGAAGAAAACAGGGATATTTTTCATAATGAGCAAAGTCAGAGAAATCGCCATTTCTCCCATAGTGCAGATGATTGGGAGAAACAGGAAGTGTCGTATGAGCAAAATCCAAAATATTTTCTTCAGGATAAATACTGATCCGCTGCTCAATTCGAGGATCATGGAGAGGTTTTATTTTTTTAGTATAAATAATACAACGATTAAGCGGATGAGGCTGTTTTAGGAAAAAGCGCAAAGCATGCCTGTGAGAGATGGTTTCATCATCCTCTGTAGAAACCATGTAGAGAGGTACAGGCAGTGTTTTTTTTATGGAATTAACAAGCCGCATTAGTGATGTAACCTGGTAAACGATATTAATAGGGAAAGAACAGTATTTCGCGTAATCATTTTCTTTGCATTTTTTAGGCCATTGAAGCTTTGCTGAATGGTTTCTCAAAGGGTAAACCCAGGGAATAATATGAGAAAGGGATGATTTCAATTTTATTGCCGGAGCCAAAATGATCAGGCTGTCAATGAACGGCTCCGTAAGACAAAGATAAATGGAAAAGATAGCTCCAGCTGAGAACCCCAAAACCGTAAGATGATCTACCTCCTGTCTTAATGTTCTTATACCAAACCGGCAGGCTTGAAGCCAATCTTCATAATGATGAATATTTAATAAATCGCCAGGACGCGTACCATGACCAGGCAACAGAAGCGTACGGGTAAGGAAGCCCTTTTCTCCAAAATAGCCGGCAAGGCAAGATAAGGTTAAAGGAGAATCCATCATCCCATGAATAAGCAGTATCCCTTTCTTTGGAGAAGCAGCTTGAAAATTTGGCGGGTAATATTCTTTAGGTGTATTAGCCTCAATACGTTTTTGAACTTCTTCAGGGGTTAGAGTTTCCAGATCAACCCTACCCTCCGCAATCCTTCTACGCATGGCATCAATATAATCTTGGTAAGACGAAGAATCTTCGAAGCAGAAATTATCTGGGTAGGGAAAAGGGGTGTAAATGATATCGCTGTTGTTTTGGTTCATTCTAAATTATATACCCAAGTTTCTTCAAAATGCATGCATCAAACTGGACCCCGCGGACAAGCCGCGGGGCGTAGGCGATAGTGGAATCCTCAGAGGACGTAGGGTGTTAGTGGAATCAACGCCTGCCTGAGTGTCACAGCAACCCTACTGCCTACGCGCCACGACCACTCAGCCCTACGTGCCGCGACTCGTTCGCGGCATCCAGAAAAATGCATTTTCAAAGATCACGAGTATATTACAAATTGCTCGAAGAAGTTCTATTGTTATCATAACTATTCCTTGAACGTCCTCCTGAAGACCGCCGTCTGTTGTTTCCTTCTGAAACACCGCCATATTTTCTTTGAGCTTGCTGAGCATTATTGCCGCCGCCATGTGATCGCGGAGAGCGGCCGCCCCCGCCGCCTCGCCGGCGATTGCCTCCCTGACCTCGGCGCGGATTATAACGCCTGTCAGAAGATCGTTCCCCTGGCGAAGCAGAAGCTCTTGTTTCCAGAGCAACCTCTACTGCTGTTTCTTCAACAGATTCGGAAGAACCAAAAATGTTTTTCCAAAGACGCTTAATAAAAGATTCTGATTCAACTGCTGTTTCCCGAGATAGATCTGTCTGCCTGGCAGGAGGCATCAAGTTCTGAATAGCAGGCTGTTCAACAGGAACCTTGGCAACATCCTCACTCTGAATAATCGTCATTTCAGGAATAGCAATTTGCTCAAAGCTGGCTTTAGAATGCTCTTCTTTCTTGATTCGGGTAATTTTATACTGAGGCGCATGCAGATAAGGATTAGGCAAAATAACAAGATTGGTATGATGCCTTTTTTCTATGCTCAGCAGTAGATTACGTTTTTCATTGAGCAGAAAAGCAGCAATTTCCACAGGAAGCTGTGCCTGTACCTCATATTCTCCTTCTTTGCTGGCCTCTTCTTCAATGAGGCGAAGGAGTGATAGAGCAAAAGATTGCACGCGTCTCACAAACCCTCTGCCTTCACATCGAGGACAAAGCTCCTGAATGGACTCATTAAGAGCAAGTCTTAGCCTCTGACGAGACATTTCAAGCAGGCCAAATCGGGAGATGCGCCCAATCTGTACTTTGGCACGATCGGAAGAAAGTGCGTCTCGCAGACGGTTTTCAACTTCCCGCTGATTCTTGTTGCTTGACATGTCAATAAAGTCTATGACAATGAGCCCGCCAAGGTCGCGGATTCTTAGCTGCCTGGCAATTTCATCAGCGGCTTCCAGATTAGTATTGAAAGCAGTGTTCTCAATGTCGGTACCTGCTGTTGATTTAGCCGAATTGATGTCAATGGAAACCAGAGCTTCTGTTCTGTCAATGACTAAAGAACCTCCTGAAGGGAGCGTAACAGTCCTGTGATAAGCCGCTTCAATTTGCCCTTCTACCTGATATCGGCTAAAAAGAGGAATAGGATCGTGATAAAGCTTAATGTGATTAAGGAAATCCGGTTTTACTTGCTCAACATAGTTTTTAGCCTTGGCATATGCAATCGGATCATCAATAATAATTTCTTCGATCGTTCGGCGGAGGTTATCCCGAATGGAACGAATGATAACATCACCTTCCTGGTAAATCAAAAAGGGTGCAGGCTGACGATCGTAGGCATTTTTAATAGCTTTCCACTGATTAAGCAATACTTCCATATCCCATTTAAGATCTTCTTCGCCTTTACCGACACCTGCCGTGCGAACAATAAGCCCCATCCCTTCAGGTACCTCAATATTTTGCAATGCGCCGCGAAGCTCCTCACGTTCGTCACCTTCAATGCGGCGGGAAATGCCTCCTGAATCGGGGTTATTCGGCATAAGTACCAAATAACAGCCAGGCAGTGTAATATAGGTTGTTAAGGCAGCGCCTTTGGTACCGCGTTCTTCCTTGTCTACCTGAACCATCAATTCCTGACCTTCGCGAAGCAGTTCGCGAATGTTAACGGCATTCTCATTTTCCAGTTTTTTGAGAAAATATTCTTCAGAGATGTTCTTTAACGGTAAGAATCCTTGCCGTTTGGCGCCATATTCAACGAACACAGCTTCCAGACTAGGCTCAATTCGGGTAATGCGGCCCTTATAAATATTGGATTTTTTTTGAAGTGAATCAGCAGGCCGTTCAATATCCAAATCAAAAAGCTGCTGCCCTTTGCCTTTGGTTAGTTTAAGTAAAGCGACACGAATTTCTTCGGGTTGTGTCGCATTGATAAGCATTATTTCCGTTGTTTCCATTGTTACCTCGTAAAAAGGAACACGTTCCAAAATGTGTATGGATTTTGCAGATAAAAGTTTTCGCGATTAAATGGAAATAACGAGGATAATGTAACTTAAAGGCGTGAGTTGCCAAGGATGGTGTGCCGCCTTGCGACATCAGCGCTATTCTGCGCGTGAGTGTTTCCGTTACGCTCTTCGTATGGAAATTTTCGCGTATGATTTTGGCTTTTGCAGAGAACGCTGCTGCCGAAAATATCATGATTAAGAGTATATAAATTGAACTATCTCTGTTAAATTAATTGTTATCTGCTTGCTCGTATACAACAATATGGAAACGCAAGTTGTTTAAAAATAAAACCAAATCGTGTACTATCTCTTAAAATATAAAATCTATAAAAAGATAGTGAATGGGTATACTAGCAAAGAATTTGTCTTTCGCCAATAGGCAAATGAAATAATTAAGGTGATATGTGAGTAACAATCAGGTTCAATATTTTTGTGTTGATGAAGATGAAGATGGTCAGAGGTTGGACAATTATTTGTTAAAAAAGCTTAAAGGTGTTCCTAAAAGCTTTATATACAGGATAATTCGAGCTGGCGAAGTCAGAGTGAATAAAAAACGGGCAAAACCTTTGTCCAGAATTTGCCAGGGAGACGCTGTCCGCGTTCCTCCCTTGCGATCATCTCAAACAACTTTATCAGAAAGGGGGATTCACCCTGATGATGGTAAAAAGTTGGAATGGCTTGAAGCGCATATTCTCTATGAAGATGATGCTTTCCTTGTCTTGAATAAGCCGTCAGGGCTGGCAGTCCATGGCGGGAGCGGTGTAAGCCTTGGGATCATTGAAATGCTGCATAGGCTTCGTCCAAAATGCCGCAGTCTGGAACTTGGGCATCGGCTGGATAAAGATACTTCAGGTTGTTTGCTTGTTGCCAAGAAACGCTCTTTTTTAAGGATATTTCACACTTTGCTGCGCAATAAACAGGTTGAGAAACACTATACAGCCTTATTGGCAGGACATTGGAAAGGGGTTAAACGCCGAACAGTTGAGGCATCGTTGGAAAAAAATATTCTTCAGTCGGGAGAAAGAGTGGTTAAAGTCAGCGAAGCGGGAAAGGCTGCGGTAACCCATTTCGAACTAGTCAAAAATTTTTCGAATGCTTGTTGGGTAAACGCCAGTCCTTTGACAGGCAGAACGCATCAGATTCGTGTTCATGCTGTCAAACTGGGTTACCCTATTGTAGGCGATGACAAATATGGCAATTACGAAGTCAATAAACAGATGCGCTCAAAAGGGTGTCCCCGTCTGTGTTTACATGCACAATCCTTGAAATTTACCCTGCCGGAAGAAGGAACATGCTACTTTGAAGCACCTCTGGATGATAAAATGACATTATTTCTGGCTAATTTGGAGCATTCTCATGGCAGCTGAACGACCATACCAACTGATAGTATTTGATTGGGACGGTACTTTATATGATTCTCTGGCTTTTTCCATGCGCCACCTTCGGCAGGCTGTTAATGATATGAATTGGCCCCAATTCAGTGAAGAAGCGATCCGATGTTTGACAGGACTTGGAATAAGCGAATTGCTTGAAAGACTTTATCCGGCTGCTTCTTTTGAAGATCTGAATGAATTGCGCGCACGCTATCGAGCTTATACATTACGATACCGCGATGAGTTGACCCTATGCGCAGGCGCAAAAGAATTGCTTGAATTATTAAAAGCTCAAGGATACACTCTAGCTATTGCCACAGGGAAAGCAGCAGCTGGTTTGGCAAGAGACCTGCAAAGTGCAGGTTTACAGCATCTGTTTGCCATCACGCGCAGTGCCGATCAGACTTTCTCCAAGCCTCATCCTCTAATGCTCGAACAAATTATGGAGATTTGTGCTGAACCCCGCCAGAAGACTTTAATGATAGGAGATAGTTTGTTTGATATCCAGATGGCAAACAACGCTTTTGTTGATAGTATTGGAGTCGCTAATTTTCCTGAACAAGCCTCTATTTTGCTTGCTGAAGGAGCAAAAGCAGTCGTTCAGCAATTATCGGAATTGGCACAATATTTACAGCAAGTGTGAAAATTGACTTTCAACAAGAGAAAGAAGAGCAACTTTACCAACCTCAAATACAAATATACTCGTGATCTTTGAGAATGCAATTTTTGTGAGTCGCCTCTCCCCTTGCGGGAGAGGCAGCCGCGTAGCGGCGGTGAGGGGTATATAAAAGTGATAAGGTATATATATTATATAACCCCTCACCGGACCGAAGGGCACCCTCTCCCACAAGGGGAGAGGGGAAAACGGGAGGCATTCTCAAAGATCTCGGGTATAGATAGCCAGTAAAATCTTACAGTTTGGCGCTGTAAAGGTTGACTCTACCGGGATTTCCTTTGCAATTGCCGCAAAGCTTTTGCACGATGACTGTATTGATTCTTTTCATCGGAAGAAAGCTCAGCCGCAGTACAGCCAAGCTCAGGTATGTAAAACACAGGATCATAGCCAAATCCATTGTAACCTTTTGGAGAAAGTGCGATGGTTCCCTCCCATATTCCTTGAGCAACAATTGGAACAGGATCATCAGCAGCTTTCAATAAAACAATGATACTGTAAAAACAGGCTTTTCTATCATCACCGGAAAGATACTGCATTTCCTGCAATAATTTTTCATAATTCTCTTTATCTGCCGCATTCTCGCCAGCAAAGCGTGCAGAATAAATACCTGGACGCCCCATCAGTGCAGGAACAACCAGGCCGGAATCATCAGCAATTGCCGGCATTTGGGTCATGCGCGCAGCATACCGCGCTTTTAACAAGGCATTTTCTATAAAGGTCTGGCCGGTTTCTTCCGGCGTCTCCCTGATATTAAATTCCTCTTGAGATGTCAACGTATAGCCCAAAGGCTCTAAAACAGCCCTGATCTCGCTTAATTTCCCCTTATTGGAGCTTGCCAGAATCATAGGTGATCTTGCCTTAAACACGATTAAAACCCCTTCGCCTGACGAATTTTTTCATAAGCTGCCTGAATTTTCTGAGATTTTTCAGTAGCTATCTTAATCATGTTCTCTGGTAATCCCTTTGCAATCAGTTTATCTGGATGATGCTGACTCATGAGTTTCCGGTAGGCACGTTTAACTTCTACCTGAGTCGCCTGTTCAGAAACTTCCAACGTGGCAAATGCTTCAGTCAACCCATTACTGCGCGGAGCAGAAGACTGCTGATATTGCTGGCGATACTGGCGGGATCCCTGGCCGCCTTGGCGACTATAATATTGATTCCAAACTTCTTCAAAAATCCGCTGTTGATATTTAAAAACAGGCCCCACACCTAAGCGCTGGAAAATCGTTTCAAGAATACGCTGTTTCTGGAAACCAACGTGGCCGCCATCAGCCATAGCTGCTTCACATTGGATTTCAACAAACATTTTCAACAATGAGGATTGGTATCGGCAAGTATTGTAAAGTTCCGCCAGCACTTCATCGAGACGAAAATCACCTGATTTGCCCTGGGTAAAATAATGAATGGCTTCCCGATGTTCTTCTGAGGTAAGCTGCATGCGCTGCATAACCGATTTAGCAACACGAATTTCCTGTTCTGAAACACGGCCGTCTGCTTTTGATAAATGCCCCATGACCAAAAAAGTAGCCTTAAAAAAGACTTGTTGGGTCTGGTTGCGAAAGGAAGCATTATAGTTAGAGGCATTATATTGCATCCCTTTATCAAATAAATTACCAAGGAAAATACCCAAAATGGCGCCGATAGGACCTGCCACGGCAAAACCAAAAAAACCTCCTAATATTTTTCCCCAGGCGATACGTAACATTAATATGAATTCATTGATAAAATTTGGTAAATTTTAACACACTTAGAGTAACTATACCAAAGTTTCTTCGAAATGCGTTTTTTCCTACAGCCGTCCTCAACTCTTTAAGCTTACAATTCCCGCCTTCCACGTCATCCCCGCGAAAGCGGGGATCCAGTGAAAATAAGAATTATCGCTGCTGGATTCCCGCTTTCGCGGGAATGACGTAGTGAATGAGGATAACACAAAGAACACGGAATCACCGTGGAAAATACTGCAGTTCCAAAGGGCACAAGAGGCAAGCCGCAATGCTTCTTACTGCGTTTGCTCAACAAGTGTTATATCCGCCAGATCACTGGAAGGGATCTGAACGGCTCTTAGGTCTCTTCGACTACTGTCTGAAAAGACAACGCTGCCGGCAGAAAGCTCCCATTTTTCATCTCCGCCCAGCAATTCTTCTGTTAAAAATTCCGGATTAGCCGTAATAGCAGCAATTCCTGCAGCAGCAACAGGAACATAATATAATATTTTCTTTCCTGGACCATAATGAGCCACATACAGATTTTTAAAAACGGCGTCCGAAGGATCAATAAAACCTGTTTTATTCTCATCATACCGAGCCAAAGAAGCCAAAGAGTTAAAAACATAGGTTTGTTTTTCGCCTTTCTCATCCACGCTAATAAGCAGCAAAAACCAGGCATCTCCACTTTCCAAATGGCTTCGTATATCTGCAGAACGCTGATCCGGCGAATCAATAACTAAAACCTCCGCAGGCAGCGTTAATGATTCATCAGAGATTGCTGCCGATTGTACAGTGCGATCAGCTTGTGTCTTCTCAAAAACCACTACGCCGGAAAACTGCAGCATAAAAAATACAACAACAGCCGCTAGTAATATCAACAATCCCGTTGTTATACCTTTCATCGCAATCACTCCATCATCTTAAGGCTAACGATCCACAGCCCCAACAATGCTCAAAAACAGTATCTTTTCCTGTAACAAAAATAGCTTTACCATCAAGAGTCAGATTTCCGTTAATGCTCATGTTTTTGGCAGAGTAACTTTTTTTACTATTTAATACATAAGGACTGACAGACTTAACACGAAAATTAAACCCATTTTTTTCATCATCCACCCCAAAGGTCCAACTGTCTCCAATTAAATTGTAACGCATAAAAGCTTTACCAGCCTCCCATTGGATAGTCTTATCTTTTTTTCCGGAAACATTTCCCTGTTCAATATGATAGTTGAGTGCTTCTTTTTTTGAGATCAAATCAGTAACATGGGTGGAAACTTTTATGATATCCTCTTTTTTAGATAATTGAAAAACGTAAGCATACTTTGCTCCTTCTTCTGTTTGCAGTTTACCGCTAAACTTCCATACTTCTGCTTCTTTATGAACATTATGATCTTCAGGAAACTTAATAGAAGATATGGAAAAAGCCTGCGCTGCTGAAGAAAAAAACAGGCATATCACTAACAAAAATCTTAACTTATTTTGCACGCCTCTTATTCTCCAAAATACAATTCAATTTATTAAAAAATAACTCTGTAAACGATGAGGGAAGCTCGGCATCTACACTAAGGTAATAGAGATTTTCCGGAATCCGGCTCTTTGCTGAAAATTGTGAGTATAAACGCTTGCATTTCACCGCGTCTTTTTCAGTCATAACGATAGGCGCGTTTGGAAAAAATTGCAAGTCTTTTTCGCTATAAATATGGTGATCAGGAAAAACAACCTTATTCATCTGAATATGTAAATCCTCAAGTGTTTTAAAAAACCGTTCAGGGTGGCCAATACCGGCAACTGCCCAGATTGTTTGTCCCTCAAAAAAATTTAAACCCTGTCTGATTCCTGTTTTAACATGTTCAAAATACTGAGGTATCAGCCGCATGGCAATCTCACCTGAAGCAGGATCGCCATTAACAACAATAAAATCAGCTTCCTTCAAACGTGTTAAAGGCTCGCGCAGGGGGCCGGCAGGCAAACATCTCTCATTGCCAAAACGCCGCTTCCCATCAATGACAACAATTTCCATATCTCTTGCTATTCGCTCATGCTGAAGACCATCATCACTTAAAAGGACATCTACATTATCCTGTTCCAGAAGGCAAGCTGCGGCTCTTGGCCGATCAGGATCCACAGCAACAGGGCTCTCGGCATGCAAAGCCATGATAACAGCCTCATCACCTGCCTCAAGAGGGTTACTTTGAGAAGTAACACGAAAAGGATAAACAGGTGCTTTTCCTCCATAGCCCCGACTGACAATCCCAGGCCGATAACCTGCTTCTTTTAATAATTGGGCTAAAGCAATGACCAGAGGCGTTTTACCCGTACCGCCTACTGTCATATTGCCGACAACAACCAAAGGTACAGGCAAAGCAATGCGCCTTTTCAAGCCTTTTTGATAAAGCTTTTTACGGCATAAAACAATAAAAACGTAGCCCTTGGAAAATAAGCTTAACACCATCAAAGACAACGCTGAGAAAAAATTTTCAGTCCCTGATGAATACCAAAGCTTTTCAAAAAAAGCCTGAATCCGACGACGCATCATATTTCATTCATTGTTTTTATAATAGGCGCTTCGCGGAACTGCATCTGATAAAGCATGGCATAATGACCGCCTAATTCCAAAAGGTCTTTATGCTTTCCAACCTCAACCACACGCCCTCTGTCCAGAACAATAATCTGATCAGCATTTTCAACCGTTGAAAGGCGGTGAGCAATCACTAATGTTGTTCTATTACGCATCATGTCATCCATTGCTGCTTGAATATGACGTTCCGATTCGCTGTCCAATGCAGACGTTGCCTCATCTAAAATTAAAATAGGCGCATCCTTTAAAATAGCCCGAGCAATGGCAATTCGCTGACGCTGCCCGCCAGACAGCAGGATCCCATTATCCCCGACACGCGTATTTAAACCTTCAGGCAGCTGCTCAATAAACTCCATTGCATGAGCCGATATAACCGCTTTTTCAATCATTTCACGACTGACTTTTCCTTGCAAACCATAAGCAACATTATTGGCTAATGTATCATTAAAAAGTGTAATGTTCTGGCTGACTAATGCTATCTGATCCCGTAAACTGGTTAGCTTAATCTGTTGAATATCAACGTCATCAATGCGGATAGTTCCCTGGTAATCATCATAAAAACGCGCCAGCAAATGTGTTAAAGACGATTTTCCGCTGCCTGAACGCCCCACAAAAGCAACCGTTTGACCAGGTAAAATGGTTAAATTGATCTTTTCAAGGATCCACGGAGTATTCATTTGATAACGAAAACAAATATTTTCATATTCAATTTTTCCTGAAGCTCTTTTTAATTCGACAACGCCGCTGTCTTTTTCACAGGCTTCATCCAATAATCGAAAAATACTTTCAGCTCCAGCTAACCCGCGCTGAATAACGCTGTTAACTTCCGTGAGACTCTTCATCGGTTTAATAAGCTGAAGCATGGCGGCAATGATGGACAGAAAACCTCCGGCTGTAACATGAATCATTGCTGATAATTCAATGGTAGCAAAAATAATCATGGAAATACCAAGTGCAATCACCATCTGAACACCGGCAACATTAAAAGCTTTTGTTGCCGCCACTTTCATATCACGGCGCCATCCTTCTTCTGTTGCTTCGCGAAATTTATCCATTTCATATATTTGTCCGCCAAAAACACGAACAACCTTGTACCCTTCAATAGCCTCTTCAGCAATTTCAGTAACCTGTCCCATCGAACGCTGAACAGCATGACTTACGCGCCTAATCCGCTTGTTACTCCATTTAACGATAAAAGCGACAAAAGGAATGGTGGTTAAGAAGAGTAATGACAGCGGCCAGCTTACTACAAACATTACCGTTAAAAGACCTGCGACCAGAAAAACGGACTGAACGAAAGTTGCTAACGCATCTGCGCTGACCTGAGCAATTTGCTCAACATCATATAAGATTTTTGAAAGCAGCTGCCCTGATGTCGCCTGGTCATAATAACGAGCTGGTAAATGTAAAATATGGGCAAAAATTTTCTGACGAAATGACTTGATCACATTGCGCGCCACTGACGTCATGGAATATCCTGCCAAAGCACTGACAGCCCCCCGCAAAATAATCCCCACCAAAATTATTAGTGGAATCCAGCGTACAAAGGCCATATCACGCTCAATAAAACCTTTATTTAAAAAAGGCTTCAAAAGGTAAGTAAACCCAGCATCAATACCCGAATATAACATATTGGCAAAAAGCCCGCACAGCAGCATGGCCTTAAACGGCTTTACGGATCGTAAAAGACGAAGGTATAAAACTGACGTTTTTTGATAATCTTCTGAGCTCAAGGAAATCCCGTTATTCAATTAAATTTAAGAAAGACAACCACCCGCTCCCGCCATCTGAACCCTGCACCTGTCCACAGGCACTAACCCCGCGGGTAATGAACAGTTACAAAAACAAGTAGTATACCAAAAAAATAGGCAGCAAATCCATTTTAACTGCAGTATCCATGCAGTATAATGCCCTGGTTCTTTAACGTAGTAACACACTGCCGTCAGTTGATCCCCCCCAGCTGCCATCAGAACAATTTTTATTAAAAATTGACTTTTGTTTTAAAAAAGAATCAAATGACTATTTAATAAACAATTAGAGAGCTGCCGTAGTCCACCTACTGCCTACATGATGTGATCTTACTGCCTACGTGCCGCGGCTTGTCCGCGGCATCCACTCCATGGACCCCGCGGACAAGCCGCGGGGCGTAGGCGATATGAGTAGCTTCGCGAGGTTGCCGATAGAAGTAGTCGCGGAGCGTTGGCGGAGAGAACGAAAAAATTCAGGGAATCCCTCAGTTCCAAAAACCCTTGAAATTCAGCTCAGTATAGCGCAAAATTTCAGAAGTTCCTCCAGGTAAACTCGGTTTTATATAAGATATACCCAAACAACTTGAAAATAAATAATACATAAGCACGTGAGGCAAACCGCAACATCGTTGCATTTTGAAAGACGACGGGTATATATAAGATATAGGTAGTTTCTTCATGAACTTTATTTTCAAATATTTTTCTCAAGTTTTTATCATACTTGCAGCCAGTCTTCTGCTTATTGTAGATAGTTGGGCACTGCCTCTTGAGAAGCTCCATTTGCCAAAAGGTTTTCAGATAACGCTCTATGCCGCCGCCCTGGAAAGTCCTCGAGAACTGGCCCTTGGCGATAATGGCGTGGTTTTTGTAGGAACCCTGAAAGATAAAGTTTATGCCCTTCAGCCCAATGCCGATTTTACTCAAGCCAAAGAAGTACGCATTATTGTTAGAGGCTTGCGTTCCCCGAACGGGGTTGCCTTTAAAAAAGGCGCGCTCTATGTAGCAGAAATAGAGCGTATTTTACGTTATGACAATATCCTTGAACACCTAGACAAACCGCCCAAACCAGTTATTATCAATCGCCGGCTGCCTGATAAAAAATGGCACGGTTTCCGCTACATCCAATGGGGCCCCGACGATTATCTATACATCAGCATCGGCATGCCTTGCAACATTTGCCTTGAAGAAGATGAACGTTTTGGGACTATCGCCAGAATCAATCCGAACAAACCTGATTCATTGACCATCTATGCCAGAGGGCTTCGCAACACTGTCGGTTTCGACTGGGATCCAAAAACGCATCACTTGTGGTTTACTGACAACGGCCAGGACATGCTTGGCGACAACCTCCCTCCGGAAGAGATTAATCGGGCAGACAAAGCGGGTATGGATTTCGGATTTCCCTATTTTTATGGCAACAACATTCCCACTCCTCAGTATGGCCATTTAAAAACAAGCCAGGGGATGACACCGCCTGTATATGAATTGCCGGCTCACACAGCACCATTAGGATTGCGGTTTTACCAAGGGGGCAATTTTCCGAAAGCGTATCAAGGCAACTTTTTCATTGCCGAACACGGTTCCTGGAACCGCTCAGAAAAAACGGGCTATCAGGTGATCCGCGGAATTATTGAGGACAACACGATAATCAGTATCGAACCTTTTGTATCAGGCTGGCTGCAAAATGACATACCCTGGGGACGGCCAGTGGATCTCTTGATTATGCCCGACGGCGCTTTGCTGATTTCGGATGATTTAAACGGCGTAATTTATCGCGTTAGCTATAAGGACACTCAAGCATAGGCCAATCTTGGCGGTTCAGCTTTTATTTTATCTAATAAACAAGCCCTGCTTTGCTTGTTACTTACATCAGACCGCTGAACCCCGACTCTAAAAAATGGCATCGTTGATCCAGCAGATTCGCATTTTTTCTGCTCTTTTCTCACTTCTTCAAGGAAAAATCGGATAAAAGACCTTTCATTATTCGCTGTTTTTGAGGAACAGAAATGGTTTTTAATAATCGTCATAATTGCTTGACTGGAACCTTCTTCACTTCGCTCCATCACCGCTTTCACCGCTGCAGCCAAAGCGCTTGTTCTCTGCATACCTGTTTTCCCATGCCAAAGGGAAAAGCCATTTTGTCTGTGATAACTCTGATAGGCTTTAACGGCACGAATAACAACCCGTCCCCATCGCTCCGAATCATTGACAGCTTCCCTATTATTTTGCTCTAACAGGGCACGGTCTGCTGGCAGAATATCGTCTTTTGAAAAAATATGGCGTTCGCTTACAGAACGGCACCGCATTTTTATAGCCAAGTTTTTGTAATGCTGGAAAGCCTCTTTTTTGGAATCGTCTAGCTCTTCTTCAATCCTCTTAAATACCTCCTCCCCAAAAACTCGGCCATTTCCACACAACAACGACTTGGGTATTCTTTTGACCACCGAACCAACTAAAAGTTCCTGCAATAAAACACCTAAGGAGTAACATTCAGCTGCAAAAGTATAGGTATTGAATTGGAATATCTCGGGAGCTTCATATAGATCTGACCCTCGCACTTCTCCAAGCCGTATAGAAACTCTCTTAGTATCCCCCATGTCTCTTAATGACTCGAAATCAATTAACGAAGGTTCTCCATAAAGATCAATGACAATATTTTCAGGCTTAACATCTCCATGTGTTAAATTCTTATCAAATAATTCCAAAAACATACAGAGTATTTTAGGAACCAACTCTAGCCGCTCTTCGGCTGTCGCCCCTTCCATCCACTGGTATAATGACTGGCTTTTACGAGGCATAACAACAACCTGTTTATATACAGGAACATTGTCCTTATTCACCTTGCGATGAAAAAACCCATCTATCAATTGATGTTCTGAAGCAAGCTGCAAATTGCACACCCTTGGATTGTTCACACTTCCATCAGTAATCGTTATTACGACATAATCTTCTTCCTCTACCCAACCCGAACCCGGGCCTTCCCTCACGATGAGGGCAGACTGCTTAACAACCCTTGCGCCTCTCTCAGAATTACCTTCTTGACTTTTATATAACCGGCTCTTCTTTCCTTTTCCATAACGCACGATACGACTATCATCCAGTTTCATGTAAGAATAGCGGAACAGTTGAGAAATGTTTTCCTCAACACTATCTTCAGCCCCATTTTTTAATGGCTGACAAACGCGGGCGCCTTTCCACCACCACCCGCTGCGCTTGATTTTTGTACCTGGCGGATATTGTGCCAATATTCGTACGGCTTCAGCCATTTCTTGTTTAAGGTTCATTCGATTGACCGAAATAATTACAATTGAATTTAAAATTATACCAGAAAGCTTCTTCTAAATCAAAAAAACTCTTTCAATGAGGCGATTCGTTCAAGCTAAATTGTTGTGGTTTAATAGAAACGGACACTTATATAGAGCGATGATGTAGCATATAGAAAAGAAACTTTAAAGAGGTGTCAGCATATGAGTAGTAGTCAGCCGTATACAAAAGAATTTAAGGTAGAAGCGGTGAAGCTGGTAGTAGAAAGTGGGTATACACGAGCGGAGGCGTCAAGACGGTTAGGGATAGCTAGTCGTAATTTAGGACGGTGGGTAAGTCAGCCAAGGTAGCGTAGCCATCCCCGGGAAGCTTTCTGAGGAACAGGAAGAAATCCGTCGCTTACGTAAGGAAAATCAGCGGTTGCAAATGGAGCGAGATATTTTAAAAAAGGCGGCGGCCTTCTTTGCGAACGAGGCAGAAATGGTTGTGTGCATGATGACCTCTGTCAGTAAGACTCAGAATATTCCGTCAAACCGCCATGTTTGACGACCTTTACCTTAAGGAAATATTAAGTCTATAGCTTACCGCTTTTGGAGAAAATGTCAAGCTGTGTATCTTACTACCCCATCGAACGCTGATCTAAAATTTGAAGGATTCCCAGATGAATTTTCTCAAGCGGCAAAACTTCATCAACAACACCCAAGCGTACGGCTGCTCCGGGCATACCCCAAACGACACTGGTTTCCTGATCTTGGGCAATCGTTGCTCCTCCGGCCTCATGAATAGCCCGCATACCTTCAGCACCATCCGCTCCCATTCCAGTAAGCAATACGCCAATGGCATAAGAACCTGCTGCTTTGGCAACAGAGGCAAAAAGGTAATCAACCGACGGCTTATGACCACCTATTTTATCTTCATCATCCAATAAAGTAACATAATGATCCTTTCTTTGGATAATGCCGAGGTGTTTCCCTCCTTGAGCAATATACACATGCCCTGGCAGCAATTCCTTGCCGCTATTTTCAACCCAAACAACAGTCAGATCCGAAAGATAATCCATTCGTTTAGAAAAAGCCAATCCAAATTCCTTACGAATATGTTGAACGATAACAACTGGCGGTAATACTTTAGGTAAATTCAATAAAATGGATTCTATTGCCTCAATGCCTCCTGTTGAAGCACCAATGGCAATGACATTTTTCTTGAGCAGTGCATGTTCATAAAAAACCCGTCCCGTTTTTTTAGGTTTTTCAACATTAGTCCACTGGTGCATTTTAACATTTGTACTAGCAGCCTTTTTAACGGATTCAATTAAATTTTGGGCATACTTGTTTAAATCCTCCATTTCTTTCTGTGTAGGTTTAGGTATATAATCAACAGCACCCAAGGCCAGCGCTTCGAGCGCCAAGGCATCATTTCTATCTCTTAGTGATGAAACCATTACAACAGGCATAGGGCGAAGGCGCATCAAGTGTCTTAAAAAGGTAATACCATCCATTTGAGGCATCATAATATCAAGCGTCAATACATCCGGATTATTTTTTTTAATCATTTCCCGGGCAACATAAGGATTAGGCGCCACATCTACTACTGTCAAATCCGGATCAGAAGTTAACATTTTCCTCAAAAGCTGCTGCATGACTTTTGAGTCTTCAACAATCAATACCTTGACCTTCTTCATACCCTTAACCTCATTCACTCAGCTTTTTGTAAGTCGTTTTATCTAATAAATCATAATGTCTTTTAAGTTCTTGTAAACTCTCTGAATAACCAATAATCAAAATACCTTCTGGTTTTAACGACTGATGAAGTTTCATAAGAACCTTTTTTGCCGTTTCTCGAGAAAAATAAATAATAACATTGCGGCAAAAGATAATATCAAAATATTTCTTAAACAAATAAGAATCCAGCAAATTCAAACGTTCAAATGAAACGAGATCTTTTACATCATCGCTGACTTTAATAAGACCCATATTTTCTCTAACACCTTTCAAAATCCATTTATCACGAACCATTAATGGAACATTTCTGATCTGACTTATAGGATAAACACCTTGTTTAGCAATATCCAAACTATCAGTATTAATATCCATACCAAAAACTTTAAAATCACGTCTTCTAATATCAGGAAAAGCTTCTAATGCTGTAATAGCAATTGAGTAAGTTTCTTCTCCTGTTGCACATCCCGCCGATAAAATACGGATCTGTTTTTTATCCTTTATTACATTTTCAAAATATTTTTTCAAAAAAACAAAATGGTGTTTTTCCCTGAAGAAATAAGTAGATTGATTAGTAATCAGGTTAATAAATTTATTCTGCTCGCGAAGGTCCATTTCTAATATTTCGCAGTAATCTTCAAAACCGCTTAATTTTAATTCTCTTACACGCCTTACAACACGATTGTAAAGAGCATCTTCTGAATCTTTTGAGAAGACAATTCCAGAAAGCTCAACAGCCATTTTTTTCATAAATTCGAAAGTTTCATGAGTTATTATAAAAGAAGGCGTTTCTGTCATTATTTTTCTCCTGCCCTCTTAAGAGATAATATCTTGAATTTTTTCCTCTGAAACCAGCTTATATAAATCCAGTAAAACAATGAGCCGATTTTGAAAGGAAGCAACGCCGAAGGCATAGCCGCAATAATTTTTTTTGCAAAATTGAGGAGCTGGTTTGATATCTTTTCTCTCAACTGAAATAATATCCAAAACAGAATCCACAACAAAACCCACCCACTGCTTTTTAGAGTTGACAATAACAACAATATCACTTTCCGGTTTTTCTTTTAAAGGAATATTAAAAAAAATACGGAGATCAAACAATGGAATAATTTTTTGATGCAAACTCATCATTCCTTTAATATATTCTGCATTCGAAGAAACGCGGTAGTTACTTGGAAAAGATCGAATTTCCTGAACACTCAAAATATTAACAGCAAATTCTTCTCCGCCAAGAAAGAAAGTTAAAAAATTTTCTTCGCCAGAATTGGCAGGATCTTTGCTTTCTTCCCGAGAAAATTTTTTTAACACAAGCGTCATGATTTATTGCCTCATTTAAAATTCCTGCCAATCATTCTTCTTCATATTATCTTTCCTCGTAAGAATTTTAGGTGCATCTTTAGAAGAAGGAGAAGAATATATAAATCTGGTTTCTTTTCCTTCTCCATTCTCTAATTTAAATACATTAACCAGTTTATCCATATGCGATGCCTGCTGCTCCATGGATTCTGCTGAGGAAACAACTTCCTCTGCCAATGAAGTATTCTGCTGGATAACCTTATCCATTTGACTGATAGCCTGGTTAACCTGCTCAATACCACTGCTTTGCTCAATAGAAGCTGCCGTAATCTCAGCCATAATTTCGCTGACATGTTTAATAGACTTTACAATATCTTGCATGGTATTTCCCGCATGATCAACAAGAATTGTACCGCTCTCGACACTTTCAACAGAATGACCAATTAATTCTTTAATTTCTTTTGCTGCTGCAGATGAACGTTGTGCAAGGTTACGTACTTCCATTGCAACAACAGCAAATCCTTTACCCTGTTCACCTGCTCTCGCTGCTTCCACTGCCGCATTCAGCGCCAGAATATTGGTTTGTGAGGCAATGCCGTCAATAACGCCAATAATATCAGCCACTTTTTTAGAACTTTCATTAATTTCTGTCATCGTATTAACGACTTCGCTCACCATGGCACCTCCTTTCATAGCCACGTCAGAAGCTGACTGCGCCAGTTGATTCGCCTGTTTGGCATTTTCTGTATTATGCTTAACAGCAGCGGTTAGCTGTTCAATACTGGCTGCTGTTTCTTCGAGGAAAGCTGCCTGCTGTTCAGCGCGTTTTGCCAAATCATTGTTTCCAAGAACAATTTCATTAGAAGCCTGATTAATTGTTTGTGCTGCTATCTTAATATTCGTAATCAGTTTTTGCAGACTTTCAACAGTCGTATTGGTATAAGACTTCAGATCCATGAAAATTCCTTGATAATCCTTAAGAATTTTTACGGTTAAATCGCCTTTTGACAAAGCGTCTAAAACACGTACCACTTCCTGTATTGAATCCTGTAATGTATCATTTAGCTGATTAATTGAAACAGATAGCTTTTCTGCAAAGCCTTTTTTATCCGATAAATTAATACGCCTGCTGAAATCTCCCTGCATAACGCTTGTAACCACCATCTGAAGCTCGTTAATAACTTTTGATAAAATTTCTCGCATCGTATTGAAACTTTCTGCCACTTTAGCTAATTCATCTTTTGTTTCAAGTTTGGTTTCTGTGCTCATATCTCCTTCAGAAAGCCTTGTTGCTCCTCTAACCAAATCATGAACACTTCGAATAATGGAAATATAAATACCTGCAAAAAGATAAATCAGGAGGAAAAAGCAGCTGATTGTTACAACCATACCTCGATGTAATTTCCATTTAAGCTCATCAACCCGGCTTTGAACAAGCTCTTTAAGTGTCGAAGAAGATACTTCATAAAGTTTGGATGTTGTATTGTCCAATTCCGCAAATTTATCCTGAAACGCATTAGAATCAACGTGAAAACTCCCAGATAAAACAGAACGATTTAATAAATCAACGACTGAGTTGGCTTGCAATAAAAAAGTTTGTCTTAATAAATAAAAACGGTTTTCCAGAGATCGATTATGTCTAATGACTTTTTCGATATTGTTTTTTATTGCCTCTTTATTAAAATTATTCATAAGAATTGAAAAAACTGCCAATTGATTTTTTTCTTCTTCTGAAAGATTTTTTTTGGATAAAGCCTGATAACCCAAATCACCAAGCAAAGTAGATTCCGCACTAAAACTGGGGAATTTTGTGCACACAGAATCCATTAAATAGTAACTATCAATATCAGGATCCAAAGTCAGATTAGAGTTATCGCAAGCTGTTACAATTAAATTACGTATATCCTGTAGAATGTCATCATAGTTCTGTATATTTCCAGAAGGCAATTCTCTCATGTTGATTTTGATTTTCTGCCACTTATTAAGAATGGTTTCCCACTGTTCTTTTACGTTTAAAACGCTTCCTATCCGATCATTTAGATCATTCATGTTTTGAAATAACCGATCAACACCATCCTGCATACTTTCTATTTTACTTTTATCTATTTTGTTTTCTGAAAAAGCATTGATTGTTTCGGTATTTCTATAAGATTGTATCCTTTCCATAAGATTATTAAGCGGCACGATATACCTTACCCCAACAAGTTCTTTGTCAGAAAAAGCGATAATACCCCGCACCACAGTACCCAACTGAAAAGCCAGAAGAAAGATAATAACAGCTGCAATAATCCCACCAAGGGCAAGCTTCTTTCTGTATTTTAGGTGATTCATTAAAACCACCGCCGGTCTGAAAAAAGCTTCGCCTATTGTTAAAGGACGTTTTTCTGACATCTCTTTTCTCCTCTTTGCTTATATTTAATAGCTTAGCACGTATTATAAGATTTTGTATTATTCAACAGCAGATAATAACTTTTTCGCATTCAGTAGTGTAATTGTCTTCTCTCCCACATCAACTAAACCTTCCACGTACTCTTTTAAAAAATGTTCTCCTGTTTCAGGAAATGCCTTGATCTCCTCAAAATTTACCTGGTAAATCTGCGATACCTTGTCTACAATAATACCAAAAGTTCGCTTCTTTTTATTCCCAACACTTAAACTGATAATCGTGTTTGTTAGTTTGGCTTCATCTGTCTCATCAGATGCAATTTTTAATAGAGATCTGCCGAAATCCAATACAGGAATGATCGAACCATGTAAATTAATGATACCTTTAATATAATCAGGAACATTCGGCAAGTCGGTTGTTTTTTCTCTATTAATAATTTCCTTGATATCCAGAGCATCAATTCCGTATTCTTGATCATCCCAAAAAAATCCTAGAAACTGAACAGGGCTTCCATTCTTAATTCTTGTTTCCTCTTCTTCTGTATGCTCTTTATTTTCCATATTATCCTGAAAATCATGAATGGTTAAATACTCAGGAGTATCATGCCCTTCCTTTAGAGATTTTTTTAACTGCTGATTTCTTAAAAACAAGGATACAATCATCTTTGTATCCAAAATTAATACAACGCTTCCATCTCCTAAAATTGTTGCTCCTGAAATTCCTGGAACCCGACGGTAATTTTCTTCAAGACTTTTAATAACCACTTGTTGCTGGGAAAGCAACTCCTCGCATACCAAACCATACATCTGCCCTTCAAACTCAACAAAAATCAGGCTTTTTTCTTCTCCTCTAGGCAAACCAAGAATATCGCTAAGATAGATAACAGGAACATGCTTTTCTCTTAAATGATATAAAGTTGATCCTTCTCCATGATGACTCAGCAGTGAAGGTTCCAATTTGATGATTTCAACAATGTCCATTAAAGGTATAATAAATACCTTGTCAGAAAACTGCATCAGCTGACAATCCATAATGGCTAAAGTTAATGGCAGTCGTATTCTAAACAAAGTTCCTACCTTTGGGACAGAATTCACAGTTATTCTGCCATCAATATCACGAATATTTTTTAAAACAACATCTAATCCTACTCCTCTGCCTGAAACTTCTGTAGCCTTTTCCACGGTGGAAAATCCCGGGTAGAAAATAAATTGCTTCAACTGATTCTCAGAAACTTCTTCCTGCTCAGTAATAAGTTGTTTACTGATAGCTTTCTTTCGGATTTTTTCCAAATCCAGTCCTGAGCCATCATCAGAAATACTAATAATGATATGTCCTCCCTCCTGTGATACGTTCATTCGAATAATGCCTGTTTCTGGTTTACCTAATTTTTTACGAACGTTTACAGGTTCAATTCCATGATCAATTGCATTTCTGACAAGGTGAATTAAAGGATCGGTTATTCTTTCAATCATGGTTTTATCTAATTCTGTCTGATCGCCTACAATTTTAAGATCAATTTTTTTCCCCATTTTTCTTGCCAAATCGTGAAGCATTCTTGGAAAGCGCTCAAATACCATAGCAATTGGAACCATACGAATATTCATAACACTCTCCTGAAGCTCACGAATATTATTTTCAAGGTACAACAATGCTTGATACAATATTTGAGATTCTTCAGAATCCACTTTCTTTATGATTTGTTTAAACATGGATTGGGTGATGACTAATTCAGCAACAATATTCATTAAGTCATCTACTTTTTTCGTATCAATACGAATACTATTCAGCTTAGGCATTCCCTGGGTCAGCATAGAAACTTTAAAGTCTTCTCCAGAAGAAGGCTCTTCACCAGCATTCTTTTCTTGGTTTGCTTCATTTATAATGACATTCTCAGAAACTACCATTGTTTTTTCAACTTCATGTTTCTGATAAAGGCTAACGTTATCAGAAAAAACCTGTTTAAATTGAACTTCAGCAGAATCAGAAACCCAGTCAAAGATATCTTTCAGATCTTTCTCTTCAATTTCAGGGGTCTGTAAAATCAATTTCCAGGATAAATAGCAAGACATCGGATCCAAATCCCTAAAATCAGGAAATTTTTCCGTGTTCAATTCTGATTTGAGCTTTCCCATTTCTGATAAAAGCTTAAAAAGTCCCAAAATATCCATTGTTTCTTTAAATATATCAGGATAAGGTTTAAACAGAATTTCCCATGTCATGACATTATTTTTTTCTGAATGGATTTTTATATCTCTTCTTGAAATATCTCCTTCGACAGATTGATCATCAAGCCGTTTTCCTTCCAGGAGAGCTTCAATAATTTTCCTTGCCTTGTTGTCATCTATGGGCTTTTTCTCTTGAACACAACTTAGCATATTACGGAAACAGTCAACAGCTTCAAGCAAAAGTTCAAGATGCAGCTTTTTAATGCTGCGCTGGTTCTCTCTTACTTCTCCTAAAAAACTCTCCAAATCATGAGCAAAATTAGTTATAGGAGTAAAATTGAATACAGCACTGCCACCCTTGATTGAGTGTACGACACGAAAAAGGCAATTTACCTCTTCTGACCCTTGGCTTACCTCGTTTGCATTCAAAATCGCATTTTCCATTTCCTTAAGCATTTCGGTGCTTTCTTCAATAAACATCGCCACAAATTCATGGGTATCAATAGACATGAGTTTCCCCTCCTTGATCAGCTAACTTGAGGTATCGTTCCATCCCCAGTAAAGAAGCCATCTGAAACAATGAAGGAGATATCCCTTTCCAGGATACAGGTAATTTTTTGACAGTTATGGAAAAACTGACTAATAATTGCAATGATGCCAAATCAATGCGCTTTAATTTTTCGGCATCAAAAATAACAGGGCGATTTAAGCTTAAGACCTCTTCCAGTACTGTCTTTTGCTCTTTAACGGTACTCAAGTCCAGGACTTCCGGTAAGTAAACCCGAACGTCTGTCTCTTCTATCTGGTATTTCATTATTACACGCGTTTTTCTTCTGAATGCATCAATAAATATAGTTCATTCCAGGTTAAAAAGACAATTTAAATTGCTTCAGACATAATTCATTATAATACTCTACTGATATTTTAATATTTTGTTAAGCTATTATATATACAATATGACATATTTTTGATAAGAATACAGAGGGGTGTTAAATGCCAGGAATAGATGAAGATAACAAAAGAGGACGTAGGTTAACGTATGTACGGAAAAGTAACATTAGAAAACGGTATGTTGGTCTGGAGCCAGAACAACCCACTCTGGATTTTTTGAAAAAATGGGTAAGATTTAATTATACCACCTGGCATGGGAACCATGAAGTACCAGTGCTTTATCGTGACGGGCTGACATCTTGCGCTCCTGAAGATACACAAAGATTTATTGATGACTGTAGAGATCAAGGAAAAATCGTGGAATTTATCTCTTTTTCACAGTATGCAGGAAGGAGAGCGTCTACTGTTGAAGTGGTTCCTGGCAGTGCGACACTGTGGAGTAAAAAACCATCTTTTGATGATTCTATAGAGCCGGAGACAATATCGAAAGCTGCCTTGGAAAGAAGGCGAGTCAAGCTGAGAGAACTAGTAAAAGAACGAAGAGAGAACTGGACTGTCAGGTTGGAATTTGAGTGCTCCAAAATGACTGCAGGTGTCTTGGAAAGAGAGAGAGAAGGACACAATGTATTATTGGCTCCGCTTCCTTATGAAGAATGGGAGGAAAACCCGGCACATCATCATAAAAAAGTTCCGATTATTATAAGAAACCGAAAGGTATTGAAGAAGGCATTGGTAGAAGAGAAGCAAGAAGAGAGACAGGCAGCATCCGGGCTTCTCTTGTTAGCCGATTCAGCTGCTGGAATACTTAACCCTAATTCAACATCTTCTTCTTCCAGCACATCACCATTAAGCGGAAACAAACGTGGTCTGTCTGATGTAACGGTTCGGGAAGATACAGAACTGGCAAGAAGGAGACCTTTTAATGGGGGATCAAGCGGGCAGCGCTCTGAATCTTCTTCCTCTTCTTCTCGGCCTGCTGTTCCAATGCAGTATCCATCTATAATAGGCCATTATGGATTTTTACCTCCTCCGCCTTCTCCGCATGAGTTAATGAGTTCTCAGCCATATCCTGCTGCTGTTCAAGGGTGGCCTGTTATTCCAATGCAGTACCCACCTGTAATAGGAGGCTATCATGAATTTTTACCTCCTCCGTATGAGATAGTGAGTTCTCAGCCATATCCTGCTGCTGTTCAAGAGTGGTCTGTTGTTCCAATACAGTATCCACCAATAGGCTATCATGAATTTTTACCTCCTCCACCTCCTCCTTCACATGAGGTAATGGGTTCTCAGCCACATCCTGTTGCTGCTGTTCAAGAACAACTTGGTATTGGTGGATGGACTCCGCGTTTCTATGGTAATGAAGAAAGACATCCAAGAAGACCAACAGAAGATATGGATAACCCCCATTCCTGGTCTCCCAGGCTTTAACCTTGAAATATTAAAGGATTGGCCTTATATACTCGTGCTCTTTGTAACGGCAAAGTTGTAGAGACTTCGGAATGCTATTTTTCCCACAACCGTCATTCCCGCGAAAGCGGGAATCCAGAGGGATAATCAGCACGGTTACTGGATTCCCGCTTTCGCGGGAATGACGGGGGGGAAGCGGGAATGACGGGAGGAAGCGGGAATAACGTGAGGACGCGGGAATGACGTCGGAGAAAACTGAGCATTATCAAGTTGTTTAGGTATATTCAAGCCGTACCACCGACAACCATGGAATCTATCTTCACTGTAGGCTGACCAACGCCGACGGGTACGGATTGGCCGTCTTTTCCGCAAGTGCCAACACCGCTGTCAAGCTGCAAATCGTGCCCAACCATGGAGACTTTCTGCATAATTTCCGGACCATTCCCAATAAGGGTTGCTCCTTTTACTGGGCGGGTAATTTTACCTTTCTCAATAAGATAAGCTTCGCTGGTCGAAAAAACAAACTGGCCTGAGGTAATGTCTACCTGACCGCCTGCAAGATTGGCAACGTACAATCCTTTATCAACAGAACGAATAATATCTTCAGGATCGTGCTCTCCGGCTAGCATATAGGTATTCGTCATTCGCGGCATGGGAAGATGCGCATATGATTCCCGCCGTCCGTTGCCTGTAGAACGTGTTTTCATCAGACGGGCATTCAGGCGATCCTGCATGTAGTTTTTCAATACACCCTTTTCAATTAAAACAGTATTATTGGAAGGGGCGCCTTCATCATCAATATTAAGAGAGCCTCGTCGTCCCGGAAGGGTGCCATTATCAACAACAGTTACTAAAGAGGAGGCAACTTTCTCTCCAATCTTATTGGAATAGGCGGATAACCCTTTACGATTAAAATCACCCTCCAGACCATGTCCAACAGCTTCATGCAGTAACACACCAGACCAGCCTGAACCTAAAATAACCGGCATCGTTCCAGCAGGCGCATCCATTGCGTGTAAATTCGTCAAGGCCTCTTGAACTGCTTTTTCCACATAGCCCAATCCGCGGTTATCTTCCAAAAAATAACGATAATCAGCACGAGCTCCTCCACTGCCAAAACTGGTTTCCCTGCGGCCCTTTTCCTCCACCATAACTTCAATACTTAATCGCACTAACGGACGTACATCTGCAGACAAAATACCATTTCCTCCCGCAACCAAGATAACTTCGTAATTCGCTGCCAATGTTGCTCTCACCCGCTTAACGCGCGAATCAAGCTCATGCGCTTTCTTATCAACAGCACGAAGCAAAGCAATTTTCTCATCTATAGCAAAATTGGTTAAAGGATTATCCATTGGATAAAGCGGGGCATGTGCCTGTTGCGAGAGCGTTGTTTTTACTGATTTTCCTGTTGCCGTCAAAGCAGCACTTTTTGCTGTTTTCACTGCTTTTAGTAAAGATTCATAGTGAACATCATCAGTATAAGCCAGACCTGTTTTCTCTCCAGCAATTGCCCTTATGCCGGCGCCATACATGGTTCGGTAAGAACCTGTTCTAATAATACTATCTTCAAGACTCCAGGATTCGCTAATACAACTTTGAAAATAAAGATCACCATCATCAATTCCGCGATTTAATAGCTGATCCAATAATGTCTGAAGGTGTTGTTCATCAAGACCAGAAGGTTTAAGCAAGGTATTTTGAGCGATTAGCCAGTTGTCCATATCATTTGCCTATAAAGATTGTTTAAAAATAACCCTGTTTGCGGCGCTAATAAGCGCCCTTAGCGTAGCCAGTGTAGCATCACTATCAATACCTGCTCCCCAAGCACTAATGCCCTTTCGGGAAATGGTATGAATATAAGAAGCAGCAATAGCGCTTGAACCATGACTTAATGAATGCTGGAAATATTCCTCAATGGTTAATCCCAAATCAAAAGTCTCATTAAGATAATTAACAACAGCATCTGTAGCACCGTTACCGGAACTCTTCATGTTAAAATCTTTCCCATCATAAGTGATATGTCCTGTACAGTGCAGAAGCTGCGAATTTTTTTTGTCCTTCTCAAAGTATACGGACTTTAGCTCAAGAGGCCCTTTGGTATGAATATATTCATCCACGAAAATCTGGTAAACCTTATCCGCTGTAATTTCCTGCAATGTCTCCCCAGCATGCTCTTTAACAAGTAAGGCAAATTCCCTTTGCATATTAACAGGTAAACAATATCCATGAAATTTTTCCATGATGTGAGCAATCCCTGATCGTCCAGATTGCGAAGTCAATCGGATAACATTTTCATGAGCACGTCCAATATCTTGAGGATTAATAAGCAGATAAGGAACATGCCAGTATTTTTTATTACTTTGCTCATACGCTTTCAAGCCCGCATGAACAGCAAACTGGTGAGGAGCAGTAAAAGAAGCAAAAGCCAAATCTCCAGCATAAGGATGACGAGGGCTAATTACCAGGCCCGTACAACTTTCGCAAACTTCTATAATTTCATTAATATCATTAATTTCAAGTCCAGGATCAATGCCAAAAGAATATAAGTTTAAGGCAAGCGCAATAAGATCTGCAGTCCCTGCACGTTCCCCATTGCCTAAAAGGCAGCCCTCAATACGCTGTGCGCCTGCAAGCTGCCCTAGTTCAGATGCAGCTACTGCACAACCCTGATCATTATGAGGTTGAATGCTGATAATAACATGTTCGCAACTGGTTAGGTGCTTAATCAGGTATTCAATCTGGTCAGCGTAAACATTAGGCAGATCTGCTTGTACTGTATCCTGAAGATTAATAATAAGCCGGCGTTTTTCATGCGGTTTAACTTCCTCAATAACAGCGTTGATCATACTAATTGCCAGATTAATCTCAGTAGTATTAAATCCTTCCAGAGAATATTCAAAATGAACAATGCTGTTTTTCATTGAATCAGCCAGCTGCACAGCATAATGAAAGCTGTTTACGGCTCGTTCAATCAACCCCTCATGGTCAGTATCAAAAACATCATTCCGCCTTAATAAGGAGGTAGTATGGTATAAATTAACAATGACTTCCCTGCATCCCTGAATTGATTCGAAGGTTTTATCAATGGAAGAGGGTTTCATTTGTGATGTCACTTGAATCGTTACATCTGCAGGTATGAGGTTTTCCTCTATTAGTTTTCTTGTAAACTTAAACTCTTCCTCAGAAACTGCTGGGGAAGCTATCTCAATCTCTTTAAATCCCAATTTAACCAATAAATGGAAAAAAACCAGCTTCTTCGCGGTATCCATAGGAGAAGGCAAAGCATCGTTGCCACTGCGCAAATCTATACTGCACCAAATGGGATGATGAGAAAGTATTTCTGAAGGCCATTTACGATCAGGCAGTTCTACTCGAGGAAAGTGGGTATAAGTCTGATACTTCATAAAAAGCGCTCCAAAAAATCATATTAATATAAAGGAACGAGAGACAATGGGTTACTGTAGCTAATCTCTGAAATTCGTGAATTGTAAGGGAATTTCAACATTTGCACTACGTAACTGCTGGATAACCTCCTGTAAGTCATCTCGTTTTTTTCCAGTAACACGGATCTGTTCGCCTTGAATAGATGCTTGTACTTTATTACTGAATTCTTTAATTAATTTAGTCAGCTTTTTTGCCATATCTTTATCAATACCCTGGCATATTGCTGCTTTCTGGCGAGCTTCATTCAAGCTGGTTTCAATGTTGTCGTCCCAGCGAAGGCTTCGAGGATCGAGAGATCGTTTGGCAAGTTTAGCATGTAAAACTTCCTGCATTTGTTTAATTTGAAAATCGTTAGATGCTGACAGAAGAATATGTTCTTTTTCAAGAGAAAACCTGCCATTACTGTCTTTAAAGTCAAAACGGCTGGTAATCTCGCGGTTAGCCTGGTCAACGGCATTGGTCAATTCATGCAAATTAACTTCCGAAACGATATCAAATGACGGCATATAAAATTTCTTAAATTATCTTTAAACTCATAACAGACGAAAGACTTACTGATTATTCGCCGAATTCTGAAAAAATCTAGTCTTCATACTCAAAGCGTTCACGACGTGTTTTTATTCCAAGTTTGGCTTTAAGACGATCCACTGTTTCTGACGTGTTGTAATTCTCAGAATTATAATTTTTTACTGGAGCATATCGTCTTTTAACTCTTATCGTGGCTGCCGAAGGAGAATAGGACTCTTCATCATGAGAATAAGGAGAATTGTATTGTGGATGAGAATGTTGCGGAGAATCAGTGAAACGACGGCGATAATGGCCAGAATTTCTTCCTCTTGCTCCCAGTCGTTCAGAACGCTCAGCACGGGCAGCTGCAGCAGCTTTGCGCCTTGCTCGAATATTTTTCTCTATGGATTTCTTTATTTTCTGGGCAGCTTGTTTTGCAGCTTCTTCAGTAACCTGTACAGCATCATTTCCAGCCAGGTCAACGCGGACATCCCGCATTTTCACGCATGCCAGATAGTCCATCCGGCGTGTAAAAACGACTAATGCCTCACGCAGTTTAGCTTTCGAAAAGGGTAAACCGCCATTTTTTTCAGCATGTGCAAGAATATCATCGAAAATACCAATTTTCAATGGACGGATGGTTCCCTCCACATTGAAGGCTTCAGGGAAAGTTTGAGCTAGCCAAGTAAGTGCTCTTTGTCGAGACTTTCTTGATTCAGCATTTTGGGTCTTATTATTTACATTGGTTCTTGGATCGAGTTCCATAGTCATTTTCACGCATCCTTATTTTTTGGTTAAAAAATACACAACGTTACCTAAAAACAGCAATACCATTATATTATAATGATTACATTTTTGCAACAGTTTAAAAATCGGCGCTCTCCATATTCCATTATATTTGTATGAAAGTATATTCGTTATTTTCAGATCTTCCTTGTTGATATTAACTTTCTATTTATAAAAACCTGCATTTTATATGAAACTTTTAAAAATATCAATAGATAAACCCTGGTTTTCACACTTCATGACTTCTCCCACAGTGAAAAAAGAGCCGAAAATGACAATGAGATCATCGGGCAATAGGTTCTTTTGCAAACATTCATAAGCTTTTGCCAAATTTTCATGGATCACTATCATGTTAGAAGAAAACGCCAATGCTTCCTGAAGCTGATGAATGGAAGCAGCCCGCTTGTCATTAATTTCAGCAATATGCCACTCATCCACAAGACCATCTAATATAGCTGCGCTCTTCTTAATATCTTTATCCTTGAGCATACTGAAAATAGCAGCCGTTTTTTTAACTTTATTCAATGTTTTGTAATTTTCAAGAACACCCTTGAGTTTGTTCATCGCATGAGGGTTATGAGCCACATCAAAAATAACTGGAATTCCTGACCGGCTCTTTCTGATATCACACCGCCCAGGCAATCGCGTTGTTAAAATCGCACTCATGGCCTTTTTAATATCAAGCGGTAAAAAAGGCTGCATCAGTATGGCCGTCTGGCAGGCAATAGCAGCATTCTCAATTGCCAGTATAGGCATAGACAGATTTTTCAAATGAACTGATGCGCTCTTAAACTCCCAAACAGGATCCTTTTGGTTATCGACAGTATATACTCGTGATCTTTGGAAGGATGAGGATTGCTTATCAGAAATGGGCTTCCTTCCCTCGTACTTACCCTCATCCGAGTCAGTACGTTCTTCTAAGCAATCCTCACTCTTCCAAAGATTTTGGGTATAGATAAAAAAATCTTTACCTCGGTAATACACCAAAATTTTTTTATCTGCAGCATAATTCGTTAATGTTATTGGAGGGTCTGGCTCTCCGCAAACAGCAAGTTTCCCTTCCCTTAAAATACCCGCTTTTTCCAGGGCAATAGCTTCTCGGGTTTCTCCAAGGTAATCCATATGATCCAAATCAATAGAAGTAATGACCGCCAAATCAGCATCCCAAATATTAACAGCATCCAGACGCCCTCCCATTCCTACTTCAAGTAACACAACGTCTAATTCTTCCTGCTGAAATATCCATAATGATGCCAAAGTAATAAACTCGAAATAGGTAAGAGGTATGTCGCCGCGCGCATTTTCAACAACCGAAAAAGCTTCACATAATTTTTCTTCGCTGACAGGTTGATTCTGAATTCTAATTCGTTCCTGAAAGCAAAACAGATGAGGAGAAGTATAGGTACCGACTCGGTAACCCGCCTCTCCGTAGACTGACGTCAACATAGCCGTACAGGAGCCTTTCCCATTTGTCCCGCCTATTGTGATAACTGGAAAGTCTGGCTTCTCAACCCCCATTCTTCGGACCATCTCCCGAACTCGTTCCAACCCCAGAACAATCTGATTGCTCATGGGTCTTTCAAGGTAGTCCAACCATGCTGTCAGAGATTTCAAAATCTTAACCTTTTACTTATCTGTGCTACCCTGATCAGCCCAACGTGCTAAACGGCTATGGTGCATAGAATAACCAAAATAAATCAGCAGCCCCAGACCAAGCCAGCACAAAAAACGCCAATGAGTAATATGCGGTAAAAAAGCAATTAAAATAAGGCAAAAAACCGCTCCCAATAGTGGGATCAACACACCAAAGGGCAGTTTGAACGGTCGTTCTATGAAAGGATGCGTAAAGCGCATTACTATCACTCCGAGACAAACCAGAAAAAACGCAGTCAGTGTTCCAATGTTTACTAATTCTGCTAAAACCGATAATGGTAAAAAACCCGATAGCAGCATCATTGCTGCTCCGCTTAAAATAATGGAATGATCCGGTGTCTTTCTCGTACGGTCAATTTGTTTAAAGAAAAATGGCAATAAACCATCTCTAGCCATTGCAAAAATAACACGTGTTAATCCGTAGTACATCACCAGCATAACTGTTGTTAATCCAGCAATGACGCCAGTGGCGACAAGCGCCGCCGCCCAATGAATACCCAACTTATAGAGCGCATGAGCTACCGGCGAAGATACATTCAATTCTGTATAAGGGACAATTCCTGTTAATAACCCTGATACAACCACATAAATCATTGTACAAAAAATCAAAGCCCCCAAGATACCCTTGGGAACATCTTTTTTAGGGTTTTTGGCTTCTTCCGCCGCTGTTGAAAGTGCATCAAATCCAACGTATGCAAAGAACACCACTGATGCTCCGGCTAAGACACCAATAGTCGAACCATTCTCACGATAGCCAAACCAGCCAAAAGGCATGAAAGGTTCCCATAGGGCAATATTAAAATGAGACAATGCAATAGCCCCAAAAATGGCTATAGCTGTTATCTTTACACACACCATCCATGAATTAAGACGAGCACTTTCTTTCGTTCCCGTTAACAAAAAAAGCATCAGTATAAATATGATAACCATTGCCGGAAGGTTCATCAAACCGCCGGCATCTGGACTTTTTAAGAAAATCCTTGGTAATTCAACCCCGATAGATACCATAAAATTATTGAAATACCCTGACCAGCCATTGGCCACAGCGGCAACAGACACCCCGTACTCTAAAATTAAATCCCAGCCAACTATCCAGGCAACGAGTTCTCCAAAAGCTGCATAGGAATAACCATAAGCACTGCCGCATCCTCCAATGGATGAAGCTAGCTCAGCATAGGACAATGCAGCAAAAGTACAGACGCATCCTGCTATAATGAAAGATAAAATCACCGCCGGGCCAGCCTGGTTCGCGGCCACAATACCAGTCAACACAAAAATACCTGTCCCGATGATTACGCCGACACCCAGTAAAAACAAATCCAGTGCTGAAAGACAGGCTTTTAATTGATTCTTTTCTTCAATTGAAGGTAACCGCTTGCGAAATAATGTATTTAACACGGATATTTAGTCCTCTCAGAAAACAGTATTTATACCCATCGTCTTTAGTTAAAAAAAGACTTTCAAAACCAATGCACCAACGCCAGTCAGCAATGCACCGACACCAGCGAGCGTAGTCCCCGTCATCCATTTTAACAGTTTTATTTCTGTTTCTGAATTTGACATCCTTGCGGTGAGATTAGATTCGAGGTTTGACATCCTGTCTATAAGCTGAGTTTTAACCTCTGCCATCTCTACTCTAACCTCTGCAATATCTGCTTTTAGCTCTGATTTTACTTCTGCGATTTCCCCTTTAAGTTCAATCCTTACCGCTGCGATTTCCTCTTTAAGTTCTGTCCTTACCGTTGCGATTTCTTCTTTAAGTTCTGTCCTTACTGCTGCAATGTCTTCCTTTAGCTCCACTCTTACTGCCGCAATATCTGTCTCGAGCTTCGTCTCCACTTCCGAAAGCCCGGTTTTAGTAGCCAGCGTAGAATCCAGAGATTCCGATAAGATTTCTTGCTGAACTTCAATAAAAACCCTTGCCTGCACTTCGGGTACGCCAGCGGTTTTCAATTTTTCTGCATATTTCAGGGTATCAAAATATATCATTGGTAACATTTTTTTTCCTATTTATGTTGAACTTATTTTAGCATATAAAAGACACAACGTACCGTTACTGCGTCTTCTTTAATAAGGGCTATTATATTCCCAAATTTATTGCAATGACAACCAAAAAAGTTTTTAACTATCAAAATAATTTAACTCATTTCCTTCGAAAGCAAAACTTGCATTTAACTCATAATCAATTATCATGTAAGCATGAACCTTTCACCTCATGAATTAAAAGTTTCCGAGCTACTGCAAAATATACTTGACGAACACGAGCAGCATCACAACCTTACTTTGGGAAAATTTGCAGAAATGCTGCATTCTCGTTCTTATGGCATTGCTATTTTGGTGCTTGCACTGCCGAGTATCTTGCCAATTTCAGTCATTCCTGGATTCTCTGCACTTTTTAGTATTCCTATTCTCATACTTAGCGTTCAAATTACCTTTTCCATGCAGACTTTCTGGCTGCCGCGCTGGTTAAAATCCAAGAAACTTGGAAACAATAAATTCTCTGTCTTTCTGAAACAAGCTATCGCTTACATAAAGAAAGCAGAAAAATGGATCCGCCCCCGCTATTCGTGGGTAACTCACTCTTTATTAAAACCTTTAAATGGCATTATACTTATCCTTTTAAGCTTTTTGCTTATGCTCCCTATTCCTTTCAGCAATATGATTTTCGGTTCATTGATTGCCATGATTGCTCTTGGATTAATTGAAAAAGATGGACTTGTCCTAATAACCGGCCTTACTTTAAGTTGTATTACAATTGGTTTTTTCTATAAAGCGCTGTTTACTATTTTTAAAATATTTTTTTCGTAGAGATGCTTTTTTCCTTCTCCGCCTCTGTAAAGTTTAAGTAATTTTTGTCCCCTCTTCCTTTGGGAGAGGGTGCCCGGAGGGCAGGGTGAAGGCCCTGCTTCATCCACGAAATATCCAACCTTTACAGCAAGGACAAGGACAGGACAATAGCTTTACACTGTTCGATGCTTTACTTTTTTCAGTAAGCGAATTTGAGCAACCGCCCGGGCAAGTTCACCAGCAGCCTTGGAATAATCAAAATCGGTCTCCCGATTCTTGAGCGCTTCTTCTGCCTTCTGCTTGGCTGCCAAAGCAGCAGCCTCATCCAGATTTTCAGCTCTTATCGCCGTATCTGCAAGAACGGTAACACAATGCGGCTGTACTTCCAGCATCCCGCCGGAAATATAGAAAATTTCTTCCTGTCCTCCTTGGTGTGTAACCCTGACTTCTCCAGGTTTAAGTTGAGTCAAAAGCGGCGCGTGGCCGGGAGCAATACCCAATTCGCCCAGAATACCCGTAGCAACCACCATTTCTGCAAGACCGGAAAAAATCTGGCCTTCCGCACTAACGATATTCAAATGAATACTCATCGCCATTTATACACCTAAATTTTATAGATCTTTTGCCTTGGCCAATACTTCTTCAATATTACCTACCATATAGAAAGCCTGCTCAGGAACGGCGTCGTAATCACCATTTAAAATACCCTGGAAACCTTCAATTGTTTCTTTCAATGGAACGTATTTGCCTGGTGAACCAGTAAATACTTCTGCCACAAAGAAAGGCTGGGACAGGAAACGTTGGATTTTTCTGGCACGGCTTACGGTCAACTTATCTTCTTCCGATAATTCATCCATACCCAAAATCGCAATAATATCTTTCAATTCTTTATAACGCTGCAATGTTTTCTGGACAGCCCGCGCTGTTTCATAGTGAACTGAACCCACAACTAAAGGGTCTAGCTGACGGGATGTAGAATCTAGTGGATCCACTGCAGGATAAATACCCAATTCAGCAATCTGGCGAGATAACACAACCGTTGCATCCAGGTGAGCAAAAGTGGTTGCAGGCGAGGGATCAGTCAAGTCGTCCGCAGGTACATAAACGGCCTGAATGGAGGTAATAGAACCTGTTTTAGTGGATGTAATACGCTCCTGAAGCATCCCCATTTCTTCTGCCAGGTTAGGCTGATAACCTACGGCTGAGGGCATGCGTCCTAACAATGCCGACACTTCAACACCAGCCAGTGTATAACGATAGATGTTATCAATAAATAATAATACATCTCGCCCTTCATCACGGAATTTTTCAGCAAGCGTCAATCCTGTTAATGCAACACGTAAACGGTTTCCAGGAGGCTCATTCATCTGGCCATAAACTAACGATACTTTGTCCAATACATTGGAATCCTTCATTTCATGATAGAAGTCATTACCTTCACGCGTACGTTCACCTACTCCAGCAAACACGGAATAACCGCTATGTTCGATAGCGATATTACGAATCAATTCCATCATATTAACGGTTTTACCCACACCAGCACCGCCAAAAAGACCCACTTTACCGCCTTTTGCAAAGGGACAAAGCAAGTCAATCACCTTGATACCTGTTTCCAAAACTTCAGTACTGCTGGCTTGTTCATCATACCGCGGCGCTTTTCGGTGAATCGCCCAATATTCATCAGATTCAATAGGACCAATTTCGTCAATAGGATGTCCAAGTACATTCATAATACGGCCCAATGTTTTCTGCCCAACAGGTACTTGAATCGGCTTACCGGTATTACAGACTTTCAGCCCTCTTTTCAAACCTTCAGAAGAACCCATTGCGATAGTGCGCACAATACCGTCACCTAGCTGCTGCTGCACTTCAAATACTAAACCAGCAAATTCATTATCTCCTTTTTCTTCCAGGTGCAAAGCATCATAAACTTTAGGAACAGTATTTCTGTCAAACTCAACGTCAACCACTGCGCCGATAACTTCAACGATGGTACCTGTATTCACAATCGCATTCATATAAAAACCCTCAAAATTATAACGCCGAAGCGCCGCCTACAATTTCTGCCAATTCTTGTGTAATTGCCGCTTGACGCGCCTTGTTATACACCAATTGAAAACTTTTAATTAACTCGCCTGCATTATCTGAAGCATTCTTCATGGCAATCATTTTCGATGCCTGTTCACAAGCGATATTTTCAACAACAGCCTGATACACCTGCAATTCGATATAGCGTGCAAATAAAGCATCCAGCAGCGTTTTTGCCTCAGGCTCATAGATATAATCCCAATAATGATTGATCTCTTCTTCTTCCGAAACTGGTAATGGGAGCAGCTGCTGCACTTCAGGTTTCTGTGTCATCGTATTAATAAATCGGTTGAATACCACATATAAACCATCAATGCGGCTCTCATCATATGACTGCAGCATCACCTTCACGACACCCACAATATCAGAAACAGAAGGACTGTCTCCAAGGTGATCAGCAAAAGCCACAACTTTGCCGCCAGAACGCTTGAAGAACGCTTCTCCTTTTCGTCCAATGACACACAGGTCAATTTCAACATTTTGATCCTGCCACTGTTTCATCCTCTGCACAGTTTCTTTCAACAAGTTGATATTCAAACTGCCGCATAGTCCTCTATCTGTCGTAATCACAATAATTCCAACGCGTTTGATTTCTCTCGAAACCAAATAACTATGCCGATATTCTGAGTGGCTCTTTGCCAAATGCTGGATAACCGCATTAATCTTCTGCGCATAAGGACGAGAATGTCTCATGCGATCTTGTGTTTTTCGCATTTTACTCGCAGCTACCATTTCCATGGCACGAGTAATTTTCTGCGTTTTTTTAATGCTGGTAATTTTATTTCTTATCTCTTTTGCGCCTGCCATCAGTGTTCTCTATGTTAGTTTACCAGCTGCCTGTCTTCTTGAACTCTTCCAATGCCTTACGAAGCGATTGCTGAATTTCTTCATCCAGAGCACCCGTTTCATCAAGCTTTTTAATCAAGTCTGCATAATGCGTTCGCACAAAAGCATGCAGGGCTGCTTCAAAGGCACCGATTTCTTTTCTGTCAACATCATCTAAAAACCCTGCATCAATGGCATATAAAGAAACAGCCATTAAGCCTACTGACAATGGTGCATATTGCGGCTGCTTCATCAACTCTGTCAACCGCTGCCCGCGTTCAAGCTGCTTTCTTGTTGCTTCATCCAGATCGGATGCAAACTGGGAAAATGCTTCCAGCTCACGAAACTGTGCCGATACAAGCCGCAGATTACCGCCGTATTTTTTAATGATCTTGGTCTGTGCAGCACCGCCAACACGAGAAACAGACAACCCCGAGTTCACTGCAGGGCGGACACCAGAATTAAACAAGTCCGTATCCAGGAAAATCTGTCCGTCGGTAATAGAAATAACATTGGTAGGCACAAACGCGGATACGTCGCCTGCCTGTGTTTCAATGATAGGCAGCGCAGTAAGCGACCCTGTTTTACCCTTGACAGCACCTTTTGTCATCTTTTCTACGTATTCTGCGTTTACTCGTGCAGCACGTTCCAATAATCGTGAATGCAAGTAGAAAATATCTCCAGGATAAGCTTCCCGTCCCGGCGGGCGGCGAAGCAATAATGAAATCTGGCGGTAAGCCCAAGCCTGTTTCGTTAAATCATCATAAACAATTAAGGCATCTTCACCTTTATCCCTAAAATATTCGCCCATAGCACAACCGGCATAAGGCGCAATGAATTGCAGTGCAGCGGAATCAGAAGCACTGGCAGCAACGATAATGGTATGCTCCATAGCACCGTGTTCTTCAAGCTTACGGACAATAGCAGCAATAGAAGAAGCTTTCTGCCCAATTGCCACATAAATACATTTAATACCGGTATTTTTCTGATTAATGATAGCATCAATGGCGATGGCTGTTTTTCCAGTCTGTCTGTCGCCGATGATTAATTCACGCTGCCCGCGCCCAACAGGGATCATCGCGTCCACCACTTTCAATCCTGTCTGAACCGGCTGACTAACGGACTGACGTGCAATAACGCCTGGAGCTACTTTTTCAATGGGTGAAGTTTCGGTATATTGAATGGGACCTTTGCCGTCAATAGGACGTCCAAGAGCATCAACCACACGGCCGAGCAGCCCTTCACCAACCGGCACTTCCAGAATACGCTGAGTGCAATAGGCTTTCTGGCCTTCTGCCAAATGCTGATAATCCCCAAGAACAACAGCACCAACAGAATCACGCTCCAGATTAAGCGCTAAACCATAGGTCTCACCGCTTAACTTAATCATCTCACCCTGCATGACATCGGTTAACCCATAAATTCGAACAATACCGTCTTTAAGACTCGTAATTGTACCTTCGTTGCTGACATCAGCTTTTGGCTGAAATGTTTCAATTTTTTTTCTAATCAATTCACTGATTTCTGAAGGATTAAGTTTGACCTGTGCTGACATAAATTCATCTACCTCATCATTTCTTCATTTAAACGGTGTAATTTTCCTCTGGCGGAACCATCAATAACGATAGCACCAGCTCGAACAACAGCGCCGGCTAAAAGGCTCTTATCAACATGTTCTGTTAAATGGACATCGCGTTTCAAGCGCTTTTTCAACACAGCAGTCAATGTATTCTTCTGTTCCGCCGTTAACGCTTCAAAAGAAAACACATCAGCCGTAATCGTTTTTTCATATTCAGCACGAAGTTCTTCGTACAAACGATAAATCGCAGGCAGAGCACCCAGCCGATGACTTTCAGCCAGTAATTCTACAAAATACTGGTATTCTTTCTTAAGCTTTACCGCCTCGATAAAAACGTTAGCTATCTGTGCAGGCAATATGACAGGATTTTTAATGCAAGCCTGCATTTCAGGCAATTCCGCCGTGTAAGCCAAATGCTTTAAAGCACCAGACCAACCTTTCAGGTCTTCTTTATCCACTGCTGATTCGAAGACTGCCTTTGCATACGGGCGGCCAACGGTAATCCAATCAATAGACATCATGGCTTATGCTCCAATCTCTTCAACCAGCTTATCAAATAAAGCCTGATGCGCATTTTTATCAACCTGACGCTCCAATATTTTCTCCGCACCTAATACAGCAAGCGCTGAAACTTGCTGACGCAAAGTCTCTTTAGCTTGATTCACCTCCTGAGTTATCTGATCCTGAGCTAGCTGAATCAAGCGGGCAGATTCATCTTGAGCGGCTTTTTTGGCATCATCTAACATTTGAGAAACACGCCGATGCGCTTTCTCGACGATATCAGCTGCCTGCAGCTTAGCCTCTTTTATTTCCTGCAGTGCCTTGTAACGCGCTAACTCCAGTTCTTTTTTTCCGCGCTCCGCTGAAGCGAGTCCTTCAGCAATTTTATTTCGTCTTTCTTCCAGTGCTTTGGTAATGGGAGGCCATACGAACCGCATGGTAAACCACACAAACAAAGCAAAAGTTATCATTTGCACAAGCAAAGTGGCATTGATGTTCAATCTCGGTTACCTCCCGTTATTTCACTGACTGCATCACGACTTATCGTGCCTGCTGGGCCAAAAAGGTGATTAAATTCTGCGCAAATGGGTTAGCAAACGTAAAGTACAATGCAATACCCACACCAATCATCGTAACAGCATCCAAAAGACCAGCCACAATGAACATCTTGACTTGAAGCATAGGAACCATTTCAGGCTGACGGGCAGCTCCTTCCAAAAATTTACCGCCAAGGAGTCCAAAGCCAATCGCCGTACCCAACGCGCCAAGGCCGATTAATAACGCTACCGCTACGGCTGTTAACCCCTGGATATGAGCAAAAAAATTTGCACTTGAAAGATGTTCAGTCATGATGTTATACCCTATTAGTTATTGTTAAACAAAATTAAATCCTAGTGATCTTCATGAGCCAGACTTAGATACACAATCGTCAAGACCATGAAAATAAAAGCCTGAAGCGTGATAACCAGAATATGAAAAATTGACCAGGCCAAAGCCAAAAGGATTTGTGTGACTGTCAGCAATCCTCCGGCAAAACTCAGGGATTCTGACAATCTCAGCGACAACAACGCCAGCAAAATGAAAATAAGTTCGCCTGCGTACAGGTTACCAAAAAGCCGCAAAGCCAAGGAAATAGGTTTGGCGAGAAGACCAACGCCTTCGAGAATAAAATTAAAGGGGATCATTAATGGATGATTAAAAGGCTGCAGCGTCAATTCTTTAATAAAACTCTTCGGTCCTTTCACCTTAAGGCTGTAAAAAATAATCAAAATAAAAACGGTGATAGAAAGCGCAAAAGTTAAATTCAAATCCGTTGTCGGCACAACCCGAACATGATCTACTCCCATTAATCCAGCCGCCCACGGCAGCAAGTCAACAGGCAAAATATCCATAAAATTCATCAAGAAAACCCAGACAAAAATGGTTAATGCCATCGGTGCAATGATATTGCTTCTACCATGGAAACAGTCTTTTACCTGAGAATCCACAAAATCTATCATCATTTCAACAAAATTCTGCAATTTACCCGGGACACCGGATGTCGCCTTGCGTCCGCCGAGCCAGAACAGAAAAAGGAATGAAACGCCCAGCAGCACAGAAAAGAAAACTGTGCTGACATTAATTGACCAGAAGCCGCCTTCTTTTCCAAAAGAAAAATCCTGAAAATTGAAAATCAACTGCTGCAAATGGTGCTGGATATATTCAGAACTGTTTAAAACCTTACTCATTATGTATTATACGTTTCAATAATTACTTAAAAACCGGCTTTTCCAAAAAACGCCGGCGCAACCCAAAAAACAGACTGCACAACAGCGAATGTAATAAAAAACGATGCTCCCGAAATGGGGACAAATGCAAAAATCATGGCCATCATCCAGGCTGTCAACATCCATTTCAGTGCTTCCGCGCGATAAAACGAACGAACTATCTTGAAAGCTGCCCGAGCACCCGCCTTGCTAAAAGCAATAAACGAAAAAACAGCATTAGGCACAATGCAGCAAAAACCCGCAAGCCATGCTGAATAAAAAGCTGCCCTTCCTTCCAATAACCATCCAAGAAGCGCCGCAATTCCAGTCAGCCCCAACTGGGAAAACAAAAGTAAAAATATGCCGCGCTCGGCTGTTTTGTTCAAATTCCGTCCTCAAAACCTTAGGGATCTCCCACTTTTTGCAGGCCAAGATTATAAAAGATAGATACGCTTAGTGCAAGGGTTCAAGTGGATTATTTTTCGATTATACCTTTAATGCAGTTTTTCCCACTGCCATCATTCCCGGCTCCTCACGTCATTCCCGCGAAAGCGGGAATGACGTGAGGAGAAAACTGAGCATTTTCAAGTTGTTTGGGTATATACTAAAAAGATAAGCTACATTTTTCTTGCAATATTGCATTTTAAATGCAATATTGCAAGAAAAATACTTCGAAGGCATCATGATGACAGGTTTATCCTACATACCACGAACATTAGAACCTATCTTGCGTCAGGCAGTTCAAGAGTTTCCCGTGGTAGTTTTAACAGGACCAAGGCAATCAGGCAAAACAACACTCTACCAACATGTTTTCGGCGGGCAATACCGCTACGTTTCTCTAGAACCGCCAGATATTCAGGCAGCAGCGAATGCAGATCCCAGAGGTTTTCTTGCTTTATACCCGCCTCCGGTCATTTTTGATGAAATACAATACACACCTGTTTTACTACCTTACATCAAGGAGAAAGTAGATGCCCGCCGCGGAGAAATGGGGCAATATCTGCTGACCGGCTCCCAAAATTTGCTGCTAATGGAAAAAATGACAGAAACGCTAGCCGGAAGAGCCGCTTTTTTAAAGCTTTTGCCATTAACGCTTCGAGAGATACAAGGTGAGCCTGGACGATTATTTCCTTGGGAATTACCTATTGCCGCACCTTTAAAAAAAGAACCCGAGATCACCCCATTGCATCTATGGAAAAATATTTTACACGGCGGTTACCCTGAGTTGTCTATAAAATCGGAGCGTGATGCCCGTTTATGGTATTCAAGCTATGTTCAAACTTATCTTGAACGTGATGTACGTACATTACGCCAAATCGGTGATTTAACTCAATTTCAAGCTTTTTTACGTTTATTGGCAACGCGCAGCGGACAATTATTGAATTTAAGCGATATGGCTCGTGATTTAGGGCTTGCATTAAATACATTAAAATCCTGGATTTCTGTGCTTGAAGCAACGTATCAAATTATTATTTTGCGCCCTTATTTCAATAACATGGGAAAGCGTTTAGTAAAAACACCCAAAATTTATTGGATGGATACAGGCATGCTTTGTTATCTCGTCGGATTAAATGATCCGACCCATGCGATGTCAGGCCCTATGGCAGGGGCTATTTTTGAGACAGCAGTGGTCAGTGAAATTGTTAAAAGTTATTTTCACCGCGGGTTGGAACCTCAAGCCTACTTTTGGCGAACCAGTTCAGGAATAGAAGTCGATCTGCTCATTGAATCTGCAGAAAAACTCATTCCCATTGAAGTAAAACTTTCAGCCACACCTCAAACAAAAATGACCAAGAATATTGCCCTATTCCTTAAAGATTACGATGAGAGAGTCAGCCAAAGTTATTTGATCCATTCAGGCAGTGTTTATTTACCTTTAGGTAACACAGTAATGGCATGGCCTTTTAATGAGATTTGAATAAGTTGAACCAATTGCTATCCTTCCAAGAGAAGATCCAACTTTTCTGGAATATCCCAAAACTTTTGGCAACCGCACATTTTCTGATGTCAGTCCTTTCGTTAGAGGTTGTATTCGGTTTGGGAAGAAACAACTACCACGTTCATGAACTTGTACATGAAAAGATGGAAGGTGTATACTTGGTTCAATTCAAAATACCCTGTCGCCATTGCGAGGAGTAAAACGACGAAGCAATCCAGATCGAAACTTGAATAAAACACATGAACTGGATTGCAGCAAAGCTTACGCTCCTCGCAATGACGGGAAAATTATTGAGGTATCAATGTGAAAACAACTTTTCATAATAACAATTATATACTTTGAGGATACTTGAGTATCATTGATACAATTAAATCTTTTGGAGAATAATTATGTTAAATCAAATGGCCTCAATATTACTGGCTGTTCATTGCAGCACACAGCTTTTGCAAAATATCGCTCCTAACAAAATAGAAAAAAAACCAGGAATTCGTTTAGTACTCTCCAACGTCCGTGAAGACGAAATTATGTAGTTTCTTATGCCCGCCATCCAAATTCCATCTTTACTGCAAAAATTAACTTCTCACAAGGAAATTGTCATTTCCGGACAGGATGTAAACGAGGTTTTAGAGGCATTAAGTGAGAGTTACCCTGGGATAAAGCCCTATATTTTTGACCATTCAGGCGGTTTGACAGGTTTTATTAACATTTACCTTAACGGGCAAGATATTCGATATCAGCAGGGGTTAAAAACAAGTGTCAGCGAGCAGGATATCCTGACTATTGTACCGGCTATGGCGGGAGGTTAATCATGAACGGTTGTTTTACTGATGAAGAAAAAAAGCGTTATCACCGTCATTTTACTTTACCGCAAGTTGGACAGGAAGGTCAGAAAAAATTGAAATCCGCCAAAGTACTCTGTATTGGTGCCGGCGGACTAGGTTCTTGTTTGTTGTTAAACCTTGCAGCAGCTGGAGTAGGCACTATCGGCATTATTGATCCCGATATCGTCGAGCTATCTAACTTGCAGAGACAAATTTTATACACGACAGAAGACATCGGATTATCTAAAGTTCACGCTGCCAAAGCCCGGCTTATGGCATTAAATCCAAATATTCAGATCATTGCCCATGAAGACCGCCTAACCCGCCAAAACATGCTCATGTTTTTGAAGGATTATGATATCATTGCTGACGGGACAGATAATTTTTCAGCACGCTATGGTATCAATGACGCCTGTTATTTTCTTAACAAGCCTAACGTGCACGCCAGCATCTTTCAATTTGAAGGACAGTGCACCATTTTTACGGCCGAAGGAGGCCCTTGTTACCGCTGCCTCTATGCAGAGCCTCCGCCTCCAGCGATGATACCGAGCTGTGCTGAAGGCGGTGTTTTGGGTATCTTACCTAACCTGATGGGCACCTTGCAGGCAGCAGAGATCATTAAATGGATCTTGGATATTGGTGAACCGTTGGCTGGACGACTGCTCAAAGTAGATGTCCTTTCTTTACAATTTCAGGAGCTGCAATTGCGGAAAAATCCAGACTGCCGTTTATGCGGAAAAAGTGAACCTTTGGAAGCATTTTCAGAAGATGCACCAAGCTGCGTGTCAACTCCGGATCGCATTACGCAAAAAGCGCTGCGCCAATTGACCGCTTCGGGTAAACACTTCATTCTGCTGGATGTCAGAGAACCACAGGAATATGAACAATGTAATCTGGGAGGCCGCCTTATTCCTCTTCATACATTGCCCGAACAATGCCAGACATTGGATAAAAACCAGCATTATGTTATCCATTGCCATTCAGGTATTCGGAGTTTACAGGCCGTTCAGTATCTTAAGGCAGCCGGATTTCCTCACGTTCAATCGTTGGACGGCGGCATTGCCGCATGGCGTTTTGATGAACCCGATGAGAATAAATTTACAGAAAAAAACGCATGAGCACGCAGACTAAGCTGCAACAAAGCTGCCTTTCGAAAGATGAAGGGTATAATGATCTGGGAGGAACCATAAGGGTCTGCTCCCCTGAAACAACGTTGGCACGCTTAAAGCCTTACCTTAAAGATCTAGGCATCACACGTGTTGCTAACATTACAGGCCTTGATTGCCTGAATATCCCGGTCGCTGTCAGTGTCCGGCCTAATAGCAAACATCTTGCCGTCTCCCAAGGAAAAGGGCTGACATGGGAACTCGCGGCAGTTTCGGCAATAATGGAATCCATTGAGGGTTACCACGCTGAAAACCCGGCAGCTCCGAATATGAGAGGTACTTATGAAACCCTGTGCCTGAATCATCCCGTGATCGATCCTGAAACCTTTCCAAGTGGTTTTTTTGAAATACCCGATCTTAAACAATATCCCATGGACTGGATTAAAGCAGAAGATATGCTTACTGGTCAGGAAGTGTTTATTCCTCATGTGCTGATATCACTGGATTCCACACAGCTTCATCCAGAATATGCTTTTTTTATGGTGAGTTCTAATGGACTGGCTGCCGGCAACCATATTGATGAAGCTGTTTGCCACGGACTGTATGAAATTATCGAACGTGACGCCCTCTACCAATGGGGCAGCCAGAATGACAACCTGAATCAGATTCAACTGGAAACGATTGATTCTCCTGTCATTCAAGATGTCCTTGAGAGATTTTTCGCAGCCAAACAGCGGGTAAAATTATGGGATATCACATCAAAAATTGGCGTTCCAACTTACCATTGCGTCATTTATGACACGCATGCGCTAAGACAATTAGGTATGCACAGAGGAACCGGAACGCATTTATCCAAAGATATTGCCGTATTACGAGCGTTAACAGAAGCCGCTCAGTCTCGCGTTACAGTAATTTCAGGTTCCAGAGACGACGTATTTCTGGATCATTATCAACAGATGATAGAAACGCCGGAAGAAGCACAATTTCGCGGACACAAAGATTATCGAACATGTCTTCAGCCTGAATTTAGCGCATCTTTTAAGGGTAACCGTGATCATTTGGTCAAACAGTTGGCTGATCAGGGATTCAGCTCCATTTTTTGTGTCAACCATACCAAACCTGAATTTGACATTCCGGTAGCGCACATCATTGTTCCCGGGCTTCAATTTAATGGAATGAGGATTTAAAACTCAATGGAAAAAATTATCGTATTTTTAGGCCCTTCACTGCTCTTGGACGAGGCCAGGTGTATTTTACCGGATGCCTATTACCTTCCTCCCGCCCGCTGTGGGGATATCCTGCGCGTACTCAGACTTCAACCAACTGGCATCGTCCTGATTGACGGCTATTTTGAAAATACACCAGCCGTCTGGCATAAAGAGATCCTTATCGCAATGGAACGCGGTGTCTGGGTCATTGGCGGCAGCAGCATGGGTGCTTTGCGTGCCAGCGAGCTGAATGACCTCGGCATGCAAGGCACCGGAAAAATTTTCAGTGAATATCTTGACGGAACACGCCTGGACGACGATGATGTTGCTGTTTTGCATAGCTCTCAGCAATCAGAATACCAACCCTCAACAGAAGCCATGGTAAATATTGAGGCCGCATTAAAATCTGCTCTGGAACAGAAGGTACTGGATACTCAAAGTTATCACAGTCTGCTGCACTCTGCGAAAAGTTTATTTTATGCGGAAAGAACCTGGCAAAATATTATTCGGCACGCCGTGGACAACAGCTTATCTCCGCCACCGACGTCCCGCGGCTTGTCCGCGGGATCCATGCAAAAGGACAAAGAGCAACCGGATCCCGCGGACAAGCCGCGGGACGTCGAGCCAGTGTGTAGCGGCTCTGAAATACCATCGGCTCTTTTGAAGGAACCTGACAGTAGGTCAGGGAAAATTGCTTCCTTTCAGGCATGGCTCAACTCAACCAAAATCATCAACATCAAAAAAGAAGATGCCATTGCTGCATTAAAAGCGGCTTTAAACCCTAAGCCCAAGTCTGCCGTAAGCATCCACCGTTCAGCTTTTATACGCGCTCTTCAGAAAAATATTGCCTGCCGTCCTTTCAGCAGTTTTCAGGATTGGCTCCCTATCCAGGAAAAAACCGCACTGATGTCGCGTTATTTCGGAGATACCTATCAATGGATCCGAAGATTAGCCTACCTACTTTCTGCCTGTCATGCCTTAGCTGAACAATCTGTTCCAGAAACGATGAATATACCCAAAATTTTTGGAAATGCTACCTTTCTAAAGAGGCGAGAGTACTCAGAGGCTACGCCTCCTTCCCCTTTAGCAAAGGAGAAAAATAGCATTCTCAAAGATCACGAATATATGCCTTCCTGCTTTACCCTGCCAGAAAATCCTCTCTGGCTGATTCAAAATGACTGCTCTGAAAAAGAAAAGCAATCATTAACCAACCGGCTTTTAAAAATTGCATCGCTCGTCAATAAAGAAAAAGCATCAACAGATTTGCCTGGAACGCCCGAAGATTATTTATTACTGCTAATGCGTTTTTCTTCTCATTATGTGAACTACAAATCCTTTCCATCGCCGCTTGAAGCTTTTCGGCAACAAGAACCGGATGAATACCATTTGCTGAACTGTGCTGCCCATACCTGGTTTGTTATTGAGCGGCATGCCTTGCGCAAAAAACTTCAACCTAATATTACTGCTATTCAGGAATATTCAGAACAATTTCGTATCAAGCGGCAATTGCTTTCACAAGAAGCGATTGAACAGTGGCTGACGGAGAATGATCTTGACAGCGTTGTCTATCAATATTGGATGACTGCCATGACACGGTTGACCTTCCTCGTTTTCCAAAATAACCTGGACAGCCTTAATATCCTTGAAAACGATCAAACCATTTGGTGGTTTCTGGATACACTTCGTCTTTCGGGTTTTTATATTCATGCAAAAGCATTAATCGGCAATTCCGAAAAAATCCGTCATTACAGCCAGAAAATACAACATCACCCTTTAGCGTTAGATTTTTATCTTAATGAGATAGATTTTATACAATAAAATTTACCTAAAGAATTTTCATCAATATTCTATTAATGAAACAAGCGAAATTTTCTTTTTCTATTAAGCCTTATTGATACCGCCAATAATAGTCTCATGTAATACAAAAAAGGCTTTAACATGATTCAACGTTGCTTTCCATCACCTCAAACATTAGGTAACGAAATTGATATCCTGCTGGATATTTTAAAAAACCGATACGAAGAAGCAGTCCGGGCAGAAAAATATTTTAAAGAACTCTCCCAAACATTTTCATCATTTGCCGAAAGGAAAGCCTTTCTGGAATTTTCCCAGGAATATGCTGAAAAAGTGCATTCAATTAAAACCTTGTTTCTTCCAACTTCTCAGGAATTTTACCCAGTAAAAAACGTCGTCTGACTTCAATAATGAACACGGGATAACACGTAGCAAGACCTAAAACAGCCAAAGCATGTGCCAATCCTGATGGATTGTCCTTAAGCGTCGCATGTCCAACTGAGAAAACAGTTGTTCAGATTTTCTCAGTTCGGGCATTTTAATGCAACCTGATATATACTCGTGATCTTTAGAACTGCAAAATTGTAGAGACTTCGGTGCCATTTTTCCCACTGACGTCATTCCCGCGAAAGCGGGAATCCAGTAACCCTGCTGATTATCCCTCTGGATTCCCGCTTTCGCGGGAATGACGGGAGGAGGCGTCATTGTGAGTTGCATTTCGAAAAACGAAGGGTATATTTACGATTAGAAGCGTCCGTGCCTGCTAACTTATTACGACGGCAGATGACTTAGGGCGTTCAAATCCGCTCGTTCCGCATCATCGGCATTGGGCGCGGGCGTTGACTCAGATGTCATTGAAAGCCCGGACTGCTCGGCTGTGCTCTGCCAAAAACCAACAATAGAATTTCCAGACGCAGGAGCATTTTGTAATAAATTTTCTTCACTAAAGCTATCAGCAGCTTCTTCTTGAGAATATCCCATATTTTCGATGAAATAACTTTGTAAAAACTGGATAAAGATATCTCTTTGTTGTTGAGTCCCAAGGTAGCGTAATATAATCCCTAAACTATCTTGATGCTCAAATAGCAGTCCGAATAAAAGCCTTTGTTTTTTAATCTGGTTTAAACAATATTCCAATCGGTCAGTCTCATAGCCGCGGAGTACACGGCCTAAAAGGTCTAGGTTATTAAAGATCTTGTCTGTTTGGATTTTTATTATAGGTGTTCCAAAAACTGCTGCAAAATCAGCCTCGCTTTCACAAAAAAAGAACAGATCTCCCCACCTTCTTATATCAGTAATTGCCTCCTTCAAGCATGCTTGCACCTTTTTATGACGAAGGAAGGCTGCTATTTGCTCTGCTCCAAGCGGCCTAAGCAAATTTCTCCATTCACTGCAACTTGTATGTCCTCCTAAAACGCAGTTGAATAACCCATTTCTTATTTTTTCTACATCCAATACGGCCTGTATATGCCCGGGAGCTAATCTGCTTAGTGTCATTCCCCAACGATATAAACTGTTAACGGGATTTTCTAACTGCTCCTGATTAACAGCCCACTCGAAGAAAGCTTTTAACTGGAAAGTGTTAAGTTTATAAAGTGAAAAAAGTGCGGTAGCGGTTTCTCCTTCTGCAAAAGATTCCCAATTTTCTATTAAACCTTGAACATAGCCACTCATGAAAGGCCGGTTCAAAAAGTGAGGTATTTGCTCTGCCGTCATATATCGGATAACGTTAGGGATCATCCAATGATAGTAATTACCCAACTTAAGGACTGGTAATACATCTCCAAACAGCACAAGGTTAATCCTTTCTTCTTTACCTCTTCCCTTGAGTACTTTAAGTAAAATTTCTACTTTCCAAAGGGTATCAACCTTAAGCCATTCTTCAGGAGCAATTTCACGGTCTTCCGCCAACTCTGGAGCAATTCTTTCTAAGAATTCATCTGATATATTCAATTTAACACCTCTTTTTGTTTTATTTATGAATATAAGAACCATTTAAATTTCACTCAGTATACACTAGAGCATTAATCCTAGTAAACCTTCCATTAAAAGGAGCGTCCTTAGTTGCACTCAAACATCTCTCTACTTTTATTAAACCAGAACATATTACCTTCTGGGCAGCATGCACTCCATACACAATTCTGTATTAATATGAATTATTTCTCTATCCATCGTCCATAAAGGTATTCTTTTTCCTTTAGTATATCAAGAGCCATACCATCTGAGAGATCCTCTAAATTTTTTCGTCTCCTCCGTCAACGCCCAGAGGCTACTTCTATAGCCGCGGCACGTAGGCAGTAAGATCACGTCATGCAGGCAGTAGGTAGACCATAGCACGTAGGAAATAGATAGACTACGACGCGCAGGTAATCGGTGAATTGAGCTACATAGGATTAGTCTCCTCTCAACACTTCAGCGTAAAGCATATAAAAAAATTTAGGGTGTTCAGATCCTCTCAGTTCGGGCATTTTATAACACTTTTTCATAAGATAACTGCGCTTTTTATTCAAAGAAACATCTGAATTTGTAAAAATCATATAAAAAATATACAAAGTGTCTTGACAAAGTACTTTCATAACGTGTAGAATTTTAACAATAATTTAATTCCACTTTTTAGTATGAGGCAGAATATGAACTCATTGAAAGAATTTTGCAAGCAAATCTCCCAACTCAGCACAGCAGATATAGAACAATTTTTAGGCAATGAAAACCTTCTTAAGAAATGGGTCAATCTTTATGATCATGCGGTTTTATTTCAGTCGGATAAAGCAGACGAAATTAAACTATCTGAAAAAATTTGGAAGAAAATAAAGAAACAATTTCCAGAACATCCTGGTGTTCTTTTCTTAAATAGAGAATTTACCAGAACACATGTTACGCATATCGAGTGTTTATTTCTTTGCCGCCTTCACAAAGATTTGGCAAGCTTTTGTAAAGCATTAGACGAAGTATGTACTCGTGATGAGCTTGGTTTGATGCTAATTGATAACAATGTTATGGATAAGTGGTTTTCACTACATCGTGCCTCTAAAAACCCAAAAGATCTTGCCAAATCAAAAGAGATTTTTAATCTCCTATGTCAATTTGTTAAACCGAGCGAACAACTTGATGAGCTTCGAAGAAGATTTGATGAGGCAGACCGCGAGGCTGCTAAAGCGCTATTCTCTATTAATAATGCAAACGATACTTCATTAAAATTATCACCGCAGACAGGAATCAACCCGACGGATAACAACGAACAAGCATTCGAACTAAATAATACCTTCCCTTATCATCCTTCCTCAGCAGTTGAAACTGGACAAATTAAGCCAGATATTAGTTTATATACAAGAAGTCAGATGTTGTTTCAGAGTCAATCATTGTCTTCTGATACAAACAATACTTCATCAAAATCATCACCGCAGACAGAAACCAAGCCGGATTCAGATATAGACTGTTATGTGACAGCCATAAAAATGGCTTGTCAGGCTTATAAAAATTATTAATAATGGAGCCACATACCCCCATATATTTAGCGGCTTCTTCCAAAGATGGAATAACAACGTAAAACACAGAGACGCAGAAAAGAAACTTGAAGTAATGAATAAATTGTTAGAATACTTGCAAGACAACAAAAAACCTATCCATTTAACTGATATTAAGGCTGTGTTGTGCGTCTTTGCCCTTCAATTTGGAGTTAGCACATCCGGAAATTCATTCATTAGCTTTATAGGAGAATGCCTAGGGAAGTTAACCAATTCAAATAAACAGAATTTGCTGGAAAAATTAGGCTTCTCCCAACAAATCTATTCTCCAGATCAAATACATCAGACAACAAAATTAAATATTGGGGTAAAACAGCGTCAACTACATCAAGCATTCAAAGAACTGGAAGGAGACCTGAAAATAAAATACCCTGGGCTAATTGAAAAACTAAAAGATATAGCTGACACAAAAGCCTCTTACAACTCCGTTAACCGCCAAACACCATTACAAAAAACTTCATTATGTGCGGCTTATTTCTCTATCCATCGTTTATAAAGGTATTCTTTTTCTTTCAGTATATCCAAAGCCATACCATAGCTTGAAAAGCGCTGCTCAGCACTTTTTTCTCCATCAAAAAAACTTAATGAAGAGGTGTCTGGGGCTATCATGATTTCCACCCTTTTGGCATCCTGGGTATCCTGTATATACTGACTCATCGAAGAAGATTCCGTTAATATTTCTACTAGCTTTGGAAAAGTATATTCTCCCTTGGACATACCCATCTTGTTCATCAATAAATTTATCATTGGAAGACTTGGCGGGAAATGAAATTTGGTGTGTCCCAGAGGAGGCGTTCGTATATCCAAAGCGATAATTGTACCTGCATTATCAAGGTAATCTCTCATATCTTCCGAAGGCAAATTGGTACATACCGCTCCGTCTACATATAAATTACCATCTTTCTCAAAAGGCGGGACAATACCTGGAATTGAAGTGCTTGCTCTTAACCACTCCCACAATTCCCCCAGTTTCTTAAGTTCCTTTAACCTTTCAGACAGGTTTCCCGTCACACAAAAATAATTAATGGGCAAATCTTCAATACGGTACTTTCCAAAAAACTCCTGACTGAGCCTTGTTGCCTCCTCGCCGCTTAAAATAGAAACTTCAGGGTAAGTTAACTGAAAAAAACTGATGGCTTTTTGTATGTATTTCATACATTTCATGAAAAAAGCCTCAAAAAAATCCCAATCAAAATCAATAGCCAGTACAGCCCCGATGCCAGCGCCGACACTACTTCCTCCAATGGCATCAATAGGCACTTTAGCATCGAACAAAGCTTTCACAAGCCCGCAATGGGCATACCCCCTGAAACCGCCTCCGCTCATCACAAGCCCAATGGCCTGCCCCGTCATGTAACGATAAAGCCTCGCATAGTCTTCACGGCGATCCTGAATATGATGATGCCTTTTAAAAGCATACTTCTCATAAAATTGGGCAGTCCTTGAGTAGGGCCCTTTCTGATGATGTATGATAACAATATCGCAAGGCCTATTCCTAAGGCTTTCGAGCCAATGACTATCTATAGTATCCCGATCTTCCAACGTAATAAAATAAACATAATCAGCATGATCAAAAGTTTCATCCAGCCAATGACCGTCACCATATGCCGAAAAAAACAGATTAACGCCAGAATAACTCTCACACTGGTAAAAAAAAGAAACCGCTTCCATTTTCATGCTTTCAAAAACGGCTTTATCATAAATATGAGCTTCTTCATTTTTGACAAAAGAACGAAAAGTTGTTTTTATCTGTTCAACGTCCAAACGCGAGGTAGTGATGACTATGGCAATATTTTTATAAGGATAATGTGTTTCTCGCAAGCCAGATAAAGTATTTTGTAACCGCTTCGTAATTTTTTGAGTCAGCAAAAACAGAAGCTCAGCATTAGATCGGAAAAGTTTTAAAAAGAGTTTTTTCTCAACTTTTAACAGGCGGGATTCTCGGTTGGCTTGAATGCTCAAGCTTCTCGGCTCTCCGGTGATCACTCCAAGCTCGCCGATAATTTCACCGCTTCGAATATTAACTACACTCTGTTTAAAAGATTCTGGAGAAAAACCAATCAAATGGCCATCCATCAGGTAATAAACGCAATCGCTGGGATCTCCCTGATGAAACAGCACATCTCCAGCAGGCAGCTCAATAACCTCGGAGCGGGCAACGAGTTTACCAAGTTCAAATCTTGAAAATTGACTTAATATTGGATAAGTTTTAAGCCGGCTAACGATTTCATTGTTATCAAAAAATAACATATCCTCTGTTTATACTCGTGATCTTTGAAAATGCTACTTTTTGTTCCCCCTTTGGGAAAGGGGAGGATAGGAGGCAAGCTTTGCAGCCTGCCTCCCTGGCAAAGACAGATGAATTATCTCCATCCACCGCGATCGCTGTCGCCGCCTCGGCGTTCACCGCCGCGACCGCCACCAAAACCGCCGCGACCACCGCCAAAGCCGCCTCGGCCGCCGCCAAAACCGCCTCGACCGCCGCCGCCAGCACCGCCGGTTCGTTTTGTTTCTGGTTTAGCTTCTGAAACTAGAATAGCACGACCTTCATGTGTTGTACCGTTCAGTTCGTCAATAGCCTTTTTAGCTTCTTCGTTGGTTGACATTTCAACAAATCCAAAACCTTTGCTTTGTCCATTAGAACAAATAACTTTGGCGGATACTACAGTGCCCATACCAGCAAAAATCTCCGCTAATTTATTGTCTTCAATACTATAGGAAAGGGAACCTACGTATAATTTCTTACCATTCATGGAAAATCCTCATAAAAACAAAAATAAAACTCTCTCAAGAGATCAGAAATTAGTATTGAATTCGAATTATGACACTCTTAGAAAGGCAACAGCAGGATCAACATAAATATGAGCCTACTGTTTCCTATAATAGCACATTTAAGAAAATTCGTATACTTTTATCCTAAGAAGGCTTCGGAATAACACGATGTATCATGTTATTTTTGAGCATTATGATTAAAATTTGTGTCAAATTGACAGTCATTTCATCATGTTTACACGTTTCCTCATAAGCTTGCTGCAAATCTGCTCCTTGTTTCAGCATTTTAAAAAACACAAAAGCGGACTTTTCCAGCCATATTGTCCTGACCTCATTATCTACCCTTACAATAAGGGCAAAAGTATTGGCGGGGTGCAAATTTATTCCTGGGGAGTCAGCATCATCCAACATGGCTTGAATCTCATTCACAGGATAAGAAAACATGCAAAGGAAAAAAGAAGGGACAAAAACCAGTTTAACATCGCCTATAAGATCTTCAGGAATTTTCTGCCAATCTTCTTTACTGACTACTTTAACCTCCTCAGCACCGTAAGCCAAATGTTTAAACCACTCATAGCAAGCATAATCTTTTAAATAAGGCAGTGATTGCAGCTCGTTTAAACTCTCGAGAAAATCCGGAAATTGCCCGCCCCACTCATTAAGGCAATTGATATCAGGTAAATTGACCATATTCCTTGAAAAAGCATAGGCTGCACTATTGGCGCATTCATCACCTAAAAGTTTCCACACCCCAGGAAAAACAATCGAAAGAGCGTGGCGCAAATTCTCAAAAATGGTCTGCCGATAAATAGCGATTCTGGCATCAGGATAATCTGAAACAATAAAATTTAACCCGGCAGGATCCGCATGAAAAATTGCCTGAAGAAACTGTTTCTGAATTTTCTCAATCATGAATTAACTTCTTCCACAGCGTGATATGATGCCATTTTTGAAGCCTCCTGAATAAGCTCTGAAAGCGGCGGAATATGAGCATCCCGCTCCAGCAAAGAAGGAATCTGCCCGAAACGCTCTATCGCCTTATCATAAAGTGCCCAGACTTCGGGGCAAACAGGTGCGTCATGGGTATCCACCCGAATATACTCTTCGTCTTTAATCTTTTTTAATGAATGTCCTGCCAAATGGATTTCTTTCACCAAATGTTCTGGAATGGTTTGAAGATACTGATTCGAATCCCAACCATGGTTAGAACAAGAAACAAAAATATTATTAACATCCAAAAGAATTTTTGCCCCTGTTTTTTCAGCTAATTTCACTAAAAAATCCGCTTCCTGCATGTCAGAGCAGGCATACTCTAAATAAGATGAAGGATTCTCAATCAAAATCTCGCGCTTCAAAAAATTCTGGGTTTCATCAATATTGCGGCTAAAAACATCCAGCGACGCTTGCGTATAAGGTACTGGCAGCAAATCCGGCAAATATTTACCGCCGGCACGACTCCAGGACAAATGCTCAGAAACCAAAAAAGGCTCAACCCGTTCAATTAATTCCTTTAGTAACTTTAAATGTATTTTATTAATGCTTTCAACTGAACCCAAGGATAACCCGACACCGTGCAGACTGACAGGATAATGCTCTCTTATTTTTAATAAAATTTCTTTGGCCGGACCATCCTGGTAGAAGAAATTCTCGCTATGTACTTCCAACCAGCCAATATTAGGTTTTTCATCTAATATCGCCTGATAATGCGGATGCCGCAAACCAATTCCAACGAATTTATTCAAAAATTGATTCATAAAGGTATCTTATCATATCACTGTCAATCCAAGAAACTCCTGACCAGCAAATGCTTGCGGCCAATGCTTATATAGTGTATGAAAAAACGTGTTTATTAAATAGGAATTGATAATAAACCATAAAAAAATGCTTTGATAAACAAAAAATTGGAGAAGGTTAAATTAAGATGGCTTTTTTATTTTCAGTGTTTAAAAAATGTTTTCAAATACGCGTTTCATACGCTGCGTAGAGGCAGGGTGAATTTAGTGCCAGCCCAAAAAATCATTGTTCACTATCCGATTTTTAATTATCGCCTTGCTTATTTTTTTCTTTTATCTGTTCAATCATTGTAATATTATATTAAAATAATAAAAAACGTTGATGGATTAAAACATAAGCGAGAGATAAGCAGGGAAAGGCGCCGCATTTTCTGCAGCTGAAGATAATCCCAGAGCAAGATTTTATCGTTATGTTGCTATGCCTGAAAATAACGTGTTGACTTAGCTTGGGATTTTGCAAATTTTAAATTAACCCTTTAAAAGGAAGATATATAATGTCGGATAGTCAGAAAATGGAAGTTACCCCAGAAAAGACTGATAGCTGTATAGGCTATCAGCCAATGCCAATACATCCTTTATTAGCGCCTTATATTGAAAGTATAGAAGTTGAGTTGCCGCATATTAATTTTACGCAACCCATTTCTCCTTATCGCATTTTTCCTGGACTTTCTGTTGTCATGGGTTTCCAATACCAGGGTGAACTTGATCTGCTTACTCATAGCGGCGATCGAATCCGGTTACAACGCTGTGGTATGACGGGGTTATTGACCAATTATAAAAATTTTCAACCCGCAAGCGCTTGTACGAAAACTATACTTGTTAGGCTTTATCCCTGGGGAATACCAGTGTTTTTCAATGAGTCAGCTCATCAACTGACCGATCAATCCTTAGGCCTAACCGATATCATAAAAGCCGATGCCGTACATAATATTGAAGAAAAACTGCAAGGTATTAAAGACCCATCGCAGCTATCCGATATTATTCAAGAATTTTTCATTCAATTGTATTCAGTCAATGGTTTGAAACGTTTACCTCAATCCCGTATTATCCATATCGCACAAAACCTCTCATCTAATGCTACTATTAGCTCAATTGAATCATTTGCACGTCACTATGGCTATAGCAAACGTAGTCTAGAGCGTCACTTTCAAACCACTATTGGAATTAGCCCTAAAAGGTTCATCCTAACGGCGCGTTTCCAAAAAATTTTAAACCTGCTTAAAATGGGTAATGATTGGGAAATCATTGCAGAGCACTTTGCTTATTATGACCAGTCTCACTTTATTAAAGACATAAAACAATTTACCGGCCTAACACCGTCGCAACTGACAGCGTCTTTTACCTCATCTTAATACCGCCAGAATTTGTCGCTTTTTTACAATACAGCTGAATGTATTTATTGCATTGTATAACTATCCTGATCCATGAGCGTTAAAGCACTTGGTAATGGACATTATTCAATTTTAATTTAAAAGAGATTACTATCATGTATAAAAACTTATTATTGAAAGCGAAAGAAGCTATCAGTGCCAGTTACCCTTTTAGCTCATGTTTTGTAAAAATTAATCAGTCCAACATGCATTATATTGAAAAAGGCCGCGGCAAAACGATTTTATTTCTGCACGGCATGCCATCATCATCCTATCTGTGGCGAAATATTATTCCGCAGCTTAGCTCAGTAGGCCGCTGTATTGCTGTTGATTTAATAGGACACGGAAAATCGGACTCACCTAATATAGAATTTAGTGTGAAAGACCATTTACATTATGTAACTGCGTTTATAGAAACGCTTAAGTTAAAAAACGTTACAATCGTAGGCCATAGCTGGGGTTCAACCTTAGGCATTGCTTATGCAAAAGCTCATGAGGAAAATGTAGAAGCCTTATGCTATCTAGAACCTATGTTAGGCGCTTGGGAAAAATGGGAGGATTTTAACCCTTACAGCCCGCAGGCTCAGGAGGTATTCAAAGGATTTCGTTCAGAGACTGGTTGGAGCACTATCGTTGAAAACAATATATTTTTAGAACAAGTCTTTGTGAACGGCTCATTGCGGCAGCTTTCAGCAGAAGAAAAAGAGGCTTACGTTAGTCCCTTCAAATCCATTGAAAGGCGTAAAGCGGCTTGGAAAGCTCCTCAAGAATTACCCATAGCAGGCAGCCCTGAAGAAGTTGTCAGTTTGGTCAATGATAATTATCAATGGCTAAAGCAAACAACTATTCCACAATTATTTTTCTATACCTATCCCGCTGCCTTCTTTACTAAAGAAAAAGTCAAAAAATTTGCCCAACAAGCACAGGCAGTTACTCTGCACTATTTAGGTAAAGGTGTTTATAATCATATGGAAGATTACCCTTATGAAATAGGTAGTACCTTGGCTTCATGGTTGAAAAACGACTATAGCTTAACAGCGGTTAAACCCGCCTTCAGTTTATATACAACGATTCATAAGGCTATTCGGCGGGCTATTGCCGAAACTTGTGTGTTGGCCGGTCAAACTGATTTTTTTGACAACCAGGCGGCAGTATTATTTACCGGTAAATTTAATTCACTGCTGACGTTACTAAGAAGCCATTCTATCCATGAAGATACTTTTATTCATCCCTTACTTGAACAGAAACAGCTACCAGAATTTAGCCATCTGAAAAATGACCATGAAGAATTGGAGAAGCAATTATATAAACTAGAGCAATCGCTAAATGAAGTACTTGAAACGGAAGATAGAACAAAAACTTATGAACTTGGTAATGAATTTTATCTTGCTCTTAACCAATTTAATAGTACCTATCTGCAACATTTACAAATGGAAGAAACGAGCATAATGAATTGCTTACGTGAACATTATGCAATATCAGATTTACTTGATGTCATGGAACGATTTAAAAAATCACAAGCACCGGAGGAAGCCATGCAATCCTTAGGATTAATGCTAGCAGCCATTAATCCGCATGAAGCCTTATTTATGTTGGCTAACATTCAGAAAACAGCTCCTCAAGGCGTTTTTTTGAAAATATGTGAGCTGGCACAAAATGTAATATCAGAGGATAATTGGGAAAAAATATCGGCGCAATTTAGTGCTCAACCGATTAACCATGCTAGAAATTTGCAACGCTTTTCAACTCACTCTATAGTTAGAAAAAATAGCAATGAATAAATTTCATATTACGAATGCCAAGTTAAACACCGGTAACTTCCAAGGAGCTGTAGAATTTTATAAACGTCATGGGTACACAATATTTGCTGAATTAGAAATCTTTCCAGAAAACGGGGAAAAAACCAGAGAATACATTGATTTCTACATGAAAAAAAACTTATTAATACCTCAAACAAACTGAAACTGATCATACCTTGGCTAATATTGCTTTCACTAATAAACTAGAGTTTTTGCTCATAAAAAAATGATCACCCTCAAAAATAAACTGTTTAAATTGCTTTGTCGTTTCGTTCTTCCAATTAGTAAGCTCATTCAAATTCACTATCTTATCAAACTGACCAACAAACACCTTAATTGGAATAGATAACGGTTCATTTTGGCAAAAAATGGTTGAGTACGTTTCATAGATAGTAAAATCAGCTTTTAATATAGGTAAAAACATCCTTTTAAAATCGTTGTCCTCTAAAACGATCTCCGGTGTACCTCCATATTCTTTAATTTTTTCCCAGAATTTATCGTCAGATAGACAATGCAAATGCTCCCTCCTTCCTATTAAATCTGGACTGGGACAAGCACCAACATTCAAGATACAATGTCCAATATTAATTTGATTTCTTTGATATTGTTTTAATAATTCATAAGCAATTAAAGCACCTAAACTATGACCATAAAAATAAACATTCTTGTATATTTGAATAACCTCTAGAATTGGATGATATAATGCGGTTATCATACCATTTATATGGTAAATTAGCGGCTCAGAAATATTATGTCCTCTTCCTGGATACTGAATAGCACTTATGTTAACGTTATTAGGTACATATTCCTTAAAGATATTAAATACTTGCGCTGCTGCACCAGAATGATTTAAACGATCCATGACCATCTGAATTGCATCATGTGGGTTACTTCATCAAAATCACTGCCTTTAGGAATATATTGCCGAATAAGGCCATTTGTGTGTTCAATGACACCTCTTTTTCCATGCGAAACGTGTGGTTTGCCGCTTGTAGCTCACTGGTTGTTGGATAATATAGGATGATCTCACAACAAAACATCTTGTTTTTTTACCTGATCACGATGACTTGAGCCATAACTTTCTGGCTATCCGTACCTGCTGGTCCAGGATAGGGGAGCATAACCACATAAAATATATACTTTACAACATATTACTTTAAGAGCATCATTAAACAATGAGCTTGGTAATTCATTTTTACGAAGACTTTGAAGGTGAATTTGATGCGCTCTCTCAAGTTGTTCAAGATGAATGTTTTACTTTGCAGAATCCTATCATCAAGCACTTTTTCTATGCCGAAAACATAAAACGTGTTAATATTGCCAGAAGAAAATTGTTTAAGTGTCTTCTATCGCTACTCATGCCTTTATCGCATTTATGCCAAGAATCTGAGTTAATTGCCAAATGAACTATGCTTTTTTTAAAGCAGGAAAATCTTATGCCAAAAAAAAGACCAGAAAAATCTCTACGATGGAATCGTTTGCCAAATAATACTAAATTGGCTATTCCTGAAACAGAAAAAAGAGCAATGAGAAGCTATATACCTATTTTTAGAATAGGGTTTCTTCTTGTCGCATTGCTGATAGCAATAGGAGGAATAATTTCATTGAGGTCGAGAAGGTTGTCTCAATCACATTCCAGTGAAGAAGATATACATTCTTTATTAGACCTCATGGAACCTCCATCGCCAAATTTGGTCACGAAACTACACGACAAACAGCCAAAAGACCTCAGGAATCTTACTCCTGGTAATTTAAGTTATAGCAAAATTGAAAAGCTACTTGAAAGCCAAGAAGTCGTTATCGTTGAAAATGCATCTCAACGTAAATCATCTGCTTTTGAATTACGTAAAAAAGATCGACAGATTAAAAATCTAATCAGTGCGGGTATAACTGACAGCTCAATTGTCGCTCAGGCTTATGCAATTAAGTGCCTACAACATCCAGCCGTGAATGTAAAGATATTTGAAAAATCTCTTGAGACTTCTAAAGCATGGCGTGATAAGCTTGATCCTACGTTTAGTGCTGTAGGAGGATTTTTCCATGCGCCCAACGCAACGCTTTGTTTAATGAGAAACCAATTTCCTTATCAAATAATATCCCATGAACTTGCCCACTGTGGATCGGCTGCTATGGGTGTGAATGGTCAGCAATTACCTTTTTCACAAAGAGAAATGGCTAAAACTTTTCCTTGTGAGAACGAGATATTTTTCAGGGATGCACGAGAAGAGTTGCAAGATAATATCTTGAAATATCGTTCCATACAAAGCGCATCAGAGTCTCGCATTCTCACATTAGCCAAAACTGACTCTGGTCTGAATAAACTGCTTAGCACAGCGGACTATTTTAAACCTCTATATACCACACTTATACCCAAGGCTGAAAAAGATAAACATCATTTGGAACGGGGATCGGTAATCCCTCATGAGAGTTTTATTCGCCGTTTATGGCCTATTTTTCCAGTAGTGAGACTCCCAAAAGAGATGCTAGATGCTTATAAAAAAGCAGCTTCCTCTAGCCCTTTTAAAATAGCTTATGTCGACGAATATTCTGTCGCTCACGCAGGCATGGTACTGGTTCTAGGTACACCCACTGAACTTTCTCGTGTAACGCGCGCTCAGCTTCTCGTGTTAGAAGCTCAAGCCGCTGAGCAATATGTCAGCAGATATTCTCCGTCGGCTCAATGCGCTGAATTATTTGCTTCTTTAGTAGGCTCATTTCCTGATGAAGTGCTTAGAATTCTATTGCCTAATGCTTATGAGAGATTGTTTCAAGCCGTGGACCCTCTCAGGAGACCTGTCGTACCTGCGGACTATGATAGCAGTGGAAATGAAAGGATTGAAACGCGTACTCAACTCTGAAGTGCATTTTTTTTGAAGGCAATGTCAATTATTTTGATACACTTGACACGAGATTCTGCCATGTGGCTATAAAGCGTGATTCGTCCGCCAATCGCTCTCATAACCAACAGATGTGGTATAATAAGGGCAAATAACCCAGTTTTCTTAGAGATCCTTTGGAATCTGCAATAGTGGCCAAGGTAAACGTGCTAAATCTCTTGCTGATATTGGGTTTTTATTGGACTTCTTGCGGAAATTTATGGCTTTCATCCTCCTTCCGATGAAGGAGGCGCTGCTTTATCTGTATGTATCAAAGTAAGCGCAATAGGTAGCATAAACCCAATTACCGCAATAATTTGCTACTTGTTTTCTCTCTTTCACTGAATTCGTTTTCAATAGAATAGATTTAATATCTCTCCAATAGCCGAGTACCGCCAATTTAATTGAGAAATCAGAAAATAAACGCATACTTATGCTTTGATTAAATTTTTAGCATTATTATAAAAATGCCACTTTCGTAATAAACTGTAAATTAAGCATTAAACGGGAGGTTAACATCCATGAAGAAAGAAACTACTCCTTTAGAATACGGTTGGATGGCAAAAGCTGTTTATGCGCAGTTGGATAACCCTGCGACTGCCCAAAAAGACGATGCGCATCAAAAGCTTTTAAAAAAAGGTTGGCGTTTAGTTCGCTTTGTCCCTGCGCTCGCTGAAGAAGGCGACTACCAGGGAGCAGTTTACCTTCATGAGGATCGCCAAGAAGTAGTGGTCGCACATGCCGGCACAGCTTTCACTCGATGGGGTACGTTGGAAGCAGATTGGGAAGCTGTAGTAAATAATCAGCTTCATCGGCAAATTACGCATGCTTTAGATAAGACACTGACGCCAGCAGGCTGCGTATCGCTTCGGGAAAATCATTATCAATTAACTTTTACCGGGCATTCATTAGGGGGGTTTTTAGCGGCGCTTTCTTTATATATTTGTCAAAGGCGGGATTTAGGATATCATTTTCCGACTTCTCGAGCCGTCATATTCGATCCTGCAGGTAGCCAAGATGTAATGAGAACGCTCGAACCGCACGGGTTAGGAGGAAACGGTTTGGGAGAAAGCGGCATAGCAAACTTGGATATTGTGCATTTTCTTTCTCCTCCCAATTATGTCAATGCGTTTCGGCCGCATGCTGGTGGGACCATGTATGCTGTCACTTCCGCCGAAATGAAAGCAGCCATACGCCCCATGGAAAACAATATTATCGGTTATCTCAAGCAGACCCATATGCTGGATAACCTTTTATTGGCATTTGACCCTAAGATGGGTTATCCATACCCAGGAAATTGCCGCATTGTGACGGATTGGCCTTTAATGAATTTAGCGAATTTGAAAGAATTATTGACAGCCGATGGGCAAGTAGCTTTTTTATGGGAAATGGGAACATCGCTGATCGGTAAGCTGACCGGCGCTTCACCAGAACAGGTCAGTGCATGGCGAGCACCTTTCGGCGGAGAAGAATTCCAGCGTGCTGCGCTTGCAGCTGTTCGCGGTAAGTACGCAACGGATTTACGCAGTTTGCTCCAAAGCCGTGTTATTTACAGGGAAGGTAATTATGATCGTGTTTTAAGGCTCTGTCATTTTCCTTCAGCGATGGCTGACTTTTTAAGTGAGGTGGTTTCGCTGAGTCCAAATTCTTCTTTATTAGAGGAGTTTTTCACTCAACACGGTTTAACGTCTGAGGAGCGGCAGTGGTTTTCCGACTTAAAAATAGAAGATAGCTACCTTGAACTACCGCAAGAAGCACCTATGACGGTGTTTGCATTGAGGGCAGTACTTCGGGATTTGGCGGTACGTAAAGGGCCTGAAATATTTGGTCTGGGACAGTTTATCAAAGAGCGGCAAGGGATTCGGCGTTTGCCGCATCCTGCAATTACGCTGCCCAATTATTACCTGAATACGGCTTATGAAAGCCAGATGAGTGCACAATTACAAGCCCAAACGACACCGATTAAACGTTTAGCTGTCACCGGTGTTACGGGCAGTGGCAAGACACTCCTTGCTCACCATTATCTTAAAAACTACCAAGCTCAATACCCTCATCATTTAACGGCTATTGTATTGGCCGATACGCCGGATGCTTGGTGGCAGTCTTTGCAGGATCTGGCTGAAGCTTTAAAACCGGGTTTAACGGCCCGGTTGAAAGAGGAAAAAAATGCAAAAGCACTTGTTGTAAAAACGCTTCAAGCAGCTTTACGACAAAAACAGTGGTGTTTGTTAGTGGATAATTTAGAGGCCCAAGCAGTTAAACTTAGTGAACTGGAAGATACGTTATATGTTGGTCAAGGCACATTGCTTATCACGTCTCTACAAGATGAAATCTTCGCTGAATCTCTCTGTTCACTGAATTTAAGCCGCGGTTTTTCGCCACAAGAGAGTCAATTACTTTTAAAGAAAGTATTACAACCGTTGGGAGAATTACCTCATTTAGGCAGTAATAAAGAACAGCAAGCTTTAATGCGGGCTGTGAATCATTTACCACTCGCCTTAGTGCAATCAGGTTCTTATTTGCTTTGGGAAAATAAAATCCGTCGGAAACGTGGTGATTTACCTCTTACCTATAGTGATTACACTCAGCTTTTGGAAGAACGCGTTGACGTATTAATTAAGCGCCATGAACAGTTACTGCAGAATAAACCAGGAATTCCTCATGATGCAAACGATGCTAGGTTTAAGCTAATAAAAACGCAGGAAGCGGCTGTTGACTTATCAATCCAAAAGGCTATCGGGTTGAATGGCAAGTCTCCTGATATCTACTTATGGAAGATGCTATGTTTCTGCAGCTTTTTGGAAAGTGACCATATCCCTCAATCATTGCTTAAGTCCTATGTACATTGCTTATTGCCTGATTCTGCTTCCGTAGAAACTCTCGAAAGGTGTTTTCATAGCCTTCTAGAAGCCGCTGAATGTTATTCGTTATTATTGCTTGAAAATGAGCGATCGATCATAGACAATAAGTTTAGTCTCAATATGCATCGCGTTATTCAGCGTGTATTACGAGATAATTATTGGCCAAAATTACTGGAAAACACCATCATCCCACCATCTCAAAAGAACCTGCTTATTACAGAGCTACTTTTGCGGGTACCCATGATGGCCGCCTTAATGGGAAGCTTTCCGATAATAGAAGAAAGTCAGTCGTTTCTGAAGATAAAAGCTTACTTACTTCATGTCAAAGCATGGGAAAATATCTGGTACAAGTATGCTTATATTGATAGCTCTGATAACCGTTTAGTGATTTTAAGAAATATAACAGATTGTAACCTCCAAAAAAGCTTAGCTGACGCTTGTCTGCATTTGGGAGATTATACAGAAGCGAAGCGAATGTATGAGCAGGTGCTGAGGACTTTGGTAGATCTTCCTAGCGTAGAGCAGATAGACATAGCCAACGTTCAAACAGGCTTAACGTCGGCCTTATTTAACCTTGGAAATTACCAGGAAGCGAAGTTGCTTTCTGAACAGGCATTGAAAACTTTGATAGGCTACTATGGTGAAAGCCATATAGACGTGGCCAAAGCTCAGCAGAACTTAGCAGCAATCTTAGTTCATCTTGGATATTACCAGGAAGCGAAGTTGCTTGCTGAGCAGGCATTGAAAACTTTGATAGACTACTATGGCGAAACACATATAGACGTGACCAAAGCTCAGCAGAACTTAGCGGCGACCTTAGGTCATCTTGGAGATTACCAGGAAGCGAAGTTGCTTTCTGAGCAGGTATTGAAAACTTTGATAGACTACTATGGCGAAACGCATAGAGATGTTGCCCAAGCTCAGCAGAACTTAGCGATAGGCTTAGGCCGTCTTGGAGATCACCAGGAAGCGAAGTTGCTTTCTGAGCAGGCGTTGAAAACTTTGATAGACTACTATGGCGAAACACATATAGTGGTAACCTTCAGTCAACAGAACCTAGCGGGAATTTTAGCTCTGCTTGGGAATTACCAGGAAGCGAAATTGCTTTCTGAGCAGGTATTGAAAACTTTGATAGGCTACTATGGCGAAACACATATAAACGTGGCTAAAGCTCAGCAGAACTTAGCGGAAGTTTTAGCTCAGCTTGGAGATTATCAGGAAGCGAAGTTGCTTTCTGAGCAAGCATTGAAAACTTCGATAGACTACTATGGTGAAAACCATATAGACGCGGCTAAAGCTCAGCAGAACTTAGCGGAAACTTTAGCTCAGCTTGGGAATTACCAGGAAGCGAAGCAGCTGTATGAGCAAGCGCTGAAAATTTTGACAGGTCTCTATGGTGAAAATCATATAGACGTGGCCAAAGTTCAGCAAAGTTTAGCAGCTAGCTTAGCTCGACTTGGAGATTACACAGAAGCGGAGCAGCTTTTGAAGAAGGCATTAGATACACTAATTTGGCATTACGGCACTGAGGAATGCGAGGAAGTGAAAAAAACACAAGAATTTTTAAACTTTTTAATAGAATTAGAAAAAAAAGAACATTCCACTTTCTTAGAAATGGAAACATCATTACGGCAAATTTTGGTAACTCAGATTAGTTTATATGGAACGAACCACCCGGCCGTGGCTTCAACTCAGTATCATTTGGCTGTAATATTAGGAAGCTTAGGCCGAAACCTCGTTGAGGCAGAATCGCTTTGCCGGGAAGCATTAGACACGACAATAGCACATTATCACGAAACCCATAAGGAGGTAATTGCAATACAGCTAAATTTAGCAGGCATTGTGATGAAACAAAATCGCTTTTCTGATGCTCAGAACTTATATGAACAAGCATTAAAAAAAATGAAAGCGTATCATGGCGCAAATGCAGAATCACATGAAGATGTTATTGCCTTACGGGAGGTGTTAAAAGATTTGGTTAACATACAGAAGGCCTCGAAAGGCTTAATAGAACTTCCTCATCATGACTCTAAAGGTGCTCCGAAGAAAGACTCAACATCAAAAAAAGCACACTATAGCACTCAGTCAAATGCAAGGATGGTTACAACACCCTGTAATCTCAAAGTTTTACCGGTCACTTTAGGAAGTTTCAAATCCCCACTCCGTTTTCAAACAGTGCATTTACCCACTTCTTTAGGCATTTTCCAGAAAACAATACACCGCGAAAAAATTCCTATTTCACCCTGGTTGCGAGTCTTACAACGGAAGAATATTTGTTGCTCATCGAAACCGGCAGGCATTGCTTCTATTGGATTTACAGCAGGCATTGCTGGATTGGCATTTTTTGCTTCGCGGAACATAAACAGCCTTTTCAGTCGACCGAATTTAACGTCACCAGACCAAACCACAAAATCTAGTCGTTGATTTGTATAATGATGCGAGGGACTTATTAGAAAGAATTGAACAGAATCTTACTTTTTTTAGAACAGTCTGAAACGTAGATTCAACTCTGAGGAGCGATTATTTTGCGAATCGCTCCTTTGTTTTGGGCTTATGCCACCAAGGCAATAAGCCCTTTTTTATCCACTAAATTCAGTAATTTTAATGCAGCGCCATTCGGTTTCTTCTGTCCTGGCTCCCATTTCTGAACCGCCGGAACACTCGTGTTTAAATACGCCGCAAATAGGAGAACATAAAAAGTGTGGGTTTTTAAACTGTCTTTGGTAAAATCATGAATTCTTCATCGCTCTTTTGGCTATCGTTCGGCATAAGCGCTTTTTTAAACCTCTCACTTTTTTATGCTCTCTTACTTGCAAGTCGGATTAAAAAATATTATACTTTAATATAACTTTAAATAGGGGTATGTTATGTACACAACAAATCTACGTAAGGTCGGCGGTTCAGTGATGTTGGCCGTCCCACCAGCATTTCTGGATCAATTGCACCTACAAGCTGGAGCTACTGTAGGTATAGCTATCGCCAATGGTCGCCTAGTGGTCGAAGCCAACCTAAGACCGCATTACACACTAGCTGAGTTGTTAGCCGCCTCCGACTATTCACAGCCACAATCAGCTGAAGAGCGCGAATGGATTGATGCGCCTGCTGTTGGCAGTGAATTACTATGAAACGTGGCGACATATACCTGGTGTCACTTGATCCAACTGAAGGACATGAGCAACGTGGCAACCGCCCTGTTCTTATTGTGTCACCGACGGAGTTTAATGAGATGACCAGATTGCCGGTAATCTGTCCAATTACAAACGGTGGCGACTTTGCCCGACGCCTTGGGTTTGTGGTTCAAATAAGTGGCATTAAGACTACCGGCTGCATTCGTTGTGATCAACCTCGTGTGCTGGATCTGAATATTCGGAATGGCTTTAAGGTAGACACTTTACCAATCCCAATCCTGAACGAAGTACTAGCGAAACTCACCACACTGTTTGAGTGAAGAGGAACATTACAGTACATTGCCTAAAATCGGGTTAAGCCAGGATGATCTCCCCCCGCATTAGTAGACACAAGCGACCGCCATTTTGTCTGCATGCCATTCAAAGTTTTCTGGGGAAACAAGCCCGAGAGAGGAATGGCGCCTTATCCGATTATAATAGACTTCGATATACTCGAAAATACTCCATTTGGCTATTTCTCGTGAACAATAGCGTTTTGTCATGCCCAATTCGGTTTTGAGCGTATAGAAAAAAACTTTCTGCTACGGCATTATCCCAACAGTTTCCCTGACGGCTCATACTGCAGGTCAACCCATACGCTTTGAGCATCTGTTGGTAATCTTGAGAGCAATACTGAGAGCCTCTGTCAGAATGCACAATGACGCCTCTGGGAAATCCACGACGCCACAAAGCCATCATTAAGGCATCACAGACCAATTGCCGCGACATCGTGGCTTGCATTGACCAGCCAATCACTGCGCGAGAGTAAAGGTCAATCACAACAGCCAAGTACATCCAGCCTTCTTCTGTCTCGATGTAACTGATATCACTCACCCATTTTTGATTGGGCTGATAAGACCTAAAATCACGATTTAACACGTTAGGCAATACCGGTAATGAATGCCGCGAAAGGCTGGTGCCGATGACATTTCTGAAATGTGTGGCGATTCATTCAAGGTTTACCCTGCTTTAGCCACAAAGCATAACAAAAAATCTGGCTTTTGTCGCAGAGGAAAACAGCCTAGATACATCCTGATGGCAGGATGAGGTATAACCTTTTCATAAGGAGGCTTTCAATTCAGCATTTTTTACATACCCTTTCGCATTAATCCCCTTCATAGGTGATTCGCGGACGAACCGCCCCTTAGGTTAATGGCTTTAAAATCGAGGTTTTATGTGTTCTTGTTATCTTTAAGGATGATTATATTTTATAATTTATCCTTATTATGAGACATGATTAGCCTACAATTAAGAAACGTCGAACGTGCTGTAGCACAACCTAATGTTACCGCTGATTACCTGAAAAACAAGATAAAACCAAAAGGTACTACTTATTATATTATAGATTAATAGGGTTAAATTAGAGGAAAGTGATATTTTTTATGCCGCTGCTTTGCCTCTTCCTTTCTTTAACGGTACAAATTGGACACGTAAGGAGCGATTTAATGCCCTGGCATATTTGCGTAAAATTTCCAGTGTTGGTGAATGTTGCTTTTTTCCACCAGAATTCTCGAGTCGGCTAATCGCCGATTTTATCGTATGGAGTTTTTGAGCAACCTCATCTTGTGTTTTGCTCGCATTTAACCGTGCTTTTAACATTTCATGAAATAAGGAAAACGCTTCCTCAAGCTCATCATATTGCTTGCGATTTTCTGAATCGGATAAAAATTTTTCTACAATTTGATCGCGGGGATACCTAACCATTTTGCACCTCTCCTTGTTCGCAATTTCTAACTCTTTACGAGATACTCTATCCATCTTTTTAATGAAACTGTGAAGCATCACAATTTTTTGATTAACCTCCGTACAATAAACATCCGTGCTGCCCTTTTAGACGTAACTGAAACAGACCATTTCCAAGGGATTTCGTGTGCGGCATGCCTAGGCTACTCCATACTCCATCATCAGTTTGGTAAGATGTACATATCACATAGCCAGTGTATGCGGTAAATAAAGTATTTCTTTTTCAACTTGCTCATTGTAATAACCTATAACATACTTCATAGTAAAAGGAATCTATTCAACTTCTCGTTATTTATTAGCTGCAGTTCTGGGTGGCAGTTATTTTTCTTCCTGAATTGTCGGTTTTATACTCTTCTTCTGCAGCAGGTTGGTTCTCTGTTCTCTGCTGTTGATGAAAGAGAAAGCCAGCTTGCCCTCTTGGAGCTTGCAGTCTTTGGTTCTGTTCCATTTCAGCTGCGACCTGTGGAACTCTGGCATTTTTTGGAGCAGCCATGTTTTCATCTACAGCTTGAGCATCATTCATTTGCTCTTTTTCTACGGTAGGCAACCTATCCATAATCTGCAAACCACCTACTAACTGTTGCATCATTGCATGTGTGCTTTCCACAAACTCACAGAGTTGAGGAGCTGCAGCTCTGCTTTGTAAAAGTAGATGTTTTGCTTCATTAAATGCTGCCTGATAATTTTCAGTAAATTCTGAAGCAACATCAATTCCTACTTGCCTAGTGGCTTGAGCATACAAAAAAGCACTATTTTGAGCTCGAAGAATTTCCACTTCCGCTTTTAGTTCATTTAGCTTCTTAACTTTATCACTTAGTATAATAATTCTATTACTTTGAGTAATATGTTCTCGAATACGTTCTTGAAATAGCCTTTTCTGTCTAGAGTTTAAAGCGTTCTCAAAGCTATTAGTCCAAGACTGAGGGCCCCAACTACGGGTATAATAATCATTAAATGAAGCCACTTCTCTTGCCAAGCTCTCTTCTCTTGCAGCTATTTCTGTGTACTGCTCATTCTCTGAAAGATTGGCGGGAAGGTCTGCACTGGCATATCGAATAGCGGTAGATAAACAATTATAAAATTTTTTATAAGTTGACCCTCCTGAAGTTGAGATAGCATTGCTATCAAAAATATTTTTGATTTCATCTATAAATGGTGTATTAAGTGGCATACTATTTTCTCCCGTTGTTTTAATAATTTTTAAAAAATTCTTTCCCCGCCAATAACATAATTACTATGATTTACTCGAACGAGCTGATACTGATTTTGAATCAGTACTTTCTTTGTCGCCTGCTGATTGGAGTAAGTTTATAGTCCTAGGAGGCAGCGATGCTCTAAATAGTTTGTAAGTACGATTATAAGATCGTCCTGAATTATTAGAACGATTGAATGTTATTGCGGTTATTGTAAAAAATGCGGAAGAGGATTTAGTCTCGGCAGATGGAGCGGAATTAAGAGCGATTCAAGAAATCCGTTTACCGGGGAATGAAATTTTGCATAGCTGAACAAGCTAGTCAACAGTTTTCTCATACCCAAGAAAAGGTCCGTAAGAAAGGCAAAAAAACTCCACTGGCACACCACATTCGGAAAAATCAGTGTATTAGAAATATTGTTTTACGATGAAGGGAATAAAAAGCACCATCGGCCAATTTCATTGCTCCATCGTTCTGTTTTTGGGCATACAACGATGCCTTCACAAACTGAGAACGGTCATACAAGAATAACCCGCCGTGGTGCGATCTGTATGAGAGGCGTGGCGGGCATGGTTATTGATAGTATAAATTCCCTCTCGCGAAAGTCAAGCGCATTGTGCAAAATGTGTTTTCTGCCACTGTTTCAAGCAGCAGGGGTTTGCTGGCTCACCAAGTTAGCGGTTAGGATCCCTTCTTGCAATTGAGAGACAATATCTTTCAATCCGCCTGGAGAATGCGGGAGCAAAATCGTGCTGGCTTTATTATTGGCCGCAATGTCTTTCAGTGTGTCAAAATACTGTGTCATTAACACAAGGCTCATGACGTCTCCCGCTTTGGCACCACTCACTGTTTTCTGAAATTCATCCACGGATTCCCGCAAGCCTTCAATAATCGCTCTACGCTGATTGGCCACCCCTTCCCCTTGTAATTTCTTGCTGGCTGATTCGCCTTCAGCTTTTTTGATTAGCAGGATTTTTTCGGCTTCGCCTTTTTCAGCGGCTGCAATCCGCAAACGCTGCTGCTCATTGATTTCATTCATCGCGTTTTTTACCTTTACTTCCATCTCAATATTGGTCACTAACGCTTTGACAATTTCATAACCAAACCCTTGCATGGTGGGTGTTAACTCTTTACTAACCGCATTCGCAATACTATCTTTCCTTTCAAACACATCATCCAGGTTCATGGTTGGGATTTCAGCACGGGCTAAATCCAATACGTAGGCCGTGATCTGCTGTACTTCATTTTCAAGTTTATAAAAGGCATCATAAACATGATCCGGTTGAATACGGTACTGGATGGAAATCTGTACTTGAACAATCACATTGTCCTTAGTTTTGGTTTCTAGCTTTACATCCAATTGCCTGACCCGTAAAGACATTTTGCCCGCGACCCATTCAATAAAAGGAATTTTAAAATGCAGTCCTGCATTTGCCACACGCTGATATTTTCCTAGTCTTTCAATGATGGCTGTTTCTTGCTGGTTAACGATAAAAAGTCCCGAAAGAAGGATAATGACAAGGATGCTGAAAGCACCGATTAAAGGTAAATAAGTCATACAATTTTCTCCAACAAAACAGAATAATAGTTATAACACGTTATCTGAGGAAGTGGCCCGGGAAACAATGCCTTATCGTTGGATCCTCTGGAATACCCAAGTATACAAAACTTCACTTGCGCCTGTACTTCGCCTGCTATCCTTACGGGAAATAAATACGAATTTGCAGGGGTTCATGCTGCTGACTTTGCCATAGTGTTTTCCGCCTTACAGGATATGACAAAAAGATGGTTTTTCCTCAACATCATTGCTCCTGTTGTTATCGTTGTTCAGTGCATTCCATCTCTGCAAATACTCATTCTTCCTCTGCCAATAATTGTTGTCTAGTAAACTCTGCCAAAGATCGTAGGCAAGTTCCTCTTCTATAACAAGAGGAACTTTTTCGGGAGGCATGCGTGCAAGATCACGGGAATTACGATCAAAAAATCCCGTATATCCCCATCCCCCAAACCCATAGGAGACATCTGCCTCCCACTCTCGAATTCTGGCACATGCTTCATGATAACGTTGCTCAGCTCTAGCAATTTCTTTTGCTTTCTTTTCTGCCAAATGATATTCGACTTCTGCTAAAAACACCCGATGACTCTCCAGGTTTTCCAGAGAAGAATAATCACAAGGTAATTGATGATAGCAAGCATAAAGACGATCATCCCAAATTTGAGAAAGCATGGAGTTGATCGTTCTCCTTAACTCTTCAATTTGGTGATAATATGCGTTTTCTGAACTGACTGATTTTTTTTGGTTTGTTTGCATAATCATCTCACTTTAATTGTTTTTCACAAAAATTTTATTCAAGAATTGATTCATAATGTAAAATTCGTTAATCAACGAGAAATATACTCTTGTTTCTTCAAAATATCTATAATGAGACGAGACACGAAGCAATCGAGTACGCGGAATGTATAACATCATATGTGATCACACGAGGCAAGCGGCAACAATGTACCATTTTGAAAGACGAAGGCATAGCAGCCAATCAAAGTCAATTGTTTCCTCCATGTCAAGACGTCAAGCTACATTAGCAGGGCTTCAATAAGTTCATCAACCATGATATAATGCCACCAAATAATAATATTATTCCTTTGAAACCAGATAATAGATTTAATTAAGATCATAATTAATACAGGGTTCTATTAATAGAGGAGGTAATTGTTATGTCTGATTTAAGTGTAATTGTGGCGACTCTTAGAGAAATTAAATATTTCCTTAGAGATAAAATAACACCGCAGCTAATAAACTCACTGCAGGGGGCATCAAATGCCATTCAAAATGTCTTAGGCAACCCTAATTTACAAGCTAACCTGCGGAACGTGCTTCAACAATCCAATACACTGCTGGAAAGTATCAACAGAGATCACCTTGTAGAGGAAATCAGTGGTACAGTGAAAAATCTCAATGGCATTCTAAAAGATATCGATCCTAATGCAATTAGCGAAATTGTTCAATCGGTGAAGAATCTATTAGACGAAGCTAATAAAGCCGACATGATAAAAAATATTTCAGGCGCTCTTGATGGGATTACATGTTTACGTGATTTAGCTAATGTGGCTAATCAGCTTGTTTCACCAGCCAAACTTTTGATGTATGGTGCTACTGGGGCATTAATTGGGATAGCAATAACGGGGGGCATTCAAACTTACCTAAAAAATAAACAAGATCAAAAATTACAAGCCTCTATTGATCAATTAGTGTCTATTAATACTTTACAATTATACGTAGCAATGCATACCTTAAGGCAAAGTGCAGGGAGTTTTTTGCTTAATATGGAAACTGCCCGCTACCAAAACCCTGGCATTACTTTTTCAGAGCAGTTAACAAATTTGGAACAAGAAGACTACCGTCTATTGGCCATGCTCTCTCCAATGGATATAGAAAGCATGGAATTATTACAAAAAGCCCAAGAATTTTGCAATAAAATGCTTGTGAGTCTCTATCAACCTGAATTACAAAATGAGAGTATGGCTGATTATCTGGATCGCGTCGGGAATAACAACGATTATCTTGAACAACTCGTGGATTTTTTAGTTTACTCTTCAGAATATCGTCTGTCAGGAAGTCCTGAAAAACCGATCCTTCCCCGCGACGAATTAAACTATCATCAAGTCACCAAACGTTTTGGCGTAACAATGATAAATAGCATAATGACTGGGCTTGCCAATGAATTTGCTACTCATGGAGGCAATCAATTATTTGTCGGGTTGGTCAATAGTTTTGATAATACAACACATGAATTTGCCTTGCATGCTAAACAGATTCAACAAAAAACTTTGGACTTTGTTTTCCCTCAAAGCCCATGGAGCGAGGGTGCAAATGGGCTGCTTCAATATTATCACAATCAAACGGATAATCCAGAAGACGACAATGCCTTTCAATATATTAACACCCAATGGCAAAATACTGACTGGCACCATCAAGGTTTTACTGCCGCACCTGAACTGACAAACCAAGTATTCAATATTATTCGGTTGCGAGCCTATCTGGAATTTTGCCATCGAACAGCTCCTTATCTTTGTTTTCCTCGTAATATTCCGCGAGAAATAATGAATGGCGCGATTGATCTTCCTGCTGGCATTTGGCAACTTGTAACGCACCCTATTAATTCAGTGATGGGTTTAGGGGGATTACTAACCGTTGAAGGTTGGAAAAATTTAGGGTATCGTTTTTACTGTCATCCAACCCGTATTTTAACTACGCAAGCATTGTCTGTTGGAGTTTCTGTTGGAGCAAATCATTATCTTCACACGGCTTCATTGCCGCCCAAAGCACCTAATGCAGGACACTTTATTAAGGTGGTTCCGAAAACAGCAGTTCCGAGGATGATAATCCCAAAAGCAACCGTTCCTATACATCCTCCTGTCCCACCTGTCCCTCCTGTTCATGCCGTCCCACCAAGTACCTTAATACAGGGAACTGTAACAGGCACGCTTCGTGCAGGTACAATGCAGCAACAGCCTTCTGACGCGACAGAAGCTCATAACACATCAGACCATGAATTAGAAATGTCTCCGTTAGCACCTCCCCTAATTACAAGTGATCTGACTGCCTCACTTATTGAACGTCTTGTGGATGTTCGTGATGCGGACAGTTTTTATGCAATTTTTACTGCATGGTACGAGGAAATCACTCAACCTATACCTCCAATGAGAGAAGAAAAAGTAGATTGGTCTGCATCTTATTTACCACCTCCAAAAGGAGTACTTGCCGCTTCTATGTCAAATATCCTTAACGACAATAATTCTAAGAACACGGATATAAAAAATGACACGGAAGAAAAAAATTATACAAGTTTACAAAGCTAATTTAACTATCTTTTTTGAAGGTTGAAAAAAAGGAAGAGGGGATTTTCATTAACAAACTTCCCCTCTCCAAGTTACTTAACCTTTATAGCAATCACAGGAGAAAAGTTACCGCTCTTAACCAAAATGAATACCCAGTAATGTCATCAAAATTTCCGCCATAATCAATACAATAATAATGATTTCGAGGTGATGGGCATACTGGTTATCCAGATGGCTGTTATACATTAAAAAGATTTCATTAAGCGTATTTAACTTCTGGTTTAATGCTTCCGTTCGTTTGGGAATATCCAGATAACGCTCTATCATACTGAAATAAACTTCCAGGTTGGGATGACTCCAAAAAAATTTAGGCTGATACAGAAAATTCATCGTCAAATTAACTTCCCCTTTGGCCGTAAAAATATCACCAATAACTTTCCTTAATTTTTTCCTTGAAAAAGCCAGCGGCCCGTAGCGTGTTAAACGTTGGATCAACGGATTTTGTCTGCCAATCAATGCTTCAACTTTATCTTCATAATGTTTTAATTTAATGGATTGTGCAAAACCGTAAGATAAGCTCAATTTCAAATCCGAGTCATCATTTTCCAGTGTGAAACAATCCACAGAAAAATAAGGATGCGGGGCAATCGTTGTTTTGACACTCAGCCGATAGGAAAACCCATCAAATAAGGGCTTGGTAAGATATCCTTCACAGTAAGGTACAATCCATTGAAGGTAAGTGCGCATTTCATAACGTTTGATATTCCACGTTACAATACTGCCATTGGAAAAAACGTAAATACACTGACCTCGAAAGGCAATTTCAAGCGCATGCCAATATTTGGTAATAGAGAGACCAGTATGCTGCCGCAACATTTGCTCCAACGGCGACAATGCAATACGCTCACCAATACAATAGCTTAAACATTCCATTTCATCCTCGTATTTCGATACGATCAGCTTTCTGAAAACCGCGAGGTAAAGCTTTACCTCTTTGCCCGCGGGCACCTTGATATTCTGTTAACTCTTTAGGACTAAGCGTCAGGTGGCGCTGACAAGCCAATACCCATAAAGACTGTTCGGGGCCAACTACAACGGCTGCCTTGACCAGCTCTCCTTTTTTTGCATTAATCCCCATCAGTTTGTTCCCCTTACCTCGAGGCATAACAGGCAAATCAGCCAGAGGGAACAATAACAGACGGCCGTCTTCTGAAAGTACTGCCAGCTTATCCATCTCAAGGTTTTGCACATAACCAGGCGAAATAACCGCTCCGTCTTGAGATAACGTAATAACTGCCTTGCCGCTGCGGTTTTTCACAAAAAGCTCTTCCAGTTTGGTGATAAAACCGTAACCTTCACGACTTGCCAGCACTACCATCTGCTGAGGCTCCCCTGCAAGCACTGCCGTAAACTGCCCATTGGGAGGCAAGGTAAAGCGTCCTGTCAACGGTTCACCCAATCCCCGGGCAGAAGGTAGAGCATGCGCAGGCGCACTGTAGGAACGCCCTGTGGAATCAAGGAAAACTACCGTCTGACTGCTGCGGGCATTCACCTGACAAAGATAAGCATCCCCCGATTTATAAGCCAGATCAGCACCAGACACATCGAATCCTTTCGCAGCTCGAACCCAGCCTTTTTCAGATAAAATAACCGTCATGGGTTCATTAGGGAGCAAATCTTCTTCTTTCATCGGTGCCGCTTCTTCTCTAATCACAAGCTGCGAGCGGCGGGGATCGCCAAAACGTTTGGCATCTTCCACAATTTCCTGACGAATCAACTTTTTCAATGCTTCGGAAGAACCCAAGATTTTCTGACATTCATCCCGTTCACCAGAAAGGCTATCTTGCTCAGAACGAATCTGCATTTCTTCCAATTTAGCCAAATGCCGCAACTTCATTTCAAGGATCGCTTCAGCCTGTATATCGCTCAAACCAAAACGCTGCATTAATACCGGCTTGGGTTTATCTTCTTTTCGAATGATCGCAATGACTTCATCAATATTTAAATAGGCTATCAGCAAGCCTTCCAGCAAATGAAGACGCTGAAGAATTTTATCCAATCGAAATTCTAGCCTGCGGCGAACAACCTGCTGGCGGAAAACCAGCCATTCTTTCAGGATCTCCACCAAGCCGCTCACTTTAGGACGGCCGTCAAGCCCGATAATATTCAAATTTATCCGATAATTTTTTTCCAAATCCGTCGTTGCAAACAGATGCGACATTAACCCCTCAATCTCAATGCGATTAGAGCGCAAAACAATAACAATACGTGTGGGGTTTTCATGGTCAGATTCGTCACGCAAATCCACCACCATCGGCAGCTTTTTAGCCTGCATCTGTGCAGCAATCTGTTCAAGCACACGCGAACCGGAAACCTGATAAGGTAATTCCGTAATCACGATATTCTGCTTTTCTTCCTGATAAACTGCCCGCATTTTGACAGAACCGGTACCAGAAGTATAAATTTTGGCTATTTCCTCCTGCGGCGTAATGATTTCTGCCCCAGTTGGATAATCAGGACCGGCAACATAAGATAATACCTTTTTTAAATCTGTATCAGGATTATCAAGCAGGGCAATACACGCTTTGGCAACTTCCTGAAGATTATGCGGCGGAATATCTGTGGCCATTCCCACTGCAATGCCCATGGCACCATTTAATAAAACATTGGGTAATCTGGCTGGAAGAAAAGCGGGTTCTTCCAGGGTACCATCAAAATTCGGTGTCCATTCTACAGTTCCTTGCCCAAGTTCCTGCAATAAAAGCTCAGCATAACCCGATAAACGCGCTTCAGTATAACGCATCGCAGCAAAAGACTTTGGATCATCCGGCTCTCCCCAGTTTCCTTGCCCATCAATCAGAGCATAACGGTAAGAAAAACCTTGCGCCATTAGCACCATCGCTTCATAACAGGCAGAATCGCCGTGAGGGTGAAACTTACCCAGGACATCCCCTACTGTTCGCGCCGATTTTTTAAATTTTGCCGTCGCCTTAAGCCCAAGTTCCGACATGGCGTAAACAATTCGGCGTTGCACAGGTTTTAAACCATCCCCTAAAAAAGGCAGCGCTCTATCCAGAATGACATACATGGAATAATCCAGGTAGGCTTTTTCAGTAAATTCGTGTAAAGGCTTTCGCTCAAGCCCATCAATCGCAGCAATCGAAGTCATCAAAATTCACTAACTCTTTAAATTGATAATAATATTATATCGATAAGCTTAATATGCCCGTCTCTTAAAGGCAAGTAGATCATTATCACATTGCAACTTTGCACATTGCAAAGTTGCAATGTGCAAAGTTGCAATGTATAATAACAAAAAACAAGTAAAGAAGGTTATTATGCAGTTTTTTCCATCGGGTATCGCTGAAGGTGAGGCTTTCTGTAATCGAGTCACAGAAAGAAAGCATTTAAAACAGTTCATTGACAATGTTCAGCATACTGTTTTGATGGCACCAAGACGATATGGTAAATCGAGTTTAATTACCCAAGTCATTCGCGACAATAAATATAAACATGTATGGCTTGACTTTCTTTCGATGACCACTAAAGAAGAGGTCGAAGAAAAGATTAAAACGGCTGTCAAGCAGATGCTTCTATTACTGGCGCCGGAACTTAAAAAACTGCAGGTCCAAACGCTGGATAAAGTAAAATCTTTATCGCCAGAACTTAGCCTAAGCGCTCTTGGCCAGTCACTGACTTTACACCTATCACCCAATGATACTACCTCTATTGATCAGATGCTTACTCAACTTGACAAATATGCAGAAAAAACAGGCAAAAAAGCGGTATTAGTGTTTGACGAATTTCAACAAATCAGTGAACTTAAGGAGAATAAATCCATAGAAGCATTAATTCGGCATGCCGTCGAGAGAAGCAAAGCAATAACTTATCTATTTTCAGGCAGCAACAGACACATGCTGCATGAAATGTTCAGCCGGAGCAGCAGGCCTTTGTATCGGTTATGTAACGTCATGACGTTAGACAGAATAAAGCAAGAAGAGTATGTCAAGTTTATTCATCATGCCTCAAAGCTGCGGTGGAACAAAGCCCTTTCTGAAAAGTTTATCGAAAAAATATTAGCGCTTACCGAATGTCATCCTTTTTACGTAAATGCTTTATGCTGCGGAATATGGTTCGGCGAAAAATCTCCAACAAGCGTTGAATTGATAGAATCAGCATGGCGATCGTATATTATTAAGCATAAAAGTATCGTTATCTCCGATATCGTCGCTCTACCTCTTAACCAAAAGAAAATGATTAAATTACTCTCTAATGAACCTGAACGTGAACCTTACAGCTCAGCATTTTCGATAAAATCCAAAATTTCAACAGCCAGTATTCGCCGCGCACTTGAAGCCTTGCTGCTAAAAGATATTGTCTTTGAAGACGAGCATCATTGCTACCGAGTGCTTGATCCAGCTGTAAGTTACTATTTTAAATACCTTCATTAAAATGCTATAATGTTAAAATACTTAATGTAGGGCTTAACATTTATGCTGAATACTCTCAAAGACACCATTGCCCAAAAACTCTGTGAAGTACTTCCCGAAGATATCACAGGTTTCAAAAAGGACCTTGAAAAAGAATTTCAGGCAATCCTTGCTTCGGCCTTTGCCAGTTTGAACCTGGTAACACGCGAAGAGTTTGATATACAAACCAGGGTTTTGCAGGAAACGCGAGCTCGTGTTGAAGCGCTTGAAACACTTGTACAGGCCAAAAACCGCGCTAAAAAGTAAAATTCCTTGACAAAAGCGGGCCTTCTTGGTTCAATCAGAGGTAGTCATTATCAATGCAAGAAACAATGAAGAAAAAGAATATAAAAAGTAGTTTGTTGGCATCCCTGTTAATTATATTAACAAGCTGCTCATCTACGCCTGCAACGACCAAAAAGCCTCCAATGAATGCACCTACGGATGACGCTACTATTCAACTGGTCGAAGCAGCGCATTCTGTCTCCAGCTCCTTAAATCAACTGGCCGAAATAGAGGCAGCCGCTACACCGCCAGGCCCCACAGGAAAGAGCTTGCCGGATTCCAATAACTATGCCCTTCAATCTAAAGCCTCTGTTGATTGGTCAGGCCCTATTGAACCCTTGCTTGAACGTATTGCCCGTTTGGCACAATTTCGGCTGAGAGTTATCGGCAAAGAACCCGCCATACCTGTGCTTGTCAGCATCTCGGAACATAATGTTTCGCTATCTGATATGCTGCGGGATGCAGCCTTACAAGCTGGCAATAAAGCTGATATCATGGTTTACTCAGGCAGCAGGATTATAGAACTTCGCTATGCGAAAATATAACTACGTCAAATATACCCTTCGTCTTTCAAATTCGAAATACTCGGGTATAACTATGAATTTTCAAAGATCTCAAGTATATTTCAAAGCAATTCAGCTATTAGCCGCTGGTATTATAGCTCTTTTAGCACTTTGCTTTTTAGCTTCCTGTGCTAAAAGCAGACATAGTTATGTAAGCGGAGATACTGACAGTATTGAAAACCTGCAGAAAATGGGGAATCCTGCTAATCATAATACATCAAAAGAAGCAGAAGCCAAGAAAATCCGCTATGTTGCCATCCAGGAAACCGCACTAAGCGTCGGCGCTCAGTCAGGCCTTGCATGGCGTTCTAAACACATTGATGAGCAATTGCAAAAACAAAAAAATACCCTGGACGGAATTTATAATTTTAATGCTCTGATATTAGACAATAATGTTTTGCCGCCAGTTCTTCTGGAAGGCCGTAACATTCTGAATTTATCCGATCCTAATACCATCCGAATTGCTGACAGGCAATATAAAATCGCTAAGCAAGCACGTTTTGTTACTACGGCCCCCAATTGGCGGCAATATTTATGGATGGATTATGAAAAACCTGAAAAACCGAATGAAACATTATTGCCTCAGGATGTTACAGAACAGCGGCTCTGGGAATATTATGTTACCATAGGCTGGAATGAGGGAGCCAAACAGGCTGATATTATTTTCTCCAACAACATTGCACGGCTTAAAGAAGAATTTAACGGCATGCTTCTTTATCGAAAACTACTTGCTCAGAATATGGTGAGCCCTCCTTACGTCGCAGCAACCGATCTTGGCGTTACGGGCGATAGTTCCGAAATTCATATTGATGATCGTGTGTTAAGGATTACCGCCTTACCCGGATTGAATCCTGACAGCGGAGGCTGGAGACCTGCCGTTGCAGAAGATAAACAGGCACTGATTAAATACAGTAAAATGGGCAAACTGGCAGCCCAGCATGAGATTGAAGGACCGGCTCAAGGGTGGCAGCCGGTGATATCCGACATGTCTGACAACGAGTAATTTTTATGGCTAGAGAACATTTAATGGCTGATGAGCCAACGCGTTTCACCCCCGTGTTTATGGAAAAGATGCTGGAATACTGTGAATCGCTTAACGCTTCGGATATTACCATACAAACAGGAGAACCTGTTTTTGCGGAAGTTTATGGACGTTTATTGCAAATCACCAACCGTATGCTGTCCAATACCGAAGTCGGTGATCTCATTAATACAATTTATGGCCCTAACGGCACCACACAGCTTCTAACCGGTAAAGATATTGATACGCATTTTGAGTTTCGTCCTAATCGAAACCAACGTTTCCGTTACCGTGTTAATGCTACAGCCTGCATGGTTGAAGGACATGACGGCATTCAAATTACCTTAAGAACCATTCCCACAACGCCGCCCAGACTAGCTGATCTGCATCTGCCAAAAGAGTTGCTTTCCGCTCTGGCGCCTAACGAAGGCATTATCTTCATTACAGGCGCAACAGGTTCAGGAAAATCCACATTGATGGCTTCCATCATTCGGGAACTCATCGAAAAAGAAGACAGTAACCGCAAAGTATTAACCTATGAATCGCCCATTGAGTTCGTTTTTGATGAAGTCAAAACCGTTTCCGCAGTGGTTAGTCAATCGGAAATTCCAAGACACCTGCCCAGTTTCGCTGCAGGTGTGCGCAATGCACTCCGACGAAAACCAAGACTGCTTATGGTGGGAGAATGCCGTGATACAGAAACCATCAGCGCCGCTCTGGAAGCAGCTTTGACAGGCCACCCTGTTTACACGACTCTTCACACTTCCGGCGTGGCAGAAACCGTCCGTCGTCTGGTAACTTCCTTTTCAGGCGAAGAACGCCTCGGACGCACCATTGATATCCTTGAAACCATACGCGTGTGTATTTGTCAGAAGTTAGTTCCAACAGTAGACGGCAAACGTGTCGCACTTCGCGAATACCTCGTTTTTGATGAAGCAACTCGAGACATACTTTTAGGTCAGAACCCCGATGAAGTAACACAAGCCACCCGCCGCCTTGTTCATGAACGCGGCCAGCCCATGACCACAGATGCCCAGCAAAAACTGGAAGCCGGCATTATTTCTGAACGTACCTACAAATTAATCGTCGCCGGTGAAAGCGATATGGAAGAAGAATAGTCTTTTTTTTGAATTATTGTCCATTTTGATATTATCAAAGCCAAATTTGACAAAAAAATATCCATTTATTATAATCCAAAATTATTCAGGTACAGTTTACTATTAAGAATTCCTTAAGAATTGCTTGATACTATGTATTTAATAATATCACTAAGAGAGAAATTTCATGCCAGTACCAAAACACAGCCAACAAGAACTTGCCCCAGAAACTATAACACAGATGCAGAGATTGGCAAAAGAATCCGTAGACAAAATACTCAAAAAATGTAGTGGAGCTATAGAAAGCTATGATGCTTCAAAACTAGAACAGTTTCTTAGTAATAGTGGGCTATTTGCGCTGCCCCCCTCAAAAGATTTAAAGCAGAAGCTATCATATTGCTTACTCGTCCTGCTTTTTTTGAAATAGATCGTAAGACTAATGCTCCACAGCCTGAACAAGGATCTCTTGTTCCTTCCTCTGCCAAAAACTGTCTTTCTAGACACTTGAATGCTCTTCCCGCCGAAGCGATCATGGAAGCAATTAATTCTCTTTACCTGAAAGACCTTGAACAAATAAAGCGTCTGGACTTCGAAGTAACTTTGCGTCAGAGAGGCCAGCCTAGAAAACCAGAAGACGTACCTCCCCAAGAAATACTTTTTGCAAAAAAACAAATAGCCTCGAATCAGTGGAAAAAATTAAAACTAGAACTTTTACGCGTTGTTGACCTATTAGAAGAAGGCGAACTTAAACGTAGAATTATACTTTCTGTTCATTTGTTGCTTAGGAATTACGATCCCAACAATGAAGTAACCCCATCTGCTGCATCTACCATTACTGAAGATGAAACTCGTTTATCTTTCTCTAGTGAATCATCAAACAACTCTGAAAGTGAGTCAAAAACAATACAAAGTAGTAATAAAAACAACAGTATCTTCCCTCTTTTTCGACCTGCTTTCGTACAACAATCAGGAAGCCAAGAAGAAACGAAACATCAGAAACCTACAGCTAGTACGCCGCCAGCTCAAACCTCGTTTACTGAGCAACTTTATCAACTTACTAAACAACTAAAAGACCATATGGATAAAGTAGACAAGAAGCATGGTAAAACCATAGCACTGACTACTATCTTTAGCTATTTGAAAAACAGAAGAACAGCACTCCAAAACAAAGTACCTGAATCTACTCCAGATGAACAAAAGCGCATTTTATCTCTTATATTAACTGTCGCCGCTATACACAGGAATAGTTTTTGGGATTCTTTGTTTCAAAAACAGATAACTGATAGCACCATAATAGCTAACCAATATCTAACAGACAACAATATCGAAAAGCCCAACATTACAAACCAAGAGCAGTTGGATTCTACTGTAAACGAACTATGCAAGACAGGAAATGTGTCCCTCCTCCAAAATTTTCTTAACAATTCTTCAAGTTATGATGATAATTATAATTTCCCTCTCTATCCATAGTATCTTAATCCGTTCATATTCCAGAGACGCTCAGGCGTCTCTGGAAAACCTTAAATAATCCGACATTGAAAAGCAATTCAAGCTCCTGTAATCCAGATGATTTATTTTAAAATCTCTATTATCTGCTGATGCAAGCGCATTGTTTCCCGACGTGCTGCGCCGGCAAAATCCTCATGACTGGATGCGAAGAGGATACTGCGCGAAACACTAATGATGACTCCCGACTTTCGACTATCCATGCCAGCCAGCAGTGTCTTCTCAAGATCACCGCCCTGAGCACCTATTCCCGGGATCAATAAAGGCAAATCACCAGCGTTTTCACGCACACGCCTTAGCTCTTCAGGGTAAGTCCCTCCTGCAACAAGGCCGCAATTGCCGTTTTTGTTCCACTGATTTGCCGCTTGCCTTGCCACATGACAATACAAAGGCTCGCCGTCAGACATAATAAGGTTTTGAAACTCACTGGAGCCTGGATTGGAAGTTTTGCATAAAATAATAATTCCCTTATCTTTCTCAGCCAGAAAAGGCTCCAGTGCCTCTCCTCCCATATAAGGATGTACAGTAATCGCATCCGCTTTCAAAAAGGTAAATGCTTCACGCACATATCCATTATTAGTATTGCCAATATCGGCCCTTTTCGCATCCAGAATTACCGGCACATCAGGAGATTTCTCATGGATATAAGCAATGGTTTCCCGCAGTACAGACCACCCTTCCTCTCCATAAGCTTCATAAAAAGCAGTATTGGGCTTATAAGCACAAACATATTCCTTCGTAGCATCAATAATGGCCTGATTAAAAGACGTTATTCTCTCAACAAAATTCCTTCCTGCCACACACGCAGGAATCTTTTCATAATCACTGTCCAACCCAACACAAAGAAAACGCCCTTGTGCCCACTTCGCTTCAATTAATTGCCGAAAATTTCGATTATTCATCATTTTTTCAAGGAAGGGCGATTACCAGAATGATAATCACCCCTTATTAATGGGCAGCGGAATTTCAGAATGAAATACAGCCTCTGAAAAAGTGCTGATTACATCCCCCTGCTAAGTGCATAATTCAAGCCTATACAACAAACACTGCCTAGCCCTACCAAAGAAGTACCAAAAACCGTTGCCACAGCAGCATGTTGTATTTCCTCGGCGTCATGGCCTAAAGCCCAAGCCCCTACTGCTCCAGCCAGCGTGTTAAACGTCAGCACCGAAGAAACTATGGACGAAGGTGAAAGAGCAACATCGGGTTGGAGTCTGCACCTACAGATAAAGATGAATAAAAAGTCCAGCATCAACAGCGCAACGGCATACATAGGCGGAACAATTACTCCTCCTAAAGCTGCAGCTTGAACAATTCGGTTAAGATCAAAGTCCTCACTCCCCATTGCTGTTAGAGTTGCAGTTCCCACGGCCGCAGATAGAGTGGTGCCTGCAGTTGCAAACCCTTCAATCACAATTAGCCCGCCGCATAAAGCGGCAGAATTGGCGCATGTATCTCTGCTCGAGCTATAAAAGAAGCCTTGTTGTAAAGCTTGAAATGAGCCGCTGCGCGGCTGTGCCAGTAAACGACTTCCGTCGGCCTCAGTCCCTTCTTGAGGAGGAAGGGAGGTATTATTTTCTACGTCGTCATTAATAGGTGAAGTATTATCGTTTTTTGTACCTAATGCATGCACGTTCTCTCTCCCATAAGAAAATTTTTACAATTTAGACGCTTGATAGTAACAATATACAAAAACAAAGTAAATAGAGGTAACACCCCCATTTGAGTCAGAATTTGGCAACGTCTCAATTTAAAATTAATCATCCTTGACCGATCAAGCGTCAAAGTTCATAATATCAAGCATGAAGCCAAAACGCCAAAGAGACCAAAACCAATTAGCAGCGTATGAGTAAAAAGATAATTCAAATACTTGGTTTTAAACCCAAAGAAAATACCTCCGATATTTTTATAAAAAAATATGCGGATAGTTATGCTATTGAGGTTGATTTTGAAAATGAAATATTTAATTACGGAAAAAAAATAAAAACGGAAAATAAAACAACTCAAAACTTTTCTCAGGCAGAAAACTGGGTTATTTTGGAATGCGTGGATAGATTACTTGAAAAAGGCTATAAACCCGAAAATATTATTTTAGAAAAAACTTGGGCCTCAGGGCATGGAACAAGCGGGCGTTTGGATGTTTGTGTTACCCGTAACGATGGCTCAGAATACCTTTTAATAGAATGTAAGACCTACGGTAAAGAATTTGAAAAATCTTCTGCCCGTTTACACAAGGATGGGGGCCAACTATTCACTTATTTCAAATTCAGCAATAAAGCCGATATTATTATGCTTTATGCTTCTGAACCAAGAGGCAATGAGGTTGTTCATAAAAATGAGATAATAAAAATTGAGTCCGACTACCGTGTAGGCGATGTGAAGGATTTTTATGAAAAATGGAATAAACTGACTAAAGATAACGGCGTTTTTGAAGAGTGGGTAAAGCCCTATAATTTTGAGAGCAAAGCGCTCACGTGTAAGCAGCTGAAACCTATTCAGCAGAAAGATAGCGGATTTATCTTTAACCGCTTTTTGGAAATTCTACGCCACAATGTGGTTTCTGATAAACCCAATGCTTTCAATAAAATCTTCACGCTGTTTCTGTGCAAGGTTTATGATGAAAAGACAACCAAAGAAAATGAGGAATTAAAGTTTCAATGGCTGGAAGGAAAAGATGATAACATTAGTTTTCAACTGCGCCTAACTGACTTATACAAAGCAGGTATGAAAGAGTTTTTAGACAAAGAGGTAACCGACTTTTCTGATGAACAGTTTGAAAACGAATATGCTGACCTATTTCAAGGCGATGATGAGCGTAAAAGAAAATTTAAAGAAAATGTTATCCACAAACTGCGCCTCGAAAAAAACAATGAGTTTGCCATCAAAGAAGTGTACGATGAAAAATCGTTTGCTGAAAATGCCAAAGTCGTAAAAGAGGTTGTTGAATTATTACAAGGCTTTAAAATACGCTACAATAAGCGCCAGCAATACTTGTCTGATTTTTTTGAATTACTCCTTACCACAGGATTAAAACAAGAATCGGGGCAATTTTTTACACCTGTACCTGTCGCTCAATTCATTATTAAAAGTTTACCTATAGATACACTCGTCAACGAAAAAATTGAAAAAGGTGAACGTAATCATTTGTTACCTTATATCATTGATTACGCGGCAGGCAGCGGACATTTTCTTACAGAAAGCATGCACGAAATGCAGCGTATCATTGATGAAAAAAAACCGAACAATTTTATTGATGAAACAAAAAAGAAATTAAAGGCCTGGCAGGAAGATCATTTTGATTGGGCTACACAATATATATACGGTATAGAAAAAGATTATCGCCTGGTAAAAGTAGGTAAAGTAGGCTGCTATCTGCACGGCGATGGGTTGGCTAATGTTATTTTAAGCGATGGGTTGGCTAATTTTAAAAACACGACAGAATATAAAGATTTATTAAAAAAAATAGATAGCAATTTCCCAAAAGAAAATAAACAATTTGACATTGTCATTTCAAACCCGCCTTATTCAGTTTCGGCATTTAAAATACCTGCGCGCAGCTACTATACCGAAAAGGATTTTGATTTATATGACAGCCTCACCGATAACAGCAGTGAAATTGAATGCCTGTTTGTAGAACGTACAAAGCAATTGCTCAAAGACGGTGGTATGGCTGGTATTATTTTACCCAGTTCTATTTTAAGCAACACGGGCATTTATACCAAAGCCCGAGAAATTATTTTGCAGTATTTTGAAATAATTGCTATTACTGAACTGGGCAGCAATACGTTTATGGCTACAGGCACCAATACCGTTGTATTATTTTTACGCCGCCGCAATAATTACGACAGTATTAACCTGAAAAAAGCCGTAGAGAAATTTTTTAACGACCATAAAGATGTTACCTTAAACGGAATAGAAAAACCGGCAAGTCAATATGCAGCACATGTTTGGGAAGGTATTACGTTGACTGATTATATTACTTTACTGAAAAAAGAACCTAACAAAGCCATTGAGCAACACGAGCTTTACAAAGAGTACCGCAAAAAACTAAAGGCCAAAAACGAGGCCGATTTTTGGAAACAAGTTTTAGAGCGCGAAGCTGAAAAGTTATTTTATTTCATTTTAGCCTATCCACAAAAAGTGGTATTGGTAAAAAGCGGACAAAAAGATGATGAGAAACGCTTTTTAGGTTACGAATTTAGCAATCGCCGCGGCAGTGAGGGCATACACCCCATACAACGCGGGAAAAGCATCGCTGCATGCACTAAACTGTTTGATGAAGAAAGCTTTGAAAACCCCGAGAAAGTGAGCACTTATATTTACCAAGCCTTCAAAGGCGATTATGAAAAAGAAATACACCCAAGCCTACAACCCAATATTAGCCGCTATGCTTTGGTGGATATGCTGACATTTGACCGCGTGGAGTTTGAGAAAAATATTTCGCTCTCTGCTAAAAAAAAAGTGAAGATTGAAAGTAGGTGGGAAATAAAAAAGTTTAATGAAATTGCAGAAGTTAATTACGGAACAAGAATTGTAAAAAAGTCAGAACAAGGAACACTCTACCCTGTTTATGGTGGGGGTAATGAAACTTTTAGAGCAGATAATTTCAATCGAAAAGATGTATTTATTATTTCGCGATTTGGTATGTCACCCGAATGTGTTCGTTTTGTTGAGGGAGAATTCTTTTTAAATGATTCAGGATTAACTATAACATCTAAAAAAGATATTCTATATCAAAAGTATTTGGACTATTTTTTCTTTTTAAATCAAGAGATGATTTATTTGTGCGGAAGAGGCGTCGCTCAAAAAAATCTTGATATGGAAGCATTCAATGCCTTACCAATCCCGCTTCCACCGCTTGACGTTCAGAAAAAAATTGTGGCTGAAATAGAAACCTTAGAGAAAAAAGAAGAGAAAGCAAAAGGCGAGGTTGAAAAGTTGCAAAGCTCTGTTTCGTCAATTATAGAAAAAGCAAGAGGCACAAAAACAAAATTGCAAGTTATAACTACTAAAATTGGTAGCGGTGCTACCCCGTTAGGTGGCGAAGGCGTTTATAAAAGCGAGGGAATTACTTTTATCCGCAGCCAAAATGTTTATGACGGTTATTTTGTTGAAAATGGGTTGGCGTATATTGATGAAGAGCAAGCAAAAAAATTAGAGGGCGTTACGGTAGTGAAAAATGATATTTTATTCAACATAACAGGAGCATCAATAGCAAGATGTTGTGTTGTAGAAGATAAATATTTGCCAGCAAGGGTTAATCAGCACGTTTCTATCATACGTACAAATGAAAAAGCCTTACCAAAATATGTACAATTAATGTTAGTAAGCAAAGAATATAAAGACAGATTGCTTCAAATAGGAGAAGGAGCAACTTCACGTCAAGCCATAACAAAATCTCAACTTGAAAACTTTAAAATTCCACTCCCCGCACTTTCCGAACAGCAAAAAATAGTTTCAGAAATTGAAAAAATAGAAAGCAAAATTACTGCCTTCGAAAAAGAACTTACTGGTTTGTCAGAACAGAAGGCAGCTGTTTTGAAACGATATTTATAATGATAAAAAACTCAAATTTAAATGAAATTTCAATTCTAAAATATCTTTATGCTCAGCTGGAAATGGATATCTCTTTATAACTTAAAACGGCATCAAAGTATAAACAGATTACTAGTAACTCTGCTGCTTGTAATAACAGCTTTATCTAGTAAGCCTTTTAACTCTCGTTGTAAAATTCTTCGGGTTACCCCTGGGCAGAGGATTTCAAATTCTTGTATCGTCAGGCTGCCATGATAAGCAATATAATTAACCGCTAACTTTTGACCTTTTGACAAGTTTGTCGCAAGAAATCGGACTAAAACCAGGGCTTGATCTGACAATGAATCATAAAGGCAGTCACTACAATCCAGACAATGGTTGTAGGAATCAGCACTTTCCAACCGAGCCGCATTAACTGATCATAGCGGTAACGGGGAAACGTTGCCCGGATCCAAAGATATACAAACAGGAAGAAAGAAACTTTTATGGCCAACCAGAAAAATCCTGGGACAAAAAAGAAGAGGCGGTCCAATGTTGGGAAACTTTCAAATGGAGAAAGCCAGCCGCCCATGAAGAAAAGCGCCAGCAGTACTGAAACTAAAACCATGCTCATGTACTCAGACAGGTAAAACATGGCAAAGGTGATACCAGAATATTCAACATGGAACCCAGCAACAATTTCAGATTCACCTTCTGCCAGATCAAATGGAGCACGATTGGTTTCGGCAATGGCTGAAATCCAGAAAACCATAAAAAGCGGCAGCAGCGGAATAAACCACCAGTGAAGAATACCGCCCTGCTGTGACTGCACAATGGTTGAAATATTCATGCTGCCGGCAGCCATCAGCACACCCACGAGTGCGAAACCCATTGCAATTTCATACGAAACCGTTTGCGCAGCACTGCGTAACGCGCCAAATATGGCATATTTGGAGTTGGAAGCCCATCCTGCTATCAATATACCATACACACCCAAAGAACTCATGGCAAAAATGAACAATACGCCTGCGTTAATATTGCTCAAGACCATGCCTTCTCCAAAAGGAATCACTGCCCAGGCAGACAAAGCTGGCACAAGAGAAAGCAAAGGTGCAACAACAAAAAGATATTTATTGGCATTTTTAGGAACAATAATTTCCTTAAAGATGAGCTTAATCAAATCGGCAAAAGGCTGAAACAATCCTTTCGGCCCTACACGATTGGGACCAATACGCACCTGAATATAACCAATCACTTTACGCTCAGCATAGGTTACATAAGCCACTGCCACCAGCAAAGGCACCAGAATAAGGAGAATTTTAATAACAATCCAAACCAATATTGCAATATCTTGAAGCATACTTTTATACCTTTCTAACAATCACTGGAGCAAACGAATGACCCAAACCGCGCGTTTCCTCCAAGGCACAGGGCACATAAACAGCATCTTTTGGTATTGAATCATCCGCCTCAAAAGGCAGAACCACATCGAAATCGCCCTGGGTGATAAGCACTTTTCCGCTGCCCAAATCGAGTTTACTGGCCGTTTCAGGATGCAGCCTCACCATCGTTGAAGTTTTACCGGGCACTGAATGTTGAAGCGCCTCTGCATGGCGACACAAACTATCCGTACGATATAGCGGCCATTCACCAATTCTATATAGTTCGTTATCATGCAATTTTTCAGGCAAAGCTATTTTTTCAGGACAAAAATCCATTTTTTCAGGATAAACCGCTTCAAGGCGTTTTAGCTCATCCAGCACTTCTTCTGAAGCATTATAATCAAAACCTTCTACGTGAAATAAATTACCCAGCACCCGCAAGATCTTCCATGCAGGACGCGCCTCGCCCTGAGGAAGCACAGCGCCTCTGAAAGTCTGCCAGGTACCTGCCACATTCACATAAGTGCCAGAAGTTTCCGCATAGAGAGCCATTGGCAATAATACATCTGCATAACTTTTGATAGTTTCGTTGACGAACGGTGTCATCATGATGACACATTCTGCATTGTTCATTGCTTCTTCTGCCAAATGCGGATTAGCAATATCCAACCCAGGATCAACATTCAAACAAAAGTAAGCCTTAAGATGCGCTCGCAGTGCTGACTGGACATCCATACCTGTCTGCTTGGCAGGCTGGCCCATCGGGCCACGGTGCGGCAACACACCTGACAGAAATGCTCCCGAAGCATTGGCTCCTTCCGTCATAAAGACGACCTGAGTCCGCCCATTATTCAGTAGTTCCAACCACCGAACCAGAGCACGAATCCAGGAAGCTTCTGGATGATTATGAGCAATAGCGCCTAAAATTAACGTGGACGATTCTTCATCACGAAGATAACGCGCTATCGCAGAAGCTTTTTCTCCTGGTTTTACTTTGGATAAAGCATTATGTGCTTCTTTAGGTAATGGTTGATCCGACAAACCCTCCAGTGCTTTTACCACTTCAGCCAAATGATAAGGCAGATATTGAGGTGCAGCGATGATTTTTTCGCAAATCTCATAAGGCAGCGGATAATCTGCAGGATTAATTGCCATGACTTTGGCTCCCTGCAGAAAAGCTTTTCTTACTCTCAGGTTCGCCAGCGGCTGCTCATGGTTCAAATGCGATCCCAGAATCAGTATCGCTTTTTGCTGTTCGATAGCAGCGTAAGGTACTTTCATTATTGGTGCCCAATCCAGGCTGGAATCGTCTGAAAAATCAACCTGATGAAGGCGGTGATCCAAATGATGGATATCCAGGGCACGCATCAGCTTCTGGAAAAGATATAATTCTTCAAGCGTTGCCGAAGGAGAAGCCAATCCAGCCGCCTGATCCGCGCCGTGCTTTTTGATCACGGACTGCAATTTCTCTACTGTTTTCTTCAATGCAGAAGTCCAATCTGTTTCCTGCCATTGGCCGTCAACCTTAATCATCGGCTTCAAAAGGCGGTCAGGACTTTGCAAACCTAAATAGCTGAACCGATCTCTGTCAGACAGCCAGGTTTCATTCAGCGCTTCGTTGTCTTTCGGAACCACACGCATTACTTCGCCGCGTCTGACATGTAATTCCACCGCAGAGCCAATGGCATCATGCGGCGCAATAGAAGGATATTGCTGCAGCTCCCATGCCCTGGCACGAAATCGGAAAGGTTTGGAAGTCAAAGCCCCTACAGGGCATAAATCAATAATATTGCCGGAAACTTCAGACTGTAAACTATGCTCAACATAAGTACCAATCTGCATATTTTCACCACGGCCGGTAGCACCCAATTCCCGAAGTCCGGCCACTTCCTCACCAAAGCGGACACAACGGGTGCAATGAATGCAGCGCGTCATTTCTGTAGCCACTAAAGCACCTAAATTGTCATCTTTAACAGCCCGCTTCGTTTCCACATAATCTGAAAAATCCTGTCCGAAGACTAATGAAACATCTTGCAGTTCACACTCTCCGCCTTGATCGCAAATCGGACAATCCAAAGGATGATTAATCAGTAAAAATTCCATAACGGCTTTCTGTGCTTCAACAGCCATGGGCGATTTTGTAAAAACGCGCATACCGTCAGTAATTGTGGTTGCACAGGCCGGCAGCGGTTTACGTGATTTCTCCACCTCAACCAGGCACATGCGGCAATTGGCTGCAACAGACAGTTTTTTATGGTAGCAAAAACGTGGAATGGGAATGCCATGTTCATCAGCAACTTCGATAATGGTTTTCCCATTTTCAACTTCGAGTTGTTTGCCGTCAATTTCAATGATAGCCATTTTTCAACTTTCCAATAAATTTCATCAAGACAAAGGATGAGTCAACCGACAGCCCTTTTTATGAATATGCTGTTCAAACTCATGATAATAACGTTTTACATAGCTTTGCACAGGCCAGGCAGCAGCGTCGCCCAAAGCACAAATTGTTCGGCCTTCAATATGATCCGCCACATTAACCAGTTTTTCCAAATCGCCAAGTTCCCCGTGCCCATGAGCAATACGCTCCAATATACGTACCATCCATCCAGTTCCTTCCCGGCAAGGCGTACACTGACCGCAGGATTCCTCCATATAAAACTCGGACACTCGAAGTAAAGCATCAACGATACACGTGGTATCGTCCATAACGACGATAGCGCCTGTTCCAAGGCCAGAACCCGCTTTTTGGATACTCTCGTAGTCCATATCCAGATCCATTATCACATCAGCAGGCAAAATCTGCATCGAAGAACCGCCCGGTATAACAGCTTTCAGCTTGCGCCCGTCTCGAACACCTCCAGCCAGTTCCAGCAAGGTTTTGAAGGGCACGCCCAAGTGAACTTCAAAATTACCCGGCTTATTCACATGACCAGAAACACTGAAAATCTTTGAACCGCCGGAATTCGGTTTGCCCAGATTCAAGAACCAGTCAGCACCTTTTTCAAGGATCACAGGAACAGAGGCAAATGTTTCTGTATTATTAATCGTTGTAGGCTGCCCGTATAAACCATAATTAGCTGGGAAGGGCGGTTTAAAGCGCGGCATTCCTTTTTTGCCCTCAATGGAATTCAGCAGCGCGGTTTCTTCGCCGCAGATATAGGCTCCTGCGCCAAGGTGATTATAAAGGTCAAAATCAACGCCGGAACCTAAAATATTTTTACCCAGCAATCCCGCTGTATAAGCTTCTTTCAACGCTCCTTCCATTCTTTCAAAAGGTTCCCAAAATTCGCCGCGAATGTAATTGTAGCCAAACGCTGCCCCCATGACGTAAGCGCCAATGGCCATGCCTTCAATCAGCTGATGCGGATTATAGCGTAAAATATCTCTGTCCTTGCAGGTTCCAGGTTCACCCTCGTCAGAATTGCAGATAATGTATTTCACTCCAGGTGCATTACGGTTCATAAAACTCCATTTTAACCCTGTAGGGAAACCCGCTCCGCCTCTTCCTTTCAAACCTGACTTTTTAACGGCTTCCAGAATCTCCTGCGGAGGCGTTTTCTCCTTGAGTATCCTGCGCCACGAAGAATAGCCGCCAAGGCTTTCATAGGTTTTTAATGCCCAAGGCTCATCAATGCCCTTGACGTCTAGTGTTCGAAAACAAACTTGATTAAACTCAAGCATACTACTTGCACCTTTCTCGGTAAACTGTTTAAAATTGTTTTTAAAACCTGAATATTATCACAGGTAACAACGATGATCTACGCTGGAACATAATTTCAGCGCGGCACCTCGTCCCATACTCGTGATCTTTGAAAATACTATATCACTCAAATACCATGAACACACCGCATATTGATTTTTACATTATCCGAGAAACCTCTCAGCAAGGCCGGTTTTCGTTTTGCTGTGCATTAATCGAAAAAATCTACCTGCATCAACGTAAAATCTACGTGTATTGCGATGAGCCTTATCAGGCTTCTGAGTTGGACAACATACTTTGGACTTATAAGGATATCAGCTTCATTCCGCATTGTTTAAGCGGGAGTCAGCCGCTCGCAGACAGCCCAGTACAGATAGGACACACTCCACCGCCTGAAATATTTAACGATATACTTATCAACCTTTCTTTAGCATCCGCTGAAATTCCTGGTTTCTATCGGCAATTTGAACGTATTATTGAAATTGTCCATCAGGACGATAAGACTAAAGAACTTTTACGTCTTCGCTATCAGAATTACCGTGCTCAACAATGCGCAATCAAGACTCATCAGCATTAATAAAAATACGCATTATGTAGCCGCGTAACAGCAAGCAATATAATCATAAAGCGATCGGATCACGGTAGCCTCCCCTCCCATCGGCTTCCCGGGCTTTGCCCTCTCATTCCAGGCAGCCGTGTCAAAATGGATCCAGGGGATACCCTCACCCACAAACGTCTGAAGAAACAGAGCAGCTGTAATTGAGCCGCCATAAGAAACCTGAGAAGCATTGGCCAAATCAGCTATTTCAGGACAGATAAATTCCTTATAAGGTGCATAAAGCGGCATACGCCATAAAGACTCTTTTACAGTATCAGCTGAAGCAAGAAGCTCTTTGGCTGTAATCTCATTATTGGTAAAGAGCGTAGCAATATCATAGCCAAGAGCTGCTGTAGAAGCTCCTGTCAGGCTTGCAATATCAATAATCAGCTGAGGAGAAGCCTCTGAAGCATATGTTAAAGCATCCGACAAAATTACCCTGCCTTCAGCGTCTGTATTATCTACCTCCACCGTTAAACCTTTTCGTGTCTTGATAATATCGCCTGGATGATAAGCATTACCGCTGACTGCATTTTCAACAGCAGGGATCAGTACACGCAACCGGACAGGCAGATTCGTCTCCATAATTAATGAAGCTAAACCCAATACCTGAGCAGCTCCTGACATATCCTTTTTCATGATCCTCATACCTTGAGCTGATTTTAAATCCAGGCCGCCGGTATCAAAACATACTCCTTTACCAACAAGTGTTATGCAAGGCGCAAGAGCATCTCCCCAGTTGAATTCAATAAGCCGCGGCGGATGAACACTGGCACGTCCTACAGTATAAATTGAAGGAAACCCTTCCTTCAACAAATCCTCTCCAACGATTGTTTTAAAATGCGCATTGTGTTTTTCGGCTAATTTTTCAGCTTCTTTGCTCAAAAATTCTGGTGTTAAATCCTGGGCCGGAGTATTAATCAAATCTCTTACAAGACAGATAGCCGAGAAGGCCGCTGACAACAGGATAAAATCCACTTCAGGCGGAACAACCAAACGTTTTAGCGGCAATGTATGCTTTTTATAACGGCTAAAACGATATTGCTCAAGCCCCCAGGCCAGGCTGAATAATAAGATTGCAGTACAGGGATAATTGGCTGCTTCCTTGCCCAAACAATAATCGCCGGCGGGTAAAACTTGCACTGCCCGAGCCAAAGCATAATCATCCTGATCCTCTTCCAACCCTAAAACAACACATTCTATTTGCCCTTTGGTTCCAGGAACAAGTATTGCCTGTCCTGTTTTAGGGTCAAAAGCTGCTGCCTTAAGCCACTGTTGAACATGCTCCTGCTGCTGCTCTAACCAGAAAGCATACTGTGTGCTGGACACAGGAATGATTGTTATAGTTTGCCGGTTGTTTTCAATAGATTGAAGAAAATATGTTGTCATCGTTTTTACCAAAATTCAAAATTAATTAATGGGCATGTTTCCCAAAAAAATCTGAAGGGCGGATTCCCATCAAAAAGAGGATTAGTACATAAAAAGTGATTCCTAAAAGGATATCTGGAAAGAGATGCAATGCTCGCTGAGCCAAATCCCATTCTATCCATTGTGCCGTCGGCGGCACGCGCAGCCAAAGCCATAAAGACATCACACCATTGGCACACCCAAGTTGTGTTAAATAACGCATCCATCCCGCTTTTGGCTGAAATAGTTTTTTCCGAACCAAATAGACAAAAAGTCCAACAGCATTAATCACCCCAGCCAGGGAAGAGGCCAATGCCAACCCCATGTGAGCAAAAGGCTTAATCAATAAGAGGCATAGTAATGTATTTGCCAGCATGGCTGCAATGCCTACTTTAACCGGTATTTTAATATTCTGGCTCGCGTAAAATCCGGTTGCTAACACTTTAGTTAACATAAAAAAAGGAATACCTGTCGCAAAGGCCATCAAACTTAAACGTGTTTGGTAAACGTCATGGGCTGTAAATTCACCATATCCCAAAATGCTTGCCAAAATAGGTCCTGCCATAAAAAACAAACCTAAAGCTGCAGGTAATGCAATCAGCAAAATCAGCCGGATACCCCAGTCCAGGGCAGAGGAAAACTGCTGCACAGACTGGCGGCTATGTTCTCTGGACAGATGCGGCAAAATGACAGTTGCAATAGCAACACCAAAAACACCCAAAGGAAAATTGGTAAGGCGATCGGAATAAAAAAGCCATGAAACACTGCCAACTGGCAGAAAAGAAGCAAAAATCGTATCCATCAATAAATTGATTTGGTAGACGGAAACACCGAATAAGGCTGGCACCATCAGTTTCAGCATGTGTTTAACACCAGCATCCCGCCAGTCTATCCTTGGCCGGCAAAGCAATGAATAACGCGCCATAAACGGCAATTGAAAAACCAGTTGAAGTACACCAGCAATTAATACGCCCCAGGCCAATGATTCGACAGGAACAGCAAGCCAGGGAGAAAGTACTACGGCGCCAAAAATCATCCCGACGTTTAAAAGCACCGGCGTAAATGCCGGAACGGCAAAGCGCTGATAAGTATTCAAAACAGCCCCTGCGAGCGCTGTCAGCGAAATCAATCCGAGGTAAGGAAAAGTAATTCTCAGCATTTCACTGGCTTGCACAAAACGCAAAGAATCCTGGGAAAATCCTGGCGCAAATATCATGGTCATCGTATTGGAAAAATACATACCTAGCGCGATGACAATGAAGAGGATGATACCAAGGTTCCCTGCAACGTGGCTGACAAAGCGCATCGTTTCTTCATGAGTGCGGTTTTCTTGGTATTCCGCCAGTACGGGAATAAAAGCCTGCGAGAATGCGCCTTCTGCAAAGAGGCGGCGCATAAAATTGGGGATTTTGAAAGCCACAAGAAAGGCATCAACTCCAGCTGTTGCACCAAAATAATGGGCAACGACAATATCTCTGGCAACTCCCCCAAGCCTGGATATTACTGTCATCAGTGAAACAATACTGGTAGATCTCAGTAAGCTGCCTTTCCGAATTTTTTTAGCAGAAGATTCAGACAGCGTTTCAGGAGTTTCAGTGATATCAGTAATATTCATTTCCAATATTTACCTCGCGTTTGAAATACTTGGATATAACTTTGCATTTCCAAAGATCACGGATATATACCCAATCAACTTCGAAATGCCTCTCATTTTCCCCTCTCCCCTTGTGGGAGAGGGTGCCCGGAGGGCGGGTGAGGGGCTACCTTTCCAAGAAAAGGATATATTATTCCACATTTTCCATAAAAAACCCAGAAAACAAAAAACCCTGCTCATTCGAACAGGGTTTTTGATCAAAAACAAATGGAATAATATCTATTAAAACCCAGGTGTCTTTTGAGGAGCTGATTGTTCAGAATTAAGCGTTTGTTTAATTGTCGCTATATCTTCTCTCATACTACGGGGAGTATTAACTGCAACTGCGCCAATTATATTAACGCCAAAACGTGCTTCCAGTTTAGCAACCACACGATCCATACATTCATCAACACACTGTCTGGCACGATTTACGGCTTCTTTTGCTTCTTCACTAATTTTCGTTGGTGTTTCTTCCTTTAGAACTGACAGGCGATCCAGCATCTGCTCGACTCGTGCCTGTATTACAGATACCTGAGAGGCAACCTGAAAGAATAAATCATCAACGGCATTATCCCTTCGATTACTTCCAGCTCCAGCAGCTGCATCAGCCTGAGAAACCCCTTCTTCTTTTGTTGCTTCTTTTTTCGCAAGTTTCTTTACTTCTTCAACGGCTTCCTTAGCTGAGTCCTGAGCTTCTTGCACTATTTTAGCCCATTTCGATTGTCCCTTATCTTCTGACTCTCCATTATCCAGAGACGGATTGACCGCTCTTAATGATTCATTTGGCATTTTTCTTCCCCAAGCAATGTTAATTAATTGAAATAATTCAAAATTGTAAAGTATTATTAGAATTTTTACTACTAAAATGAATTATAACGGATAATCCTTAAGGAAACCTTAAAACTAGAAAATATTTGAAAAATTTTTACTTTCTTGGATAAAAATTAATCATACATTAGTTCATCAAGCGGTGTTTTATTCGGATCCTGCCCTGCTTTGACTAATTCGCACAATACATCGAGCATGCACATATAACGCAAAGTGTTAGGGGTAACATCGTCAAAAACAACCTTGACGCCTAGTAAGGTTTTTTCTGTTTCTTCGAAAGAAACACCGATTCCATATCCAAGACACAGAGAACAGAGCTGATCAGCGCGTTTTGCGATGCCCGGCAAAAGACCTGTCTCAGAAAAAACTTCCTCGTAACTTAAGAAGCGATCATTTAAGTAAAATTTTGCATTAATGGCTTTAGCCAGCTTGCACATTACTTTCTGAATATCTGTATTCACAGTTTCCACCATGGACTTGAAACAATGTTCGACCCGCCCAGTGTACTCCTTAGCCACCTTAAAAAAACGGGAACAGTAAATCCATAATGTTCAATAAACCCAAAAAAAACAATTGAAACCAAAGCAACAACAGCTGTCCACACACGTATGTGCATCAAAAACAAAAAAATGGGAAACGCCGCTCTGGCATCCACCATAAAAAACCGCGCACTTCTCGCTGAATCACGCCAATGAGTGGTTTCTGAAAAATTTTCCGCCATAAAGAATGCTTCTTTTACTTAAAGTCCTCTAATAATTTAATTATATACTCTACATCCTTCGAAATGCAACAAAGCTCGGTGCTATGGACACTAAGACAGCAACGTCAAAGCTTCCTGCAAATTTTTTACAGGATAAACCTTTAGCCCGTCAATGGGTTTTTTGGGCGCATTGGCAAAAGGAACGATAGCCCGCTTAAATCCATGTTTCTGTGCCTCCTGGAGACGCTCCTGACCATTAATGACGGGACGAACTTCTCCTGCAAGACCAAGCTCGCCAAAAACAATCCAATCTTTATCCAAAGGGCGGTTTTTGAGACTGGATAATGCAGCTAGCACAATCGGTAAATCCACAGCCGGCTCAGTCACTTTGACCCCTCCAACCACGTTGACAAAAACATCCTGATCGTAAGTAGCGATACCGCCGTGCCGGTGCAGCACCGCCAATAACATCACCAAACGGTTTTGGTCCAAACCGACCGTAAGCCTTCTGGGATTTGAACCATAGCAGGAATCTACCAGAGCCTGAACCTCCACCAACAAAGGACGGCTCCCCTCCCAAGTTGCCATGATAACACTGCCCGCCATATTCTCTTGCGGCCTGGATAAAAAGAGAGCCGAAGGATTACTCACCTCCTTAAGCCCTTTATCTGTCATACCAAAAATGCCGATCTCATTCACCGCTCCAAAACGATTTTTAAAAGCGCGAATCAACCGAAAGCGGCCATCACGTTCTCCCTCAAAATAAAGCACTGTATCTACCATGTGCTCCAGTACACGAGGCCCAGCCAATGTACCTTCTTTGGTAACGTGTCCTACTACAAACAAGGCTGCACCGCTAGATTTTGCATACTGCACAAGCTCTGCAGCACTTTCTCTCACCTGGCTGACAGAACCAGGTGCAGAAGAGACCCGCTCAGTGTAAATGGTCTGAATGGAATCAATCACCAGTACGTGAAGAGAGGGCGAGATTTTTTGAGCAGCAGCGATAATCCTTCCTACGTTTGTTTCTGCCAGCAATTTCAATTCATCCGCGGGTAATTCTATACGGTCAGAACGCAGCCTTACCTGTTGTAAGGATTCCTCCCCCGTAACATAGAGAACAGGATGTTGAGCAGAAAGCCCCGCAACCACCTGCAGCAGCAACGTTGATTTACCGATACCTGGATCACCGCCAATCAATACCACAGAGCCTGCAGCCAAACCTCCGCCCAACACGCGATCAAATTCGCCTATGCCTGTACTTAGCCTTATCCCGTCAGATAGAGGAACTTCTGACAGGCGGACGATCTCCGAACGTCCTGCTCCTGTATTACCTGCATAGCCGGAATAGCGGGAGGTTGGCTGGTAAGGCTCCTCAACCAATGAACTCCACGTATTGCACTGACTGCATTGCCCTGACCATTTTGCAGAAACGGCGCCGCATTCAGTACACGCATAATGAAGTTTTGGTTTCATCTAAACCCTGATCAGCTTACTGTTTTCCAGGAACCATCTGCCATACGGCATGCTGTACCGTAGATTTCCTGTTTTTTACCGCCTATTATGGCTGTTGTTGTATATTCACGGCAAGGCTGATCATTTCTGTAATAAGTCTTTGTCGGCTGAACAGTATAACGGTTGCCATTATCAGGATTAGTCCAACTGGTAGATTGACCCGTTGGTGTCCTTGCAACAGCATTTTGAGCTTTCATGCGATCCACATCATCCATTGATTTCCCAATTTTACCGCCAATATACGAACCAATTACTGCCCCTGCAGCCGCAGCAGCAACCTGGCCTGAACCGCCGCCAAACTGGCTGCCGACCAGCCCGCCGATAATACCGCCGGAGATTGTACCAATATCCGCTTGCGTAGGTCCTGAAGAACAGCCAGCCATAACTGACGCCATAAAAGCAGCCGCGGTAATAACCGCAACTTTTTTTGCTTTTTGTACAGTTTTCATTGAAAACCCCTCTCAATAATAAGTTTAAAAATAAATATAGCACTAATATCCTTTTTTGCCCAATTTATAATCTAACATACACAGATATGAACAATCAAGGCGGCCACGAATTGCATCAAAAGCAGAGGAGAGCAGAATTGGTCATTAGGCCGCCTGTCTTCCGGACAGAACGTTTCATTCTGACAGTATTTTTTCTATAATGCGAGCAATAACAATTTTATCAACAGGAGAACATACCGTGCTCATTCCAAATTTATTACTGTTCTATGTTAGAAATCCGCTCGAAAGCGCTTTATTTTATGAAAAAATTTTTTCAATATACGGTAAGAAATTTTTGTTAATCCGTACGTGCCACTGTAATTATGGAAGCAAACTAACGCAGCTAAGCCATTAATTTTGTTATATCTCTATAACCACTTAACACTCTCACAATTTCTATAGGGTTGCAATCTTTATAAACGATAAGATAGTGCCATTTAAAAGTCCAGAAACGTACATTTTTATTTGTAAGATCTTCTCGCTTGTGTCCCATTATCGGATTTTCAGAAAGCTTATCTCCATTGATTCAAACAAAGCATTCAGAAATTTTAAAGCAGCCTCTGCATTTTCCTCGTTAATGTAGGAAACAATCTCATCAATATCAGATTCAGCGATAGGAGATAAAAAATAATTTCTCATTGAGATACGTTCAACTTATTTTTAATTTTTTCATAAGCTACTGATGCTGGTATCTTTTTCCCTTCTTTTAATTGCAGTAAACCTGCTTCTATCGCTTGGTTAAGCTCATAAATTCGCTGTTTCTGAATATCCTCGTAAGTATGCATTAGCCTCAATGATTCTCGGATAACTTCGCTTGCTGAAGTGTAGAAACCACTGGTTACTTTTTCTTGGACATATTCTTCAAGTTCATGCGTTAAGGAAATATTCATAGATAACACCTCTTAATAAAATTCTCTATCACTTCATAACCAAGAATGGCAAATTTTGCTATTTTTCGCCATAGTCTCGGATGATTAAATTTTTCCGAAAGCTGTACTGAATCCATAAAGCCGAACATCTTGATATTACAAACCTGGATAATTTATTTGCTTCTAATATACCTTGTAATTTCGGAATAACAATCCTAAAATACAAGGTATGTTGGCTCGTTATATCACAGATAAGCTTCAGAAAAACATCGCACAGATACCGGCGGTTGCGTTACTTGGCGCTCGCCAAGTAGGTAAAACAACGCTTGCCAAGAGCATAGCAAAAGAAATGGACTCCATCTACCTTGACCTGGAAGCGCCGGAAGATCAGATCAAACTTAGTGATCCTGTCAGCTTTTACTGAATGTTCTTGAGACAGGTGATAACAATCGGCAGAAACTCTGGCTTCGAGGCGGATTTCCAGATAGCTATTTGGCTGATGATAACGACCCAGCCATGGATTGGCTCGAAGATTTAATCCGCACTTACCTTGAACGCGATGTGCCGCAAATGGGTTTTCGAGTACCCGCAGGCAGACTGCGCCGCTTGTGGACAATGCTAGCCCACCTTCAGGGTGAGCCTGTGAATTATTCCAAACTGGGCACCAACCTGGAAATTGACAGCAAAACTGTCAGCAACTACATAGATATCCTGGTAGATCTTTTGCTTGTTAGACGCTTGGAGCCTTGGCATGCCAACGTGAAAAAACGCGTGATAAAATCGCCTCGCTACTATATTCGGGACAGTGGTATCCAACACCGCTTGCTAGGCATCAACAGTTACGATGCTTTGCTCTCCAATCCAGTACTAGGCAAAAGCTGGGAAGGGTTTGTTGTAGAAAACATCCATTCCGTTTTGCCGCGTCGGGCTGAAACTTATTTCTACCGTACCGCCGCTGGGGCTGAAATTGATCTGGTAATCAGAATGCCGTCATCGGAAATTTGGGCGGTAGAAATCAAATATGGCGCTGCCCCCAAGTTAAGTAAACACTATAATCAAATCTGCGATGAAATTGGCGCAGCCCGTAAATACATCATTTACGGTGGTAATGATGAGTTTCAGATCAATAATAATGATGTGGTTGTTATTTCTTTATCACAATTTATGAAGAAACTCCAAGTATACTGAAGTTTTTTCGAAATGAATTTTTCTGGATGCCGCGAACGAGTCGCGGCACGTGAGAGGGGTGGTTAAGAGGGTAAGTGGCCGCTGACACGCAGACAGGAGATAATTCCACTAACGCCTACGTCCTGCGGCTTGTCCTCAGGATCCAGTTCAATACAGGCATTTTGAAAGACGACGGGTATATATGGGTAATAACCAGACCTGAGGGGAACCATGGTTAAGAATCGTTAAACATTGAACTGACCGACTCTTCAACATTAATCCGTTGAATCGCCTGCGCCAGCATACCGCTTAAAGTTACCTGACGGATCTTGGAACAATTTTTTGCTTCCTCACTTAAAGGAATTGTATCCGTAACAACAATACCATCCAAAGGAGAATTGACAATATTCGTAATGGCCGAACCCGACAATACAGGATGCGTTACATAGGCAAACACCCGATTAGCACCGTTTTCTTTCAGTTTGTCGGCTGCTGAGCACAGCGTACCGGCTGTATCTACAATATCATCCACAATAAGGCAGTCCCGCCCATTAGGATCACCGATAACGTGCATGACTTCTGCTTTATTGGGGCCTGTGCGGCGTTTATCAATAATAGACAAATCAGCATCATTGAGCCTTTTAGCAATAGCTCTTGCGCGCACTACGCCGCCAACGTCGGGAGAAACCACCATAATATCTTCAAACCGATGCGTTTGGATATCTTCAATAATCGCCGGTGAGCCATAGACATTATCTACCGGCATGTAAAAAAAGCCCTGAATTTGATCCGCGTGCAGATCCACCGTCAACAATCGGCAAATACCAACAGAAGCCATCATATCAGCAACCACTTTAGCCGTAATCGGTACTCTGGCGGAACGCACTCTTCTATCCTGTCTAGCATAACCAAAATAAGGAACCACAGCAGTAATACGACCTGCTGAAGCACGGCGAAGCGCATCAGCCATAACAAGCAGTTCCATTAAATTATCATTCACAGGAGCACAAGTGGACTGAAGTATAAAAACATCTCTTCCCCGAACGTTTTCAAGTATTTCTACCATTGTCTCTCCATCACTGAAACGTCCAACCGTAGCACGGCCTAATGGAATAGCAAGGTTTTTTGCCACTTTTTCGGCTAGTTCACTATTTGAATTGCCGGAAAAAAGCATCATTGTTGACATAGATCAAAACTCTCTCAAATCAGCACACAGCAGAAGACAGCCAGAAAGATATTATTATTATTACTGCACCCAAAGGCACATCCTTTCAGGTAATCTTCTGCTGTCTATTGACTTCTTAATTCTTAAAACAGAAGCATTATAGCGAAACAAAAAAGAAAAAACTAGCAGGAAAAGAAATATACCCGTGATCTTTGAAAATGCCATGTTATGTTCGAGATGATATGGAACCTGGGGTATGATACTTCCGGCTTAATTCATGCACTGCCTGAATAAATACTTCAACGTTTTCAACAGGAATGTCTGGTGTAATGCCGTGCCCCAGGTTAAAAATATGCCCGGGGAAATGCCCATAATCCGATAAAATGGCTGCCACTTCTTCGCGAATCCTTGCCGGTGTGCTCAGTAAAACAGCCGGATCCATGTTACCCTGGATAGCTGTGCGGTGCCCTATTCTGCAGCGTGCATCTTTAATATCCACCGTCCAGTCAATACCTACCGCATGGCACCCCGTCTCACTCATTGCTTCGAGGCATAAACCGCTGTTTTTCGTGAAAATAATGACAGGAATACCCGCAGGCAATTGTTTAACGATCTCGCTCGTGAAGGCTAAAGAAAAATCCAGATAATCACGCTGCGTCAGGATACCGCCCCAGGTGTCAAAGAGCATGACAGCATCCACGCCTGCTTTAATCTGTGCTTTTAAATAAAGCACAACAGCCTGAACAAGCTTGTTCAACAAAAGCTTCAGTGTCTGCGGCTCCTGATAAAGCAGTTTTTTAATATGATGGAAATTCTGGCTTTTTCCTCCTTCAACCATATAGCAAGCCAGCGTCCAGGGGCTGCCGGAAAAGCCGATTAACGGCGTACGCCCGTTTAATTCTGATTGAATCAACTCTACGGTTTCCATGACATAGCTTAACTGTGTCTCAGGCTCAGGAACAGACAAGGCATCAATTGCAGAATAATCCCTGACAGGCTTTTCAAAATGAGGGCCTTCTCCTTCGGTAAAAGACAAACCTAAACCCATCGCATCAGGAATCGTCAGAATATCAGAAAACAAAATGGCTGCGTCCAGCGGGAATCGTTTAAGCGGCTGTAAAGTTACCTCGCAGGCCAGTTTCGGCGTTTTGCACAATGCCATAAAACTGCCCGCCTTGGCACGCAAGGCTCTGTATTCAGGAAGGTAACGGCCTGCCTGACGCATCATCCATACAGGTGTGTATTCAGAAAACTCTCTTCTAAGCGCTTTTAAAAAACAGTTTTCAGTCATTACAGAATATACTTCGCCCAATCTTCATCCTTAATCAAATCAGCCAGATGACTATTTACATATTTTTTATCAACCTTGATGATATCACCGTGCCGATCAGTGGCTTCAAATGAAATCACTTCCACCACACGCTCAACCACTGTATACAGGCGGCGGGCACCAATATTTTCCATGCTCTCATTCGCCTGCCACGCTACTTCCGCAATACGTTGGATACCGTCTTCTGTAAATTCAAGTTGAACACCTTCTGTCTGAATAAGAGCGCTGTATTGTTTCGTTAATGCCGCATCAGGCTCTGTCAGAATACGGACAAAATCTTCAACTTTAAGCGGTTTTAATTCCACACGAATCGGGAAACGCCCCTGAAGTTCGGGGATTAAATCCGAAGGCTTCGCCACATGAAATGCTCCTGAAGCAATAAACAGAATATGATCGGTCTTGACCATACCGTACTTGGTAAATACGGTTGATCCTTCCACCAAGGGCAGCAGATCACGCTGGACACCTTCACGGGAAATATCTGCACCGCTGCTGTGATCACTGCGTTTAGCAACCTTGTCAATTTCGTCAATAAACACAATACCATGCTGCTCGACACTTTCAATCGCCCTTGATTTCAAGTCTTCTTCATTAATAAGACTGGCAGCTTCTTCTTCCTGAAGCACTTTTAGCGCTTTTTTAACTGTCATACGGCGTGTTTTCTTTTTATCGCTGGTAATACTCTGAAACATATTTTGAAGCTGGCTGGTCATCTCTTCCATACCCGGAGGCGCCATAATCTCAACACCGATCGGCGTTAAAGAAAGCGAAATTTCAATTTCCTTATCATCCAGCTCACCGCTGCGCAGTTTACGTCGCAGCATCTGCCTGCCGGTAGAATCTTTAACCGGCTCTTCACCTTCAAAAACGTCTCTTGGGGCAGGTAAAAGCGCATCCAGTACGCGCTCTTCTGCTCTTTTCTCCGCCTCTGTTTTCACCTGATTCATCGCTTTTTCGCGTTCCTGCTTGACAGCAACATCAATCAAATCACGGATAATGGATTCCACATCGCGGCCAACGTAACCTACTTCAGTAAACTTGGTTGCCTCCACCTTGATGAAAGGAGCATGGGCAAGACGAGCTAATCTTCTCGCAATTTCTGTTTTACCTACGCCGGTTGGTCCTATCATCAGGATATTCTTTGGCATGATTTCCGCACGAAGCTCTGCATCACCAATCTGCATTCTTCGCCACCGATTTCTCAGGGCAATCGCTACAGCTCGTTTTGCCTCATCCTGACCAATAATATATTTATCCAACTCCTGAACAATTTCTCGCGGAGTCATCACAGTTGTTGCTAACGATATTGTCATAATTTAAAGATCCGTTGATTCAATGGTTAATTCAATTCTTCAATCGTAAAATGATGGTTCGTGTAAATACAAACATCGGCAGCGATACCCAAGGATTTTTCCACGATAGATTTTGCTGATAATTTAGTATTTTCAAGTAAGGCTCTTGCAGCCGACTGGGCAAAAGGCCCTCCTGATCCAATAGCAATCAGGCCGCCTTCAGGTTCAATAACGTCGCCGTTACCCGTAATAATCAGGGAAGAGTCCTTATCGGCCACGGCCAGCAAAGCCTCCAGCCTTCTCAAGAATTTATCTGTACGCCAATCTTTGGCAAGCTCAACAGCCGCGCGGACCAAATTGCCCTGATGGGTTTCAAGCTTGGCCTCAAAACGCTCAAATAACGTAAAGGCATCTGCTGTTCCGCCGGCAAAACCGGCAATAATGCGATCTTTATATAAACGGCGGACTTTCCTGGCATTACCTTTCATAATCGTATTGCCTAGCGTTACCTGACCGTCTCCGCCGATAACAACCTGCCCGGGGCGCCGCACGGACAAGATTGTTGTACCTCGATATTGTTCCAAGAGCTTCTCCTGATTAACACATTAAACTGTTAAATGGGGCTGATTTCCTTAAATTCAACCCCTGTTCTAAACAGATAGCTGAAGACCCTTTGAAATACGGCTTACCTCATCCGTTATTATCCGGAGATCATTTACCGTATCATTGCGAGGAGTGTAGCTTTGAGGCAATCCCTCTTCTCCGTCATTGCGAGGAGCGTAAGCTCCGCGGCAATCCAGATCGAGCTTGAATGAAATAGCTGAACTGGATTGCTTCGTCGCGGAGCTTACGCTCCTCGCAATGACAGGAAGGTACTATCCAAGCATCAATGCCTCTGTACAAAACAACAGAGTATCTTAAAATTTACCAAGTATACCTTCCGGCATCCACTTCAATAACTTTCCCTGTCATATCCTCATTTTGTATGAGGAAATCGGCTGCTTGGGCAATGGAGAACGGATTAACCTGTTTTTTCAAGGCTGTTTTTTCAATTAAGCGCGCTTTAGCCGTTTCATCCAGTACGTTCACGCCTTCCGGCCAAAGCACCGGCCCTGGAGCGATAGCATTAACGCGAATGTCTGGGCCCCATTCTTTGGCCAGACATTTTGTCTGGTGGAGCAGCAGCGCTTTACTCATCGTATAAAACCCATAATCCTTAAGCGGTCTTGAAGCGTGGACATCTGTAATATTGATAATCTGGCCTTTGGTCTCTTTTAAATAAGGATAAGCCGCCTGAGAAAGAAAAAAAGGGGCTTTCGCATTGCAATCCATCATGTCATCCCAAACAGAGGGCTTCGCATGCTGCAGATCTGTAGGATAAAATACTGAGGCATTATTAATCAAAACGTCCAGCCGCCCGAAATCATCTATCACTTGTTGAACTAACTGGGGCAGCTCATGAACCTTTCCAAGATCCAATACGCTAACTTTTGCTGAGCAAGCTCGCAAAGCATTCAGCTTCTCAACCAGTTTTTGCGCCTCATTCACCGAAGTATGGCAATGAACCATGACAGAAAAACCCAGCGAATGAAGGTGCTCTGCAATAACCGCTCCAACACGGCGTGCCGCCCCGGTAATCAATATGGTTTTTGTAGATTTCATAGCATATTATAAAATGGGTATCGGTTTGTTTGTCAATTAGACAAGGGCGCCTCAAACCTGTTAAGATAGAATAAACTGCTAAAAATATTAAAAAGCTATGAATATATCCGATCCCATATCATTTATAGAGGAAAAGTCAGTTAAACCTTCTATGGAGCTTGGTGCTTTTGAAGCGCTATGGGCAAATACTGTAACCTCGTTTAAGCAATTACGTGAAAAGCTTAATCAATCCAATACAGATTTTTTAAGTAAGTTGGTTGATAACTCAACGTCGTTGAGATTCTATAAAAAAGCAATTCAGCGCTTGAAGGAAGCAGGCATTGATAATTTCGGAGTAAGAATCGAGGGAACCATAGATTATCCTGAAAAATTACAGGACGCAGACTATCCATTAGTATTATTTTATTACCAGGGAATATGGGATCTAATATTTACTCGAGGAGTTTCAGTTGTTGGAACCCGCAAACCATCTGAGGATGCAATTAAACGCACTAAAAGACTAGTTAAAGAATTAGTAAAAGAAGACTTTACAATCTATTCAGGGCTTGCAGCAGGGGTTGATACAGCTGCTCATCATACTGCAATTGAAAACGGAGGGAAAACCATTGCCGTAATTGGTACTCCATTGTGGATGAGTTACCCTAAAGAGAATGCAGAATTACAAAAAGAAATTGCCAAAAACCATCTTTTAATTAGTCAGGTACCTATCGTCTCCTATCAACCCAATCATATTCATTTTACTCGGATGTTTTTCCCTGAACGTAATAAAACAATGGCCGCATTATCTGAAGCCACCATTATTGTAGAAGCAGGAGAAACATCAGGCACTTTAATTCAGGCAAAAGCCGCTTTAAAGCAAAATAGAAAAGTTTTTATCCTTAATAACAACTTCGAGAATTCTGCCTTATCATGGCCACATAAATTACAGAAATTAGGTGCTGTTCGTGTTTATGATATAGAAAATATCTTCGAAGGCTTAAAAAATGGAATTTAAACTACAAAAAGTTGATGAATTACTTATTGCACAGCATTCTTGCTTAGAGAAAAGCGATTATTGCTATTTTTTGGGAGAATACGTAAGCCGCAAAGGTTATGAACATAGTCCAATGAATCAATTAATTTTTAATCTTAAAAAATCAATGGACAGAAAGGAAAAATCTGGCTGGTGCTATAAGCGGAAAGCGATTGAGGAAATAGCTGACTTTTTCAACCAATTGATTTCCCTTCAATGGAGAGGACTTAAAAATTGTACATGGGTCCCTTTCCCTCCATCTAAAACAAAGGAGCATTCTGAATATGATTCTCGATTACTGGATATTTTAAATATCATAAAAAATACAAATAATGAATTAGATATCAGAGAATTATTGGAGACTAAAACCGACAGAAATGCCGCGCATCTTGAAGGAAAACGACTTCCTCCGGAAGAACATGTGAAAAACCTAAGGCTAGTTGAAAAATTTATTAATCCAATACCAAAAACACTCATTATATTTGATGATGTTATTACCAGCGGTGCAAGTTTCAAGGCAGCTCAGAAAATACTTAAAGAACGTTTTGTCATTCCTGTTGTCGGTATTTTTATTGCAAGAGCAATCAACATTTGAATAATTTGTTAACATATGTCTGAAGCACTTAAACACCATCTGATCAAAAAACTAGAGAAAGCCGGCGGCAGTATACCTTTTACTGAATACATGCAAGAAGTGCTTTACGCGCCGAATTTTGGATATTATACAACCAACGAAAACTTGTTTGAAAAAGCTTCTGACTTTACAACTGCACCTGAGCTTTCTCCCTTATTTGCCCAAACACTCGCCCGTGTTTGTTCAGCACTTTTAAAAGATTTTTCTCGTGGAATTATCGTGGAGCTAGGTGCTGGCAGCGGAAAAATGGCGCTCGAGCTTATTAAAGCCATGGATAAACTCAACACGCCGCCAAGTGCTTATTGGATTGTCGATCCAAGTCCTGTACTCAGAAAAAAACAGCGCACTTTAATTGAAAAACACCTGCCAGACTGGCTGCCGAAATGCCGTTGGTTTAGCGAACTGCCTAAAGAAAATTTTTGCGGCATTATTCTGGCCAATGAGGTCTTGGACGCCATGCCTGTACAACGTTTTACGATTTATGATCATGAGGTTTTTGAAGTTTATACCACCTTTAAAAGCGAACGCTTTGACGATGTATTAAAACCTGCCTCTGATCCCGATCTCCAAAAGCTTGCTGGTTTTATCATCCAGCAAGGTGCAGACTTAACCCGCCCTTACCATTCTGAAAGAAATCCAGGACTTTCAACGTTATTCCAACAATTATCCACTTTATTGGAAAAGGGCGCCGCTTTTTTTCTGGATTATGGTTTTCCGCAACATGAATATTATCATCCTGACCGTTTTATGGGGACTTTGATGTGCCATCATCAGCATCAAGCACATACCGATCCCTATCAACATATTGGCCGACAGGATATCACCGCTCATGTGGACTTTTCAGACGCCGCCTTACAGGCAGAAAAGGCAGGATTCCACATTGCAGGATATACAACCCAGGCTGCGTTTCTGCTCAACGCAGGACTTGCAGAAATTGCCGGTACATTGGAAAACCCGCTTGTTCGGCGCATGTTAGTTCAGCCGCTTACTTCTCCAGCCGAAATGGGAGAACTTTTCAAAGTATTGGCTTTAACAAAAAGCTTGGATGAATCTGCTATCCTCGGCTTTGAGCTTTTTGATAAACGGCACCGCTTGTAAATTTATTCGAAGGAGAGGTATATACCAACTGGCATAAAAATCCCGACTATTATGCAGTTAAATGCAAAATAGTCTTGACTTTTCGGTATTTGACTGCATAATGGTCGTATGCATCGTGTTTCAGATCTTTCAACTAGAACATTTTATTCATCGATATTCTTGAATCTCTTTACGTCGTATTTAGGGTAACACCCTATTCCAAAAATATTGTCCGCAGTTTGCAGAAAGAACCTAAGATCTATTTCTTTGATTCAGCACTTGTTAAAGGTAACGACGGTGTAAAATTCGAAAACTTTGCAGCTTTTTGCCTTCTAAAACACCTTTTAATTAAAAACGACTATGAAGCTCAGCGTTATCAATTACACTATTTACGAACAAAAGATGGAACAGAAGTTGATTTTGCCATTGTCAATGATGGAAAAATTGAACGTATTATTGAAACAAAACTGACCGGCAATCATTTAAGTAAAAATCTCATCTACTTCCAACAAAAATATCAGCTTCCAGCACTTCAACTCATTCAGTCATTAAAACATCCTTATCAGCATCAAAACATCGAAGTTCGTAAAGCATTGGATTATCTCAATAGCCTCTCGCTTTAAACCCGTTGGCTCATCCACTGTTATGTTGATTTTATCTGATTCAAAGGCGTAAAATAGACGAAATATTTTTATCCCATAATTTTACAGTAAAAAACACATGAAACGACTTAGCATTATTGAACTTCAAAAAGAATCCATGCATTTTTCAGCAGGACATTTTACGATTTTTTCAGCAGAAAACCGCGAGAATTTTCACGGGCATAACTATCAGGTGGCTATTGCACTTGCTTTATGGGTTGAAAAAGTAGGGCTTAATTTTGACTATCGTTTTTATAAAAACCTTTTACAAAAACTTTGCAAGCAATTGGATCAAACTTTTTTAATCCCCATCAATTCTCCTTACCTTACCTGTCGTGAAGAAAACGGTTATATCTGGCTTGATTTTCATGATGAAAAAATTCCTTTTTTGAAGCGAGATGTTACGCTGCTACCTGTCGCCAATATCACCGTTGAAGAACTTTCCTATTGGTTTATCCAGGCACTCACTGAAGACGTTGAACGGCTCAGAGAGCACCGGATACATCAAATTACTGTTAAAGTTTTTTCCGGCCAGGGCCAATCCGGCAGCGCAACCTGGCAGGAATAAGTTTTTATATACCCATCGTCTTTCAAAATGGTACATTGTTGCAGCAAGGCTTGCGTGCTCATGTATTGCGTATACACTCCGCGCGCGCAGGCAAGCTGTGCCTCGTCCCCTTTTGAAATACTCGGGTATAACTTTGCTTTTTCAAAGATTTTGGGTATATACCCGTGATCTTTGGAAATACGTTTTTCTGGATGCCGCGAACAAGTCGCGGCACGTAGGGGTAGGTAGTTGTGGAACGTAGGCAGAAGAGGCTCCACTCGCGCCTACGTCCTGCGGCTTGTCCGCAGGACCCAGTGCGATACTCGCATTTTCAAAGATCACGAGTATAGAAGGTTACATTACCTACGGCCGGCTAGAGTCCAAATTCGCAGAGTAAGCAGAGTCCACTGGCGGCAAACTGTCGGCCAATGTTTGAGCCCTCTTAGCGGCCTGGGTAGTATAAAGTCCAGGTCCCCATGTTGCACTTTTACGGCGCGTCAAGCTTAACCCCGGGTTTTCTCCTTTAGCTTTAGGTTTCGCATCAGCACTATTATCGGTAATACCATCAACACCGGCTGGCGAACCAGCTCTATTATGCCGTGAGGCACCTGAAGAAGCTTTTGGACTAAACTCACCGTTTCGACACGCCGCACCCTCTAATACCCCATTCCCAGCAGTAACAGCAACCACGTCTTGGATCTTTGACGGAAGTGTTTTAGATCTACTTTTTGATCTCGGCGATATCGCAACAGCAGCACTTTCGTCAGCAGAAAAGTCAATTTGTTCTCTCTCAACAACTTGAAATTGTACTGAAAAAGAATCTCCGTCAGCTTTAGCATGAAAATAAGGAGACTCAGGCAGCTTTTCCTCTTTAAAATCAAAATAACAATTGATTTTTATCAAAAACCTAGAGAACCACGATTTGTTTCCTTTATACAAGTCAACTCTTTTGCTAATATACGACCAGCTTTTCTTATCCTCTTCTGTTCTCTCTTGGTCTTCAAAAAGGACATGTTCATAAATTTTCTTATTCCTTTCGTCAAGTTCTGTTTCACCGACTTTTTCTACCAACTTTTTTATATCGGCAAAACGACGCTGAGATGCCCATTTCAACATTATTAAATCTTTATGTTTATTAAATAAATGTTGAATAATGTTTTTTGCTTGCTCACTATCAGACTGACATAATTTGTCAAAATGTCCTGGACTAAGCAAACATTGAACTAGAAGATGAGACTGAGACTGGTTCTCCAATTGTTTTATTCTTTCTTCCAAAGCTTCCCAAGCCTCATTGTCATTTTTATAATAAACTGCAGAAAGATAATCATTACATAATTTTACGTATATGCCTTCAGTAAGGTCTGAACCATGATTTATCGCGTTGTGAATTATTAAATGACGGTTTTCATCACGAACTGAAATTTGTTTAAATAAAAATTTCCCTTCCTTATTATAGAAAAATTCTCTTATTCCTCCTTCTGAAAACTCGGGCAAGAAATGTTTACACGAATATTCTTTCAAATATTCCGTAAGTTTTTCTATTGCCTGCACATCCTCATCCTCTACACTATAATTGTCAGAATCCTCCAGATAAATCTTTTTTTGTTCTTCTAGCTCTTTGATTAAAGAGTCAATGTCCTTTGAAGAGAATTCAAATGCTTCTAACTTCCCAGACAAATCCCTTTCCTGGTATAGTTTGCGGAATTTTGTTCTGAGCAATTGAGATTTCAAGAGTAACTTATTAAACTCTTGGTCTTCAAAGTTCATCCCTGCCAACCAACCATCCATTGCCTCGACATCAAATACATCAGTTATTACTTCTATTTTATCCCGCACCTCCAATCCTTGAACATTCCGCAAGAATGCTTTAAAAGCTTCTTGTATATAACCTTTTTTAGAAAGGTTCTCATCTCTATGATTTTTTAGTGTCCCCAATATTTCAAATCCTTGCCGCATGGAAGAACCATTCAACCATTTTGATTGAATGCTTTCCGGTGAAGAAAGTATCATTTCAAGAAACTCTATGTCTCCTGAAACTCTATTTGACACTTCCTCTTCAGGTATATTAATAACTCTTACTAGGATACCCTGCTGCTCATCAATTATTTTGCGAATATAACGATCAAAGATATTTTTCCTTAACTTTTCAAGAAGTGGCCTTTTGCTATCATTCCTTAACATCTCCAGAATATTATGTTTTTGCTTTAATACCACATTTAGATAAAATTGGGCAGTTTTGTCATCCCAATTATCATGCTGCATATTTTTAAAAGCTAAAAAGTTAATAGGGGCATTCTCAAAAAGCCTTCGCTCGTAAAATCCTTGAGCTATTTTATCGGCAACCACTGCTTGGGTAAGTGTTCCGTGTATCAGAGCCACTCTAAAATCCTCAGCGGCACACGAATTTATTATTTCCTGTTCAGCTTGAGTCGGCTTAGGATTCCCAACATAGGTTATTGTTCCATCCCGGTTAAATTGAGCCACAAAAGGATTTCCCTGTACAGGTGTATTTCCCAGCAAATAATACCCTTTTCCTATAACTTTAACCAAATGAATTGGACTTTGAGTAATAGCAGCAAAATCCCCCGATAATAACGGCTTTACCTCAAAAGATTCAAGCAGCTTGCCAGCAATTTCATCTGCTGAAATTTCAGCATCATCTAAAGTAACTTCTTGTAAGTGCACAGGCTGTTTGGGAAGTTTTTGAACTTGCAAAACGTTTTCAGCATATTGGACTAATTTTTCTTCAAATCCTCCACACAACTCTTTATACAAATCAATACTTACTTCTGATAGATAACATTCAGCAAATTCCAACACTAATGGAATATATTTTTTCCAAATCACATTCATTTGGGCGAAAAGTATCTGTTTCTCGATAGGAAGTACGGATAATACATTTATTGCTTTTTGAATAAAGTAAATTTGTCCCCAAGCCTTCTCTTTTGATCCTTGTTTTATAACCTCCTGTGCTAAAGGAAAATAATATGCTGTCAACCATCGACAGCATAAACTTAATTCTTCTAAGCTGCATTGTCTTGAATTTAGAACAGCAAATACTACCGAAACATCAGACACCTCTTCTCCATTTCCTTTTCTTGCATTCAATTCTTCGTAAATAACATAGCTAATTTGATCAAGTTTTGCTTTCTGCTGTTCATCTACTGAAGGACTATTATTCCAAATCCAAGTTAAAATCCTAAATAGGTCGTTTACTGTTATAGGAAATTGATATCCTTCCCCAAATCCGTCCTCAATAAACCATTGCAGTAATTTTTCTCTTACCTCATTCTTACAATTTGTATCAGGATTACAAGCCATTTTAAACAGCAAAACTCTTTCATCGCTATCCAATGCTTCCAAAAATGATAGATCTAATTCTTGAGCTTCAGAATCAGGAAACATTTTTTCCAGAAAATCTTGAACCCATCTGCATCTATATGAGTTCTCCTTTACATGGTTAAAAATATATTTCAGAACCAAACTTCCATATACTTTTCTATCTTCAGAGAATAATGTTTCAAGGGTATCTCTTCTTGCCCAGATCGCATTTGGATCTCTTGGATCGATCCTACCTAAAAGAAGCGCTATTGTAAGTTTTTTCCTATCTCCCTCTGATTCCAAAATTTCTGAAATCAGAGCATCCAAGGTTAAGTCTTGAGTCAAAACATTAGCGTGTTTGGCAAGCAAACTTTCTCTTTTAGAAAGATCAACATTACTTTCACCAAGTAGACTAGACCGAACAGAAACCGGCTCAACCTCATGACGCCCCAAAAGGTCCACGTATTCTTCTGAGCTTGTATTCTCCAAAGCTTCATAACTGTGAAGATACTGTATAAGAATATCATTATTCTTAAAATGGGAAAATATCTTTTCAATAAACGACAATTGACTAAACGCTTGGTTACTCTTAAGCTCCTTAAGAAAATTAACTATTTCCTCACCCGAAGACAATGTCTTCAAAATAGATACAACATAATCTGATGCAGATTCAAACTCGTTATTTTCGGGGCTATTTTTTACAAAATTTAAAAAGGTTCTAAGAAAATGCTTTTTTACTTCATCCTTATCATCGTAACTGCTAATTGACGAGACGATACGCTCTCTTTTCGTTTTCTTTCCTTCGAACAAAATAAATAACTTGCTTGCTTTATATGGATCAGTATTTTCAGAACCAAAAATTGCTTTAATGTAATTATCAATGTCTTGTTCTTCACCTTGAACAATAACAGCAAGTTCAGCATAGGCTGCCGACGATAATATTTCATCTTGCCCCTTTAGAAAATGGTATATACCACTATGATTAAAATTTTCAATGAACTGCTCTACATCGGGTTCAATAAATTCATTGCTGTTTTCCTTTTCCTCCGAATTATCATCATCGGTTTGAGGCAAATACGACTTCAAATTTTGCATTACAGCTTCAAAAAACCACAGAACTCTTTTATTTTGAGCAGCAGTTTCCAAATTGCCTAGAATCTCAATTAATTTATCCGGTTCTGAGTTGTATTTGTACAAATTAATTTGCACAAACTTTTTTACCAGGACTTCTCTTAACGCATTTCTAAAATTTTCAAAATTTTCATAACTTTCAGATGTGGATCTTACAGGCTTCGTTTCAAATGTTTCTAAAATAGTTGCAATTTCACCCAGAGATAGCTCTTCTACTAAACCGTAGGCTAAATTTTCAATTTCGTCTTGGCTCACAGCATCTTTGCAAAAAGCATCAAGTACTTTTGTAAAACGGTCGTCTCTGCTAAATCCTGATGGTCCTCTCATTATAGTTCCTGCCCATCCTAGATGTTTCTGTACACTCATCTCATGTAAACATCGAGGATTTAAAACCATTATTCTGGCGAAACTCTGAAAGCCATTTTGACTAAAGAGGTCATGACTGTAGTTTTGTGTGGAATCTTGTGCCTTGTTGGTTATAAAGCTTAAAACATGCGGAAGATTTTGATATTCAGGATCAGATAGTAATGAATTTAAATTCCTTTGTAATGATGATTTGTTTGACAATAAAGCTTCTAACTTCTTACAAACTTCTTCATAACTTAGAACACTTCCTTTTATTGTCTCAATTATCGCTTGACTTTCACTACTAGGCATAACTACCCCCATACCGAACCTGAAATATTCGGAATTATTTAACTGAATTTTTCCTACCCAACTTTATAATTTCCCTCAATTTTTTTCAGTGTATCATTGAAGTATTAACAAAAAATTAAGTTTTTCAATTCAATGTATTAATTAATTCAAATTTTTCTAGCAATTTTAGCAATACACCTGTAAACAGGTACGAAAAACTGGAAATGGCATCCTCCTAAACCTCATAGTCGGAATTCCAGTTTGTTATATATTATTCCTGAACAAGTTTTAAATATACCATAAATTTAAAGATAGCTCAAGGCGCTTTGTGTATTTTTCCAAATAAATGTTCAATTTTTGTGCTTTTTTTAGACTTAATTCAAAAAATAGTTTCACCTTCGAACACATTCACTGCGTTACCTGTCAGGAAAACGGGCTTTCCATCGCCTTCCCATCGAATTTCAACACTGCCGCCTGCCTGCTCAACAATTATCACTTTACCCGCGTTATAAAAACGACGGGCACATACCGCTGCCGCACATGCCCCGCTGCCGCATGCCCGGGTTTCACCGGCTCCACGTTCAAACACTCTTAGCTTAAGGTGATGCGGATCAACCAGTTGCATGAACCCTGCATTAACACCTTCAGGAAAGAGTGAATCAACTTGTCTTTGGTTAAGCGCATTTCCAACAGCCTGAACTGGTGCTGAAAGCAAGTCATCAACAGGAATAACAGCGTGTGGGTTGCCCATGCTCAGAGCATGAAAGTAAAAGGTTTTATCTTGATAATGAAACGGATATTTTTCCTGGTATTGCTCTACATTCAGCGGAACTTTCGATGGTTCAAGCTGTGGTATGCCCATCATGACGGTAATCGCCTGATAGGTTTCATCATGAAGTTCTAACTCCAGAATACTGGTCTGAGTCGCGACGGTGAGATTTCTTTTATGACTCAAACCCTCTTCATGAATAAACCGCGCAATACACCGTGCTCCATTGCCGCATTGCCCAGACTCCGTACCATCCGGATTAAAGATACGATAAAAGAAATCAATGCCGGTTTCGCCAGAAGGTTCGATAATAAGAGCCTGATCAAACCCGATACCACAATGCCTGTCAGACATGGCACGGATCCATTCAGGCTTTAATGGCACTTTTTGCCTGATGTTATCAATAACAATAAAATCGTTTCCCAACGCCTGCATTTTTCTAAATTTTATCTTCGGTTTGCTCAAAAGCTGCTCGCTTTTAATCAAATCACCCAATGTTTCCCGCACACGGATAAGCTCATATTTATCCTCTGTAACCATCACTTCCGGCGGATTGGGTCGGCTATTATAATGTGAACTCATTGAAAAACCGTAAGCACCTGCCATACCAACGGCAAGATAATCACCTTCTTTTAAACAAAGCTTTTGGTTTTTCGCTAAACAGTCAGCGGTCTCGCATACAGGCCCTACAATATCATAAGAAACAGCTGAAGCCTTATCTTCTGATAGTTCAACCGGCCAGACCGGGTGAACTGCCTGATATAATGCGGGTCTGAGCAAATCGTTCATTCCCGCATCCACTACCGCAAAGTGCTTATCCTGCTGTTGTTTAAGGTACTCTACCTGAGTTACCAAAACACCCGCGTTTCCCACAATAAAGCGCCCAGGCTCAATCACTATCCGCATCAAACGATTACCCAGCGTTTCCGCAATCGCTTCTGCAAACTGGGTCAGCGAGATAGGGTCTTCCGTTGTATACCGAATACCAAGGCCTCCGCCCAAATCAATGTGTTCCAGACAAAGACCTTCATCAGCCAACTCGTCATAAATATCCAAAAGACTGTTCAGCGCTTTTATGAAAGGATCCACTTCAAGGATCTGCGAGCCGATATGACAAGCGATACCTACCCATTTTATATGCGGATAATGATCGCGGTTCTTGTAAAGCTCCCGTGCCTGCTGCCAGTCAATACCAAACTTGGTTTCTTTTAACCCTGTCGCAATATAAGGATGAGTGGCCGGATCAACATCGGGGTTAATCCTCAGGGCTGCAGAAACAATAATGTTCCGATCAGCTGCTATTTTCTCAATTCTTTCCAATTCTGAAGCTGACTCAATATTCATGCAGGCAATGCCTGCTTCAATAGCCTGCTGTATCTCTTTACTCGTCTTACCAACACCGGAAAAGAAAATTTTCTTAGGATCGCCGCCTGCCTGTAATACCCGCTGTAACTCACCGCCCGACACCACATCAAAACCGGAACCCAGGCAGGCCAATTGATTCAAAACAGCCAGATTACTATTCGCTTTTACAGCATAAGCCAATTCTGGCGGCGAAGACAAGCAGGTTTTCAGCGCATCATAAAGCGACTGCCAGTTACGTTTTATCGCTGCCTGGGAGTAAACGTAAACAGGCGTTCCAAAACGCTGGGTTATTTCAACCAGCGAAACAGATTCTGCATAGAGACTGCCTGAAACATAATGAAAATCTTTAGTTGTTGAGCACATTTATTGTCTTTAAGTAAAAAAAGCGATACACTAAGCAATTCCTATTGATTTAAATATTTAGATATTATGGCGCACACACCCTACACTGAAGATCTTGACAAATCTTATGTTAGTGAAACGGACCATTTCTTGCAAGATTTCGACAAAAAATATCCTAAAAAATCTAAAGCCCAGCTTCAAGAAATAGAAAAAGCCCGCCGTATCGCTGAGCTAAGAGACAATCCGGATGCCCCTCATCCTGCTCAGGATCTATTATGATACAGGCTTTAAGGTAGTATGGCCAATAAAGAACAGCGTAAAACTGCAAAAAGCCTGCTTAAGGCATTGGACGACACTATCCAGAAAGGTCCATGGGAAAAAACTGTCTTTTTAAGTGCGATTGGAAAAAAACTGCGCGAAATTCGTACTGATTTCAAAAACCGTCTCAGTTTTCTCGATCCAGGCTTTGACGAATTCGCTTCCGATGAAGAAGAAACAGCTTCATTAGAATCACCTAAAGCACAAAAATCTCAGGCTGTTAAAGACCCTTTACCTGGCTATACTCAAGCTTTTGTCTCCTTATACAATGCAGACGGTATGAATATCAAAAAATGGGAAAAACTGCTGCTGTCACTTGATAAGCAAGTGGTTACCCGTCCTATTTATGCTGAAGAAAAACAAATCCGTGCGCTCATGAGAGCAAAAGCCAACCGTAAAAATGACGCTTACACCGCTTTTTATGTTCAAGAAGGCGATATCATTCAGCCAAAAGACGGGCATGCACCTTTAGATCGTCTTGGTAATCCTTTACTCATTCTCAAAGACGGCGCCCTTAAAATCGAAAATATCACTCACTTTTTTCATGAAACAGGTATTTACATCCTCGAGGACAAACAGCTCCGACGGGTCGGCAACATGGACTACATGGAAACGGAATAGTGAATCAAACTTTATAACAATTTTTCACCGCACACGTCTCATCATCATGGCTGCCAATAAAGCGCAAACAGCGGCGGGGCCTGCGGCACCGATAACCGGCGAGAATTGATAGACCAGACTCATCGAACCAAAGAACTTATTTAGCATGTGGAAACCAAAGCCAGCGGCTGCTCCCAGAACAATGCGCGTTCCCATTGTTGATTGCCTGAGCGGGCCAAAGATAAAAGGAATCGCTAGAAACATCATTGCACAACTTGCCAACGGCTGAAACCAGCGCTGCCAGTAGGCCAGTTCATACTGCCCTACATGCTGCTCCGCACTGCGCTGCGCCTGGATATAACGCCATAAGTCCCGTATGGTCATTTCATCAGGCTCTACATTAGCCAACGATAATAAACCCGGTGATAATTGAACATCATTCCAAACAGCTTCTTTAACAGAACCTCGTTCCACCCGCTTGGCCTGCAGTCTGGACTCGCTGACGTTATGAATCATCCAGCGGCCATGATGAAACACAGCTTCTTTAATGAACCTGGCCAACACAAGTTCATGTTTTTCATTAAACTGATACTGGGTAACATCCTTCAGGTGATGGTTCGGCAAAATAGCGCCGACATGGATAAAGTTATCGTTGCTTCGCAGCCAAACCCCGTAGGCTGTCTGCAAAGCCTGCCCGCCGCTTGTCTGGATCGCTTTTCTGCTCTGCGAAAAATGCACGAGCCTTGGCATAATCGTTTCGCCAAAAAGACTCATCAGCAATATAACAATCAGTGATGCCTTCAGGACAGCCAGAATAATCTGAAAAACGGTTGTTCCTGCTGAACGCATGGCAATCAATTCACTGCTTCCGGCCAGCAGCCCTAACCCAATTAAACTGCCCAAGAGGCTGGCGATTGGAAAAAACAGATACACTTGATAAGGCATCTGTAACAAGATATAAACAAATGCCGAACCCAGTGTATAATCACCCTGTCCGATATTGTCCAATTCTGCCACAAAAAGAATAAACATCTGCAGACCAATCAATACCAGCGTAACCAATCCAATGGAAGATAAAACCGTTCTTGCAATATATTTATCCAGAATTCTCATTGCCTTCTCCAGCGGGGCAGCATGATGAGCGCCGTTCCAAAAAGCAGTACCAGTCCATGAAGCCACCAGAATCCAACCCACGCCGGAATCTGGCTATTGATAATCCAATCCCGCGCCACAAACATTAAATTGGCGTAAATAATATAGATAATTACAGCAGGCAGCATTTTGGCCAGCTTTCCGCGGCGAGGTTCAACCTTGCTTAAAGGAACAGCCAGCAGCCCTAACGTAACTGCCATCAGAGGGACTGACAACCTCCACTGGAGTTCTGCAGCTTTTTTAAGGTCAGGATTATTGACAGGCAGCAATGCTGATGTTGGTAAAGTGCTTACATCACTGCTAACGGCACTTTCATTAGGCTGCGGCAAACGGACCTTATACTGCTTAAAGGACATAATACGAAAATCCGCCTGGCCTGGCGTACCCTGGTACTCTTTACCATTCTTCAATACGACAAACTGGGCGCCCTGCTTTTCGTCTTCTTCCGCGTACCCTTCATCTGCCCAAACCAGACTCCACGCTTGTCCATTGCCATGCTTAACGCTTTCGCGCTGCGCAAGAAAAATCCCCTGTGCACGCTGGTGATCCCGCGACATCTTATCCACGTAAAACACACGGTTACCATGACTAACCGCCTGAAAACGCTGGGGGATAATAGCCTGAATCAAGGTGGAAACACCGCCGCCGCTAATCAGCTGACGCCTGTCTTTAGCGATCACAGGGCTTGCCCAAATCATAAGGCATCCTACAATAACCGCAAGAATGAAGGCCATTGCCATGGTCGTTGCCAGCAGCTGACGCTGAGTATATCCGCATGCCTGAAGCACAATCATTTCACTATCAGCATATAGCCTGCCGTAAGCCACCAATACTGCCATATAAAACCCTAGAGGCAGCAAAAGGCCAAGCAAATTGGGGATTTCAAGCATCATCAATTTTAATACGATGATTCCGGGCAGTTGTCCTTCTGCGGAACGGCTTAAATAATGAACAAATTGATTGCTCAGAAAAATCAGCAGCAGGATAGTTGTTAATGCTGCCGCCGTTATCAAAACTTCTTTTACGATATAACGGGTAATAATCACGTTTTTCTCTTCGCCTTCCAAAAAGTTTCATGTTACTATAATCCTTTTTTAATGAAAACCAAATCATCGGAAATTATGACAGAAACATACCGCTTAGAAACCGACAGCATGGGCGAAATTAAAGTCGCCAATACCGCTTACTGGGGCGCTCAGACTGAGCGTTCATTACATCACTTCAACATTGGGCAGGATATTATGCCCAAAGAAATTATCCGTGCGTTTGCCATCCTAAAAAAGGCAGCAGCCAAAGCCAATCATGAACTGGGTAAACTTTCTTCTGAAAAAGCAGCACTTATTACCGACGCTGCCGATACGGTTATTTCCGGAAAATTAGATCCGCATTTTCCTTTACATGTCTGGCAAACGGGCAGCGGTACCCAATCTAACATGAACGTCAATGAAGTCATTGCCAATACTGCGAATCATCAGGCTGGTCAGCCGCTTGGCAGTAAAAGCCCTATCCATCCAAATGATGACGTCAATATGTCGCAGTCATCAAACGATACATTTCCTACAGCCATGCACATTGCTGCTGCCGTCATATTACATGAAAAACTGATCCCAGCAGTGGAAACCCTTAAAGATGCGCTGAATAAAAAAGCCAATGCTTTTAAAGATATTGTCAAAATTGGACGTACCCATCTTCAGGATGCTGTTCCCTTAACATTAGGACAGGAATTCTCAGGTTACGCGGCTCAATTGGATGCCTGTCTTCATTACATCCGCCAGGTACTTCCCAGCCTCTATGAGCTGGCCATCGGCGGAAGCGCTGTTGGAACCGGACTCAATACACATCCGCTATGGGCTGAAACAGTCGCAAAATATATTGCAGAACTAACCCAGATGCCCTTTATCAGCGCACCCAACAAATTTGCCGCACTGGCTTCTCATGAACCATTGGTCATGGTTTCTGGTACGCTTAAAACGTTAGCCTGTGCCTTAATGAAAATTGCTAATGACATCCGTTGGCTCGGCTCAGGCCCGCGCTCCGGCCTGGGTGAATTGAACCTGCCCGAAAATGAACCAGGTTCGTCCATTATGCCCGGCAAAGTGAATCCTACACAATGTGAAGCGCTGACCATGGTCTGCGTACAAGTGATGGGCAATGATACGGCCATTGCCATTGCCGGATCCCAAGGCAACTTTGAACTGAACGTCTATAAACCGGTAATTATTTTTAATTTCCTGAATTCAGCCAATTTAATTGCTGATAGCTGCAAAAGTTTCACCGAATTTTGCATAGAAGGATTAGAGGCCAACAAAACTATCATTGCGAGCCACTTATCCCAGTCACTTATGCTGGTTACCGCATTAAATCCTCATATCGGCTATGATAAAGCCGCCCAGATTGCCAAAAAAGCTCATAAAGAAAACCTTACTTTAAAAGAAGCTGCTCTGGCATTGGGCTATCTTTCATCTGAACAATTTGATACATGGGTTAACCCGCAGCAAATGATAGGTCCAAAATAGCACAGCCCCTATCCTTAGGACTTAATGCACTTGCCTCGGCATAAAATTTATGATAGGGTAAGTTTTGAAAAATAAAATTAAAAAGATGAATGGGAGGAATTTATGCCGACTCCACAAAAATTAGAAAATTTAAAACAAGGGGCTGAAAACCCTTCTACTGATCTTAATAGGGCATTTTCAGAATTATGCAATCTTTTCCCAGAGGAAGAGTATAAGGCACTCGTACCTTATTTTAAATATATTCAGCAAATTTCGGCTATTTTTCCTTCCGATCACGGCGTTACCAAAGAAGAAGAAGAGGCAAAACGTTCTCTTGTAATAGCCATTTGCGCAGCAATGACAGCTGGATTAACTTCAAATACAACTGTTCTCAACCAATATTTGCAGTCCGCATTTGATTTGTTGGCTCAAGCATCTGATCTAATAAAACGCGGGCACTTTCTACCGGCAAAACACACGGCGCTTTACATTAATGAAGTAACAGACATTGTTCTAGGCAAAACAGAAATTCCAGAAGCAGCAAAAACAAAAATCGAACAATGCGCAGCCCATCACTTTCATGAGGGAAGATTATTCGATCATCGAGGACTTCAGGCTAAATTCGCTAATCTTATTGCATCCCTTATCGCATTTCTGACAGGCAAAACCAATGATACTTCCAGTTTGAAAAACGCTCCTAGAACAGCCCAAAAAGCCACTTTCTTCCAACAAACAGCTTTACAATTTTTTTCGCCGCCGCCTTCGCGCGTATGCGTATATTCCACCAACTTTACCGTATAGCTTCACTTGTTTAAAAATTCCTTAAAAATACACATTTGATCTTTAAACGATCAATTTACTATTTTTTTGACTAGTCAGATTATTTATGATACATTAAGATCATATTAAATCCAAATATAAAATTATTATCTAATGTCTGATTTTAAAATAGTTGACCTATACTTTGAATACTTATTGTCAAAGGTTACTTGCAGCCAGAAACAACTCATTACAGTTCTGTGGGACGCCATCGTAAAATCAGAAGAAAATGCCTGTGCGTTAGAATATGTATTAAGCCAAGTTTGCCCCCTTTTTGATAACAAGGATAGAAACTATCACAAATATCTCTATTTTCAGGCTGTTTTTGACACATTCAAAAAAGCTATTAACTTAATCCAACGCAAACATTATCGGCAGGCTGAGCACGTCATTAATTTTATTAAAGAAACTTTTAATATTACCAATAATAATACGCTTTCTACTGACGAGAAAAAAACCGGACTTGAATCTGCTCAACAACAGTGTTACGAAAATGGGCATTTAAACACCCGCCGCGGACTTATTGGCTGGATTTGGAATACTCTCGTTAACCTTTGTAAATGTGCCAAGCGTTTGATCCAAACCGATGCTGTGGCAGAAACTAACAGTCAATTGAAGGCAGCAGCCAGCAGGTTTCAGTTTACTCCTGAGACGAAAACAGCCGAACAACTCACCAGACTCACTGAGGCAGCAGAGGCAGCCGCACACGACGTTCCTATTCCCTATCATTTCTAGCGAAAAGAAGAAGCATAGGTTTTTAAAGTACCGTCGCGCGAGAGCAATACAGCAATTCCGCGTGTCTTTTCAAAGTGCGAAAAAACAATCAACATCATTACGGTAATAGGGACGGAAAGAAACATTCCAATAACTCCCCATAAAGATCCCCAAATACCCAATGAAATCAAAATAACGAGCGGGCTTAGGTTGAGTGAATTTCCCATTAACCGCGGCTCTATAAGGTTACCGATAAAAAATTGGACGGCACTGATGCCAATCGTAACGGCAAGAAATGGAGACCAATCGGGAAACTGAATTAACGCTAAAAGCGCCGGAAAAACTGTGGCAATGATAGCGCCGATATTAGGAATAAAATTAAGAAAAAAGATTAAGAGCGCCCAAAATGCCGAAAAATCCAATCCAACCCACCGCATTATCCCCCAACTTAGCAAGGCTGTCAGAACACTCGTTAATGTCTTGATTCCAAGATAAATCTGCGTATCCCTGATGATATAATGTACCATTCTTAAAGTTAAATCACGGTAACGCTTTTGGAGGAAAAAAGCCTGAACCTTGCTCATCAGTACTTTTTGCTCGAAAAAGAGAAATACGATGTATAACAAAATCAATACGGCATTACGCGTCAGGCTTGTAAAAACACTATAAACATTCGTAAAGACACTCTGTAAATCCAGATTTTTAGAAAACTCGCTAATATCAAGAGGATATTTAATATGCCCATAAACTTCCAGCTTATTGATTAATTGCATAAATTTATCCTGGTAACGCGGGGCTGCATTAATAACAGCAAAAACATTATTACTGATAATATTAATCACTGCCCATATCAGCTCTCCCAGCAATACAATGGAGATTAGCATACAAACCCAGGCCGGTAGAGTAATACCCAACCATTTTATCTTATAAATACTGTTGGCAACGGTGTTTAACAATTGCCATATAAAAAGCGCAACAATAAAAGGGATAAGCAGATTTTGCCCAATCACTAATACATACGCCACCATAATGGTAGCCAGTAAAGTTAGAGTAAAAATAAGTGATTTATGTACCATCGTTTGTTATTATTATTCTAAAAAGAAGAAAACAAATTACCAAAGCCATTCTCCTCTTCGAACCTTTTTGTGTCAATATCAAAACAAATCGAAGCATTTATATTGACATTTCCTTGATAGAAGCGCTAAAATGTCTATTATTTTATCACTTTGAGATTTTTTTATGTATTACGTAGGTCCTTATTTACTTTTATCAGAAAACGGGCGTGAACTTCCAGAACAGGTATGGGTTCAGGTGGGTGTTAATGAAGTAGGACAAGTTACTGAGATTAAAAAAGCTTCAGGTGAAGAATTTCTGAGAAATGAGTGGTCAGTTCAGGTAGTTTCTGAGCCGCTAGTAATGTCTGTTTATGATCCTGCCGCAGGAGATAATGGAAAGGGAAAGTATCATCGTTTGGCATTAGGATTAGCTCATTCATCAGACAGACACGGGCTTATTCGTTTTCCTCAACGCGAGCTGCCATTTCGAGCGGATCTGCCCGGGCAATTTCTTGATACACGAAATCACGCGGCAATCTGGAATCCCATTCAGAAAAAGTCTGCAGAACTCGTAGAAAGAGGGATGATAGATTACCCTATGTTGGGTCAAGCTGAGAAAAAGGCCAGAGGAGAAGAGAGAGAAGCTATAGAAGCAGCTGCAAGAAACGAAGTAATTGAAAACTTTCGTCAATGGAAAAACTTAGCCTCGTTAGAAGAAAAACAGGAGGCTAATTCTCAAGAAGAACCACAGGCTGAATCCAAGGAAACTTCTGAGGTTGATCAAAGATGGGAGGTTTGGAAAGAAGAACGAGGCTTTCATCAAACGGTTGAGCAGCTGACTTCAACACTTCCTGAGCGTTATCCATTGACTCAATGGGCAAAGGATCAAATTGCTATAATCATGAGTTCGGAGATAGAGCGAGTAAAGGCTGAAGCGAAAACACCCTATCAATATGCTGCAGCTTTATTGGTAACTATGACTGGCAGAGAACAAGACTATGCTCTCTGGCTAGGTGATGATGAGACATTAAAAAATGAAGCAATGCAATTTCGTTGGTATTTGTCTAATGCGGCGATTAATCAGTGGAAAATATTGATTAAAGAGAGAAAGCATCCCAAAATTGCTGATGTCTATGATTTCATGATTCGAGCACTTTGCCAGGAACTGGCTTTATTGCACGAACATTTCCTGCCGACAAACGATGAAGAAAAATCCATTGACGAATCAGAAAGTTCATCAATCATTTATCGCAGCTTGCCTCCTGAACAGCATAGGGCAATAACCTTTATTCATAAACAGTGGTTTCCGGGGTTTAACTTGCCGAATCTCTTGGTCCCCTCTGCACCAGAATCTGTAAAAAATGTTGCTATAGGACAATTGCCTGATCAAAATGGTAAAGTAACGTTGTTTGAGGATAACAATTTAGGAACAGAAGAACATGCCGTACTCGACGAATTGTTGTACTGGACACGGTGGTTAAGTGAAACAACGGGGTGGAGTGAAGAGAGACTAATCAATGGTTTTTGGAATGCTCTAAGGTTAAGGATCAGGCTAAATGGCAATGTAAGCAGAGAATTATTGAATTTGCAGACACAAGCCCTCAATGAAATACTGGAAAGAAATTTTGTTCGTTTTGAGAATCTTTCGTCCCAGCTAACACAGATCATCGGAACTGCAATTAGCATGCTGGATTTTAGTCGAGGACGCAACTATGATGATTTTGAAGCCCGATTAAGAACACTTCTTACACTTATAGAAAAACTAGAACAGGTATGGGTATTTTTTAATATTCTGTATCAAATACCCAACGACCAACGACCTGAGGCTCTTTCTTCAATTTCTGAGGAAGAATGGGAAACTATTTGTACCCAAGAAAATCTGCAATTCATCTGGAACGCTCTACAAAACCACCAACGGCTTAGTGAAAGCGAGAATCATTTTGCTATTTTGCTAACATCCATTAAACCTATCCATGAACATATTTCTGAGACCATTCGAGGTTTTATAGCAAACAATCCAGATAAATTGAAGCAGATTAGATCTTTCTCCGATTTATTTAAATTACTTATTGAAGAACCTCAACAACCCTCAGAACAGAAGGAATCTTCACAAGAAAATAATGACTTTGGCCGATATATCTGTAGATTTTTTAAGCTTATTGGCCAATGTAGTCATAATGCCGATGAATTGGTTGCATCCATCATTAACACCCGTGAATTTCTGCAGACTATATTAGACCGTCTGGATGAAAACCAAAAAACAGAGTTTTTTACAATACCTGCTGTAAGGAAATTCTTGTGTCGTTTCGATGAGTGGTCTTGGATTCGGCCTATTGCCGAAGCAGTGGAAGCAAGTCATTACCTTAACAGTAGAGAAGGAGTACTCAGAAGAACAACTATTACTGAGGAAGTTCGGCAAACTATTGCCGAATCTTACAATTCACACCCTATAGGAAAGATATTTACCCTTGAGGAACTCTCCCTTACAATGCGCGGTGAAGATGTTTTAAAAAAATATGCAGCGCAAAAAATAAAAGTTTGTATAAGCTCTCCTCAATATCTTTTAGCAATGTTGAGAAAATGGAAAGATCCAAGACAATGGAAATCGGAACTATTTTCATTTGACTTATCCCTGGATTCTGAGCCTCCCCAAGCAGCATCTGAAATACTCGAATCATGTGTACACATTTTGCAAACTAACCCCAATGAGCTATACCGATTTATCACTTCGAATGAAATAATAATTCTCCTTCCTTATATTATGGATACCTCTGAATCTTTAGGTCATATTCTCCCTTATCTGCCGATGCCTACAGAAAACTTTAGGAAAAACTTTTTGGCATTACCTGATATGCACCAACCTTTATGTCGTATTCTCCGGCAGACAACTGCAGAAAACACCGACTTGGGTAACATATTATTTGGAATGGGTGACAGCAAAATAATAAATACTTTTTTGAGCCACTCAGACGTTGCTGATACAATCCCTTATGCTTTGCAGAATGCAGCCCATGTTAAACAAGTATTGAATCGTTTATTTGAAAAAGAACTAGAAACACGAATAGTTCCCACATTTATAGAAACGCCCGTAGTCCAATCCCGATTGAAAGCAATTATTGTTAACATGGATACTTTTTTGGAGATCCTCAGTGGTCTACAGATAACGGAAAAAAAGGCAATTTTAGAAAACCCTTTTATTAAAAAAACAATATTGCCGAATATTATTCGAAGCAAGGAAGATTTACTCAAAATTTTAAAGCTCTTTGATGAGATTGAAGCCGAAAACTTACGCGCTGCTGAATATGCCAAGACTTCCTTCTTGAGATTAGAAACAGTATGGCCTGCTGTAGCCCGGGCAATGCAGCCGCCCTCCCAAGGAGAGGAAAAACAAGAACAAGACAATCCTGATCCTGACGCAATATCTTTACTGAGCAAAATACTCTATTACTTGGGCAACTACAGTCACATAAATAGGTTTTTAAATACACGTGGCATGGAAGAAGTGATTGCTTCAGTGGTATGCAGGGAACAAGATTTAAAAGACATACTACAATGCTTGAAAGAACTCCAGGCAACCCCAGAAATAGTTGAAGCGTTTTTATGCAGTGATACCGTGCGAGAACGATGGCCTCAGCTCATTCAAAGTAAAACTGTTTTTTGGGAAATTTGGGGGGCTTTACATGACAAGACGGATAAAGAGAACCTACAACACCTAAAAAGGAGTTTTCTTACCCAGATCGCTGAAGCTAAAGAAAAAATACAGATAATTAAGGATTTTTCGCGGGAGGACTGGGAAAAATTATTGCCTTATATTGACGATGTTCACCATTTTATGGAGAGATGTATTTTCAGTCTGCCTCAAGAAAACATAGAGATGTTTGTAACTCTGGTGAGAACCCAACCATTAACTGAAAATACTTTACTAAATGAAGAGCTGCTGAATCGGCATTATATTAGAGAGGTCCTAAAAAAACAATCAAATGGAGAGGCTCTGAAGGCTCTTTTTGATAAACCGATTTTTGAGCAATTTTTAAGTATTGTTAATCAAGCTAAAAAGGCATATCAAGATAACCTTGCACATCCTGAAAGTTGTCTAGCTTCAATTGGGAACTTCTTTGTTCATAACACCATAGGACATGTTAACGGTTTACCGCGTTACGCTCAGGCATTGAATGATTTAAGTTCAGAGCACCCGATATCTTTGGATGGGATAAGACAAATACTTTCTGATATTGCTCAGCATGCCAACATTCGGGAACACTCCTTTTTTACCTATCTCATGAAAGGATTGCTCACAGATAATTTCTATAAGAAATTACTTGATAATGTAGAAGATTTAGATTCATCAAATGAGCCATCATTTGATAACGAGGCTTACCAATGTCTTGAAGATCGAGAGAAGTTTAGGCAATGGATACTCAATAATACACCCAAATCATCTGACATTAATACCTTCCAGCGGTAGCAGCGTAGTTCCACTTCGCCCCCTTTAGCAAACTGGAAGTGCATACGGAATACGTGCAAAAAAACAGAAAAAATACCCCTCTAATCTTATGAGAGGGGTATTCAACCCCTAAGTGATCCCCACAAAATTTATACAGTTGTTTGCTTTCCAGGAACAATGCAATCATCCAAAGCGGAAAAGCAGCTGAATCTGTAAGCGTCGTGTGTCAGTAGAGAGCCCCCTTCGGCTGCCTGCATTGGTCTACCTACTGCCTACGTGCCGCGGCTTGTCCGCGGCATCCAGAATATGGACCCCGCGGACAAGCCGCAGGGCGTAGGCTTTGTAGGGTAGCCGAGTGGCGTGGGCGATATGAGCTAAGCCGCGGGGTGTTGGCGAAGAAAACAAAAAATCATCAGGGTATGCCTCATCCTTGGACTTCTTTATTTGCGCAAAAATTGTGTGGATTACTTAGGTTCAACCCTCTCCCAAAGAGAGAGGGGGTTATCACGGTTAAGAGAAGTATTGCTGCCTGAAAATATCCCTATACATCATATAAAAAAACGCCTCTCGGAAGAGGCGTTTTCAACAAAGATAAACGGAGGATGGGGCGATTACATCATGCCGCCCATACCACCCATGCCGCCCATATCGCCAGCGCCAGCGTGAGCAGGTTCTTCCTTAGGAAGCTCTGCAATCATGCACTCGGTTGTCAACATAAGGCCGGCAATAGAAGCTGCATTTTGCAAAGCTGTACGGGTAACCTTGGTAGGATCTAGAATACCCAGTTCAACCATATCGCCATATTCTCCGGTAGCAGCGTTGAAACCGAGACCACCTTTACCTTCATTCACTTTATTGACGATAACTGAAGGTTCATAACCAGCATTGGTTACAATCTGGCGTAAAGGAAACTCAATGGCACGACGCAGAATATCAATGCCCATATCCTGATCATGGTTGTCGCCTTTGAGATCTTTCAGCGCTTTTTGAGCACGGATCAATGCAACACCGCCGCCAGGCAGAACACCTTCTTCAACCGCAGCTCGCGTAGCATGCAGGGCATCTTCAACACGTGCTTTCTTTTCTTTCATTTCAACTTCTGTTGCAGCACCTACTTTGATGACAGCTACGCCGCCAGCCAGTTTAGCCACACGTTCCTGAAGTTTTTCACGATCATAATCAGAAGTGGTTTCTTCCATTAAAGCGCGAATTTGGGTAACACGGGCAGAAATATCTTTCGCTTTACCGTTGCCGTCAATAATGGTGGTATTTTCTTTGGTAACAACCACACGTTTGGCGCTGCCTAAGTCTTCCAGTGTAGCACCTTCCAGTGTCTTGCCCACTTCTTCAGAAATTACCTGACCTGCTGTCAGTATTGCGATATCCTGAAGCATCGCTTTGCGGCGATCACCGAAACCAGGCGCTTTAACAGCACATACTTTAACAATACCGCGGATGTTGTTTACAACCAGGGTAGCCAGCGCTTCGCCTTCAACATCTTCAGCAATAATCAATAATGAACGGCCAGACTTGGCAACACCTTCTAATACAGGAATCATATCGCGAATATTGGAAATCTTCTTGTCTACCAGAAGAATATAAGGATGCTCCAATTCCGCATTCATGTTCTGTTGGTTGTTGATAAAGTAAGGGGAAATATAACCGCGGTCAAACTGCATACCTTCAACCACAGATAATTCATTTTCAAGACTGTTACCGTCTTCTACAGTGATAACGCCTTCTTTGCCGACTTTTTCCATCGCTTCTGCAATCAGGTTACCGATAGCAGAATCCGCGTTCGCGGAAATAGTACCAACCTGAGCAATAGATTTAGTATCTTTGCAAGGCTTTGACATTTTTTTCAATTGTTCAATGATAACGTCAACTGCTTTCTTCACACCGCGCTGTAAGTCCATTGGATTCATACCAGCAGCAATAGCTTTCTGGCCTTCCACAAGAATGGCACGTGCCAGAACAGTGGCTGTTGTCGTACCATCACCAGAATCATCGGAAGTCTTGGAAGCCACTTCCTTGACCAATTGAGCGCCCATATTCCAGAATTTATCTTTAAATTCAATTTCTTTCGCGACAGAAACACCGTCTTTGGTCATCACCGGCGCACCGAAAGATTTTTCAAGGATGACATTGCATCCGCCAGGTCCCATTGTTACCTGCACAGCGTCAGCTAACGCATTAACCCCTTTTAACAATTCATGGCGCGCAACGTCACCAAAACGTAATTCTTTTGCAGACATTTTTTATCCTCACAAAATTAACTAAAAATTCAAACTCGTTGACTCAAATCTTAGTCAACAACCCCCATGATATCTTCTTCACGCATTACTACCAGCTCTTCTCCCTGAATCTTGACTTCTGTTCCTGCATACTTTCCGAAAAGGACTTTGTCGCCTTTTTTTACTGCCGTTGCACGAACATCGCCGTTATCCAGAGGTTTACCAGGCCCTACGGCAACAACAATACCAAAAACTGGTTTTTCTGCCGCATTATCAGGAATCACAATGCCGCCTTGTGTCGTTCTTTCTTCTTCTTGACGACGAATAATCACTCGGTCGCCTAAAGGACGAATTTTTATACTACTCATTGCCAGTATTCTCCCATATTAAACTAATAAAAAATTTTATGACGGATTTTGATATGGGGATGCTTTCTCCGATTTCAAGGGAAATTTAAAAAATTTTACCCCTCGTAACGGGTTCTTGGTCCAATCGGTTTGGCATTTTGCTCAATATGCCTGATGATCATACCAGCAATATCTTTTCCAGTAGCCTCTTCAATTCCTTCCAGACCTGGGGAAGAGTTCACTTCCATAATCAGAGGCCCTCGTGAAGAACGTAAAAAATCAACACCTGCCAGCTCAAGCCCCATTACTTTTGCTGCCTTAACAGCCATTTCCCTTTCCGCCTTGGTGATCTTCACTGCCTCAACTGTCCCGCCGCGATGCACATTGGATCGAAAATCACCAGGCTTGGCTTGACGCCGCATAGAGGCAACTACTTTATCACCTATCACAAAACAGCGGATATCCGATCCGCCGGATTCCTGAATATATTCCTGCACAATCAGGTTACCCTGCAGCTCTGTCATAGCCTGTAATACACTTTCCGCAGTTTTCACACTTTCCACCAGCACAACGCCAATACCTTGAGTACCTTCAATCAGCTTAATCACAAAAGGCGGGCCGCCCACAACTTTTATCAGATCATCAATATTGCTATAGGTATGCGCAAAACAGGTTATAGGCAAATCTACGCCTTTCATCGCCAAAAGCTGTAACGAACGGAGTTTGTCTCTTGCGCGGGTAATCGCAATAGAACGATTAATTGTATAAACTCTCATTGTCTCAAACTGGCGAAGCACCGCTGTTCCATAAAAAGTTCTCCTGGCGCCGATCCTTGGAATAATGGCATCAGGAAGCTCGAGAATACTGCCCTGATAATGAATGGACTGATTTTTAGAAGTCACATTCATATAACATTGCAGGTAATCTATAATGACAACCTCATGCCCCTGAGCCAGGGCTGCTTCTTTCAGTCTTTTAGTAGAATAAAGGCTCTCGTTACGCGAAAGTATGGCAATCTTCAAGTAAATTCTCCAAAAATAAATTGTTTATTGATACCACTTTTTCACAGCGAATTCATTTCGGCATCCGTTAAGCTGACGCTGGTACACAATAGAACGGGTTTTTACCTTTTGAGCCGCGACCATCAACCAGGGCTTGGCCTTATAGGTTCCCTCATTATATCCTGTCCATCCTTCATGGTAAGCCAGGTAAAGCTGGTAAGCATCATATTTTGGGATCCCCGACTGCAAATAGGTCTGATGGGAATACCACCCAATAAAATCACTGGCATCAGCAAAATCATTCCTGCTTACCCAATAATGTTTTGCCGAATGCTTATACATCTCCCACGTCCCGTCTAATGCCTGAGAATAACCATAGGCTGTCGAAGGACGCTTCCACGGAATGATCCATAAAATCATCGTGCGCGGAGGACGCGCCTCAGAATTATAGGAAGATTCCTGATACATGATAGCCATCTGCACTGCCGCGGGAATTCCCCATCGGCGCGCAGTCCGCTGAGTATCATAAAACCAGGAGGGATATTCTTTGAATATGGCGCAAATGTTTTCTGGATTACTCGGCTGTGGAGGGGAAGAAAGAGAAGCGCAGCCAGCCAGCATGAATATAAGCACACCAGCTGCCAGAAAGCGATAAAATTTTAGTTTATTGAATCCTTGCAATACAGGCTCAAAATAAACTGCTCTTAAAGACTTCAATACTATCCCCTCTTTAGGTAAAATATACTCAATAGGCTTTGAAATATGGTGCATACTGCTTCGTCATTGCGAGGAACGCGGTGACGAAGCAATCCAGTCCAGTGATTTATATAAACTCCGATCTGGATTGCTTCGTCGTTTCACTCCTCGCAATGACGGCAAAGCTAATGCGGTATTTCAAAGTCACTTCACCCTATTCAAATGAAACAGGGTGATATTGTAACAAGAGTTGGCAAAAAGTGAATATTTTTGTTTTTGATATTGAAACAATACCGGATTACGAGTCCGGCAGAAAAATCCATGCTTTGGACGGGTTAACTGACTCAGAAACAGTGTCAGCCATGACGGCATTGCAAAAAGAAAAAAATGGCAGTGAATTCTTGCCGCTTCATTTACAGAAAGTTGCGGCTATTTCCGCCGTATTTCGCCAAAAGGATAAAATCCGCGTCTGGTCTTTGGGCGATGAAACGTCTGACGAAAAAGATATTCTCCAGCGGTTTTTTCACGGCATCGAAAAATATACTCCTACACTCGTTTCATGGAATGGCAGCACTTTCGATTTGCCTGTATTACATTATCGTGCCCTGCTGCATGGTATTACTGCCTCGCGTTATTGGGAGGCAGGACAAAATGACCCCAATTTTCGCTGGAATAATTACTTAAGCCGTTATCATTACCGGCACCTTGACCTGATGGATGTTTTAGCAGCTTATAACCCGCGTGCCAATGCCCCTTTGGATGACTTGGCTGTTATGTTGGGATTTCCTGGAAAAATGGGGATGAAAGGTAATAAAGTTTGGGATTATTATCAGAAAAAAGAATTAAGCGCTATTCGCAACTATTGTGAAACCGACGTACTTAACACTTATCTGATCTACCTGCGTTTTGAAAAAATGCGCGGCCATTTATCTGAAGACAATTACATCCACGAATGTTCTCTTTTAAGAGAATATCTGGAAACCGAGCAAAAACCTCACTTCAACGATTTTTTAAACCTCTGGAGTGTAGAAAAATAATGGATATTGCAGTCATCGGACATACCATATTCAGCCTGTTATCGCTCATTTTCCTTGAAATCGTATTGGGTATAGATAACCTTGTTTTTATTTCTTTGGCTGCTGCTCATCTACCTTATAAACAACAGGCATCAGCCCGCAACTTCGGCCTCATGCTTGCTTTGGTATCAAGGCTCCTGCTGCTGGCCTCTGCAAGCTGGCTTGCCAGTTTTACCGCTCCGCTTTTTACAATCCATGATTTTCCAGTATCAGGACGCGACATTCTCTTGGGCGCTGGAGGAATTTTTTTAATCGCCAAGGGAACCTTGGAAATCCATGCTGAATTTGAAGACTCCGATGAAACAGTACGTTCCATCAAGGCAGGAAAAACATTGCTTTCTGTGATTATTCAAATTGCCATTCTGGATATCGTATTTTCAATTGACAGCGTTATTACTGCCATCGGCATGACACAAGAATTCTGGATCATGGCTACAGCCATTCTGATAGCTATTTTATTCATGCTCTATGCCAATCATCCTTTAAGCCGTTTTATTCTCAAAAATCCTTCCATCAAAATGCTGGCTATCAGCTTCATCATTATGATAGGTACCATTCTTGTTGCCGACAGCCTGCATTTCCATATCCCAAGAAGTTACATTTACTTCTCTATCGGCTTCTCGCTTTTTGTGGAAACATTGAATCTGCTTATCCGCAGGAAAAAAGAAAAGCTCAAGACACCGAGCCAGAACATTTTGACTGATTGATTTTTCTATTGCCCTCTACAATTCTTGTTGCATACTTAATTTTTTTATGTCATTATTTGACATGTCCAATCTATTGAAATATATTATGTTGGTAGCCATGAAAATGCCCCTTACTAAAAAAACACAGAAAAAGTCATTAACTCAACCTTTTCTTTATGTAAAATCAGGAAGAAATTTATATGCCATTCCTAAAAAAGTAATTCAACGATATTTGCTTAAATCTTCTATTCAATTCACTGGAAAACCCGAAGATGAAACGCTGTCTGTACAAGAAGTATTTGGCGAGTATGAAAAAAAATTTACTAAAGCTGGAATTTTACTAAAAGGACTGCGTTGCCGAGAAAATATGACACAAACGGAATTTGCAAAAAAAATCCATGTCAGCCAAGCCAATCTATCTAAAATGGAAACCGGTAAACGCCCCATTGGAAAACAAATTGCTAAAAGAATTGAAGAATGTTTTCATGTCAATTACAGATATTTTTTAGAGTAAGGATCGCATGACATACTGTAATATTCCACCGTGCTTGTAATAATTCAATTCGTTTATTGTATCAATGCGTGAAAGCAGTTCGATTTCTGTAAGAGAATTATCGGCTCGATGGATCACTGCTTTAATTTTCATCCGCGGCTTCATGTCATCAGATAGCCCCATAATATCAATATGTTCCGCGCCAGTAAAGTTTAAGGTTTTGCGGTTCACACCTTCAGGGAATTCCAACGGCAAAATTCCCATCCCAATAAGATTGGAGCGGTGAATACGTTCAAAACTCTCCGCTATCACGGCGGCAACACCTTGGAGTTTAGGCCCTTTGGCCGCCCAATCGCGTGAAGAACCTGTACCATACTCTTTTCCGGCAATCACCACAAGCGGTGTATTTTCACTTTTATAACGCATCGCTGCGTCATATATGGATAAAACCTCACCGCTTGGGACATGTTTTGTGAAACCTCCTTCAATGTCCGGAACCATTTCATTCCTGATTCGGATATTCGCAAAAGTACCTCTCATCATCACTTCATGGTTGCCGCGACGTGAGCCATAAGAATTAAAATCTTTTACGGATATACCCCTGGATTGTAAATATTTTCCTGCCGGACTATCTGCTTTAATGGAACCGGCCGGCGAAATATGATCGGTTGTAATACTATCGCCAAAAATAGCCAGGATTCTCGCTGCTTTAATATCACTTATTTTTTCAGGTACTATTTTCATCTCATTGAAAAACGGCGGATGTTGTATATAGGTTGAATTCTCCCGCCATTGGTAAGTTAGCGAATCCGGAATCTTCATCGTTTGCCATTCTTCTGTTCCTGTAAAGATTTTAGAATAGGTTTCATGAAACATCTTTCCGGTAATTTTTGCCGTTTCTTTTGCTATCTCAGCACTGGTTGGCCACAGGTCTTTTAAATAAACAGGGCTGCCCGTTTTATCTTTGCCAATGGGATCTTTCGTCAAATCAATCAACACAGTACCTGTAAGCGCAAAAACCACCACTAAAGGCGGCGACGCCAGCCAATTTGCTTTAACCAATGGATGAATACGCCCTTCAAAATTACGATTGCCTGATAACACCGCAGAAACAACCAGATCATTTTCGATAACCGTTTTTTCAACAGGCTCAGGCAGAGGACCTGAATTACCGATGCAGGTTGTACATCCATAACCAACCAACGTAAACCCCAGTTCATTAAGGTATTGCTGTAATCCTGTTTCTTCCAAATACTGAGTTACCACCTGCGATCCTGGAGCAAAAGACGTCTTCACCCACGGTTTTCGCGTTAAACCTTTTTCTACCGCTTTCTTTGCTACAAGCCCGGCAGCTATCAGCACATCCGGATTAGATGTATTCGTACAACTCGTGATAGCCGCGATCACCGCATCTCCGTGATGCAGCACATAATCTGCTTCAGTTGAATAAGAGCGGTTTTTTTCCTGATCCCTATGGCTGCTCTCTAAAAGTTCGTGAAAGCGCGTTGTCAAATCTGGCAATGCTACTTTATCCTGAGGACGTTTAGGGCCGGCAAGACAAGGCTGAATATCCGATAAGTCCAATGTTAAGACAGATGTAAATATCGGATCGGGCTGATTGGGATCATGCCATAAACCCTGCGTTTTGGTATAGGCTTCAACAAGCGCTATTGTTTGTTCATCTCTACCGCTTAAGCGTAAATAATCGAGTGTCGTTTCATCAATAGGAAAAAATCCGCAGGTTGCGCCATATTCCGGCGACATATTACCAATTGTCGCACGATCGGCGATAGACAAATCGTGAAGCCCTTCACCGAAAAACTCTACAAATTTACTCACAACTCCAGTTCGACGCAGCAAATGGGTAATGGTTAAAACCAGATCGGTTGCCGTAATACCTTCTTTTAATTTTCCTGTGAGTTTTACACCAATCACTTCAGGAATTAACATGGACACCGGCTGCCCAAGCATGGCAGCTTCAGCTTCAATACCGCCGACACCCCAGCCTAAAACGCCAAGTCCATTAATCATCGTCGTATGACTGTCTGTTCCAACCAATGTATCCGGATAAGCGTACTTTTCTCCATTCACTTCCTGAGTCCATACTGTTTTCGCCAGATACTCCAAATTAACCTGATGGCAAATCCCAGTATCCGGCGGTACTACACGAAAATCCTGGAACGCTTTCTGTCCCCATCGCAAGAACTCATAACGTTCATAATTTCTTTTCATCTCCATTTTGGCATTCATTGCAAATGCTCCAGGTGTGATGAATTGATCCACTTGGATGGAATGATCAATCACAAGGTCAACAGGAGAAAGCGGGTTAATTTTTCTTGGATCACCGCCAAGTTTCTCAATGGCAGCACGCATTGCAGCTAAATCAACAATCGCAGGCACCCCAGTAAAATCCTGCATTAAAACACGCGCAGGCGAGTAAGCAATTTCATGATCGGACGATTGATGTGTTAACCAGTCAGCAACGGCTTTAACATCATCCAATGTAACAACATAACCGTCCAAATGGCGAAGTAAATTTTCCAGTAAAATCTTTAATGTAAAAGGCAGCCTGGATATGGCTTTTAATCCGGATTTTTCAGCTTCAGGCAAGCTCCAATACTGATACTCAATACCATTGACTTTGAGTGTTTGACGAATACGTTGTGAAAAATCAGATTTAAGGACAATATCTTTGACCGTATTATGCAGCTTTTCATGAGTGTCTACACCAGAAGCCCAAGAGGGCGCATCACTGGCTGGGAAAGATTCTTTAGATGACTCATCAACAAGCTTTTGGCCTGTGATCACTGTAGATTTATGTTTCATTAGCATAATCCTTCATAAAATTAACAATCCCGCTAAAATAGACAATTATGGTTTGATTATAGCAAACCGATATTAAACTTCAAAAAAAGATTCAATTCGATTAATCCTATCATAGAATACTGCTCAGGAACGAAGAGTATTGTTCTTTAGTCTCAATGTAGATACAATGACTGTACCTACATCGAAGGTTAACATGATGCGTTTTGCCATACATCAAAAAGTTAGCGCTAAAGTTTATCTCTCTCGCAAGCATGATTAATCAACATTGAGTTAAATATATGTACACACAACACTATAGTCAATGGGAAGATTTTACTAAAACAGTACTTGGCTTTTCATTTACTGATTTAACATCACCATTAATTATCGCTAGAAGACAACCTCCTCTGCCAATGCGAGAAGATAATGTAGAGATTTATTATTCGAATTTTCTACCTTTTATTCTTGAAGAAGCCAGAGCGATTATTGCAGATGGTTTAGAAAAAGTTAACTTGTACCTTAGTGCACATGCCCAACGTAATACAAACACACAGCATTTATCAGAAGCAAGACCTTTTGATTTGATGTTACAGAAGAAAGCAGTACTTCCTTATACTTTAGGAAATCCGTTATCTTTGAGTTTTAAAGGTGCTGTTTCGGATCGAATTGAACATGGCAAATCGATGAACGCTTTATTGCTGATAATACCTGCAACACGCGAATCTCCTGAAAAGCAATGGTTAGCATTAGCATCAGAAAATTTAGAAGGCACCGAAACTTATGCAAAAATTATTGCTACCCCCGATGAGTACCATAATTTTGAAACACAATTTAAGATAGGCGCTAAATGGCAAATGCACTATCTCGGTTCAGTCATTAGTGAACGGCGCATGTTTGATCATTGTTTAGAGCAAATAGATAATGCGTGTGTACAACAGATAATTCGTGCCCGTATCTCACCCCCGAATATCCAACCAAATGCTTATGTGAATGCCGAAGTCGATCATTTAAACCAGTCTCAAAAAGAAGCGCTTTATGCGTTTTTCAACGCACGTGAAGGTTCGATACTTTTATTGCAAGGCCCGCCAGGTACAGGAAAAACCACAACATTAGTGAATTTATTAAAATGTGTTGCAGATCAATCCAAACGAATTTTGGTGAGTGCTCATTCCAATAAAGGCGTACAAGTCTTGGCACTACGCGCTTATCGTGAATTATCCCATATACCAATGATACTAATAGGTGTAGAAAGTAAAATACCGGATGAATTAAGGCATATTTTTTTGAATCGCTGGTATGATAATATTACAGAAAGTTTTGCCACACACCGCAAGGATATAGAGAAAATTGTTGAAAATATAGGAGCTAGACTTAGCATTACTACTAAACAACAATTATTACAAAGTTTCATAGAGAATTTGGCAGCATCAGAAGATGCACTGAATAAATTTAATTTGTTGTATCATCAGCACTTAAATGCAAGTTCAAGAAGTGAAATTATTAGGGTTTGTGGTAATGACCCCATTACTATCAGTGATTTTCAGTCGCTTCAAATTACCTTTACTGCTTTGCAACGAGACAATAGTAATCAAGATAAATGGCAAGAATTACTGATGAAGCAGACTCGTCTTATTGAAAAATGGAAGAGAATTTCAAAAGATGCTATCGAAGGATATCTACTTAATTACGCCCACATTATTTTTTCGACGTTGATTACATGCGGTCGAGACAGCATCGCTAATATGCGTCCTGTTGATTATTTACTGGTTGATGAGGCAGCCCAATCGGTTGAAGCAGCCACCATGATTCCTATGCGTTTCCAACCTAAAAAAGTATTATTAGTAGGAGATACAAAGCAACTTCCCGCGACAGTCATTTCAGATTACCTAGATGATTCTCCTGTAGGTCATCCAGATACTCATTATAAGTGGTCACTGATGTGGCGCTTAATTGAGGAAAATAGGCAGCCGAGTTTAATGTTAGATATTCAATATCGGATGCACCCGCACATTTGTTGGTGGCCGTCAGAAAAATATTATAACAACCAATTAATCACTGCTCCAGATATTCTTCCTATGACGCCTCTAACAACCCATGGTATTACGAGTCGGCCGTATGCGATTTATCAAGTAGCAGGACAAGAAACCATTCAAAATTTTTCTCATAGTCTTTCCAATGAGATAGAGGCAAACTATGTTGTAGCTATTATTGCTTTAATACGACAACAAAACCCCGATAAATCAATCGGTGTCATTACACCCTATTCAGCACAAAAATCCTTGGTAACACAAAAAATTTATCAAAGACGTTTACGACATAATTTAGTCGATGTTAATACGGTAGATGGATTTCAAGGTGATGAGCGTGATGTGATTATCATTTCTTTTACACGTACACATGTATCCACCTTTTTAAAAGAATTCCGACGCCTGAATGTGGCTATCACGCGTCCAAAATATTGTTTAATTATTTTGGCCAATCCCGGCTTAAGAACGCATGATATTGGAGAATTGATTCACAATGCACAACAGCGTCAGGTTATTTTTTCGGAAACTGAACTTAGAACTATTCTACAAACCAATAGATTACCGACACCAAGAGAGATAGTTAATGCATCATTATTGCAACTGGCATGGCAAGGCAATTCTCAGGCACAATATGAGTATTATCAAGAATTATTACCGCAAAATTTAAATTTAGCTCTGGCATGGTTACGTAGAGCGGCTGAGCAGGATCATGCATTATCACAGTTTGAATTAAGTCAATATTATCAAACAGGAAATAGTGTATTAAGAAAAAATGTTCCTTTATCTTTAAAATGGTTACAGAAATCAGCAGAACAAGGCTGCCAACATGCTCAATACGATTTGGCAGAAAAATTTATTCATGGCAGAATGATTCAGATCAATATTGAAGCAGGAATATATTGGTGTAAAAAAGCTGCAGACAACCATAAACTTGAGGCTATTATTCTCCTGGCAAAATGTTACGCCACTGGCCAATATGTGAACCAAAACCAAGAAGCTGCTATTTTTTATTATAAACGCGCTGCTCAATTAAACGATATAAATTCAATGTTTGAGTTGGCAAAATTATTGGAAGCTCATAACCATGCTGCAGAAGCTATGCAATGGTATCGAGTTTTAGTTACTCACGATTATTGCAAAGCTTATTATCCTTTAGCATTATTGCTAGGGGAATCTGCTGAGGCACTGCAATACCTGCAACTGGCCGCTGATTATGGACATGTTGAAGCACTGTATAAGTTGGTAAATCTTTTCACTACTGGAAATGAATTTATTGAAATAGATTTCAATAAAGCAGCTCATTATATGAAAAAACTTGCTGATGCTAACCCTCAACTTGAATTAATTGCCTTCGTAGAATTATTACAGCGAAATGAAAGTATAAAAATTTCTGATCGAGAAAAACAACACTATTATAAAATGGCTGCAGATCAAGATCATATAGCATCACAATATTTCTACGCGCGATCTATTTTTAACGCTGACGCCTTGACGGCATATCACTATTTAAAAAAAGCAGCGAAAGCAAACTATAGTGACGCGTATTATTATTTTGCTTTATTAGAAAAACGACATTCCGAGAGTAACGCTTATGTTTATTTCAAAAAATCCATTAAATCGGTTAAACACGTTATTGAATCAAAAAAAGAGTGTATAAACTATCAAATTAAACATAATTTAAGTCTTGATCTCTGTTTGCAATTCTGTGAAGAGTTATATAGTAAAGGTGAAAAATCTTTTAGTTTTTCTTTGGCAAGATTGCTTGATACAGGCATTGCTGGAAAAATTGATCAACCGAGAGCATTGAATATTTATATTGAACTTGCTGAAAGCAACCATATTATGGCAATGTTTTTCGCCGGTATCTTATTGAGCAATAGAAATGAGGCTTTTTTTGATTTTTATCATGCACAAGATTTTCTTACCAGGTGTCATCAACATATTCCAGAAGGAAAATTACGCTTAGCTTGTCTTTTATTACAAGAAAATGTTGATATTAATTTTGCAGAAACTTTGTTAGAAGAGTATTGTCTTTCGTTTTCAAATGAACAGGAAGAATTATTGTGCAATATGGATAAACAATTAGAGATGATAATAAAATCAATTATTATTACATCTTTATATAATATTGAAAATATTAATCTTTATACTCCTAAAATATGTTTTTACCTTGGGAAAATTTTTGAAGAAGGTTTAGGTGTTTCTGTCAACTTAACGCGCGCATTTTTTTATTATGCTGCCTCAGCTGAAGAAAATCACCTTGAAGGTATTTATCGATTAGCTTATTGTTATGAGTATGGCATTGGTATTCAAAAAGATTGGACACATGCTAAAATCCTTTACCAGAAAGCAGCAGAGAGAGGGCATGAGTTTGCTCAAAAACGGTTGACGTGGCAATATTCAATTTTCTCGTCATTTACAAATGTCAATGATGCCGAGTTAAAAAATAACGAGCAGACATGCGTTCTTTCATAAATTCGATCCTCTTATTAAAGCATCCTGGCAACCTGCTTTATTTTCTAATGCTGCAAGCATTGCATTATATTCACTTTGCCTTACCTGACGTTGAGATTGCCAAAAACAGAATCCGCACCCTGCGGTATCTGCCGGCTCAGGAAGCTGAATATTGTGTATCCGAAAAACGGTTTTTATCTCATTTAAAATGAGTGTTCCTAACGATTGGTCACGAAACGCTGTTATCCTTTTAATTTGCTCTAGTTTTAAAAAGAAATTTTGATGCAATCCTTCATTTCCTACAATGCGCAACAGTTCATTACATATACGGATAGATTCTATCCCTCCATGCGTGGTTAATCTGATTCTTTTAACGGGATTCAAACTTAAATATCTCTGAACAGCCAAGTAAATAGCCGTTTTTACATTATGCTTCAATACCACTTCAAATTCAGATGGGTGTTGAATATAGTTATAAAATTCTTTCAAAGCTCCACTCTCAATCCCCCAACGCCGTCTTGCTAAATCCATTGGAGTTCGGTTGACTTCGTCGCGTGCATGAGGATTAGCACCAGTATCAAGCAATAGCCGTATTAATTGGTTGTATCCCTTCAAAGCAGCTGTATGTAAAGGAGTATTGCCACTTTTATCCTGTAAATTAGTATCTGCCCCAGCTTTAATCAGATCTTTTACCAATGAGAATGGATACTCATCCAGTTTAGCGGCCATATGTAACGGACTCTCTCCTTGCCGGTTCTTTGCATTGATTGACCCCATAGCCCCCCTATCAAGTAACCACCTTAATAATTGGTAACTTTTTCGTTCAACAGCCATATGTAATGGAGTATTGCCATAATTATCAGGGGCATTGATATCGGCACCTGCCTGGATTAAATGCTCGAAGTATTTTTCTTCCCTCGTCATCGTGTCGCTGGGGTTGCAAAAGTAACGGCTACCTACTCCAAACCTTATTACCATATTATGCAACAGGGTTCGTCCTGAGCGATCAACCGCTTGAATATTTGCAGGGTTCTGTAGAATACTAGGCCATACGGCATCAAACCATTCTCTCCTCTCGAATAAAAGATAGGCACACACGCTGGAGTATTTTTCTGCCGGTGTCGGTATAATTCGAGGAAGCGCCAGTTGCTGTTGCTCCAACGGCAACGCACTTGCATGGATAAGCAAAGGTATCATGAGATTTTGGCATCTACGCAAAGCAATATCCGAGGCATTTTCATTACGCTTATTGAGGAGCGTTATTGATGCTCCCTGATTCATTAACCAGACTGCTATATTAGGGAGGTTTCTATCAATAGCCCAATGTAAAGCGGTATCCCGTCCAGTATCTTGCTCTTGCTCATCAATTTTGGCACCTGCTGTGACTAATGCCTGGATGATTGGTAAATACTCTGACTCTGTATCTGCTGTCACATCTCTCACAACAGACGTCAATAATGGTACATAGATCTGTCGTCCAGACTGAATAAAATAATACCGCAAATCAATAAAACGCCGTTTTAGCCTTTTGCTGTTACAAATAATTGGCCATATAATCTTGAATCGGCTCGGGGCTTCCAGAACGTACGCGGCAAGTTTTCCCCAAACCTCGCCGGATAAGATCTCATTACTCTCCCTTTGCCGGTATATTTGCACATACTGTGTCAGCAATGACTGAATCGTCTCAAACGACTGCTCATCACAGGTTAGTGCGATATATAATCTATCGTTGTAACGGACCTTTTCACTATTTAACAGGAGCGTTTTCAGCGCTAAATTGCCAGGCCAATACTGCATCGTCCAATCTACAAATGACTTTCCTGTGTTATCTGCAGCATACACATCGGCGCCTGCCTCGATGAGTGTACTGAGCAAAGTGAAGTCACCGGTTTCAATGCCTTTCTCTCCCAGGAAAACTAGCGGTCCACACCCGATAGCTCCCCATTGCTCCTGGCGATAACGCATATCATCGCCAATGATTGACCATAATGCGTCAGAATGGCCTGGATGTTTATGGAGATAAGTAAAAAGATTGCCCCATGTAAATGATGTAAAACGTGCGTTGGGGTTTTTCGCATAGCATTCCAGGAGTAACTGAATACATTCCAGAGCGCTGCCATTTTCAATGGCCATGTCCAACACATTTTTACCCTGGGGATTAACGGGTTCGACTCGAGCACCGCGTTCTAAAAGCTGAGCAATAATAGGGAAATGTTTGGTTTTAACCGCTGCCTGCAAAGCTGTGTACCCTTGTTTATCAGCGGCATTGACATCGGCGCCAGCATCAAGCAGCCGGATAACCACGCCGAGATTTTCCGTTTTGATGGCAGTGATTAACCCTTGATTGAGCATTTGGGGTAATGCGTCAGAACAGGCTGTTCTTGCATGATCCAGGATGGCGGGAATATAGGCAGTACAATAGGTAATGGCTATGTCCAGTCCATTTTCACCTTGCCGATTGGGGCGATTTATTCTTGCCCCTCGGCTGAGCAATAACGCTGCAATGCGCTGATGTCCATTACGCAATGCGCTATAAAGGGCGGTGTTGCCCTGACCGTCGCGTGCTTCAATGGCCGCGCCGGCCTCAAGAAACTTTTGTACCAGCTGGAGGTTTCCACGCCGGGCAAAAGCAATCAGCGGTGTAGTTTCAAGAGGTTTTTCTGAGAGACGTAATAGAGGGTGGGACAGCTTTTCCCGATCGCCAGACGACAAAAAGGGGCGTGCCAACCGGAAGGCAGTAAAAACAGCCGGTGGCGGGGCAGGTACATCGGCTACCCGTGCGTTCACATACTGACACCATACTTCTCCAATCAATGGCCATAGCCCGTCCAATCTACCTTGCTCTCTACTCATCTGGTCAAAAAGATGGAAATAGGTTGTTGGTGAAAAAGTAAGATTATGTTCCCTGGCATGCTGCAGCAAGCGTTGAATCCACTCATAAGGAGGAGGTGCTAATCTCAGCACCATATCCAGCGCATTTTCCCTATTATGGTTAAGTGCGGTAATTTGGGCTCCCCGTTCCAGTAAAAACTCAACAACTGAAAAATGTCGGTTGCAAATTGCCCAATGCAGGGCGGTATTTCCATCGCTATCTACAACATCTACTATAGCACCAGCAGAATGAAGCTTTTGAACAATGTCCAATTTTCCATCTCGCGCTGCCAAAATCAATGGAGTGGTTGAAACCCTTGCTGGCGGATAAACAACAAATCCGAGTAACGTTGGGTTTTCACAAATTATTGGCCATAACCTGTCAATATACCGGAAATTGTTGATTATATATTGGTATAACATCGTGTATACCCACTGCCCATCTAAGGGATTTAAGCGATTGCAGTGATAGAACACAAACTTAACTAACTCAACGGGTTGGTTTTCACTATCGTAAACATTTAGCAATATCAGATTAACAGTTTTAAAAGAAACAGAAGGCATTAATACAGAATAAGGATTCTTTTGAAGAGGGAGGCCGGGCTCTTCCCGAAAATCAGATATTGCCAGGCGTGCCAATTTTAGATAGAGACAATTGACTGGATCATAAGAAACAACATAACCGCTTAAGTTTTTCCATTGTATCCCGTTCCTATTCAATCTCACCCAGCTACTTGCAAAGACATTCCTTAGCGATTGACACAGCTCAATATTGTTTGAAAAACAATTCTTGATTTCTAATAACGTTCGCAAATTTTCTTTAAGCGCTTCTCGCCTCCCTTCATCAAGTAATCTCCGTTGTAACTGCTCTTCTATTCGTCTCGCTGTGTTCCCAACTTCTTCTTGAATTGCTTGGAGTTGTTCTTGTTGTTCTGTTTCACCTGGCAATTTTATTTCCCCTTAGCGTACAATAAAATAAGACTATATAATAGCACAAAAGTTCTAAAATATGACATAAACTTCAAAAAATAAACGTTATGCCTTGTCGAATTGCCGCTGACGGATATTGAAAAATTATCCTCAGTTAGAATTTTGTCAAGACAGGGTATCACTGAGGGATCCCTGAATTTTTTCGTCCCCTCCTCAATGCCCGAGGCTACTAGTAATCTGCGACTATTTCTATATCCCTGGCCCCTCGGCTACTACTATCGCCTACGCCCCGCGGCTTGTCCGCGGGGTCCACTCTCTGGATGCCGCGGACAAGCCGCGGCACGTAGGCAGTAGGTAGAAGGCAGCCACAGCACGTAGGAAGTAGATAGACTACGACGCGTAGGCAATCGGTGAATTGCGCTACATAGGATTAGTCCCCTCTCAACACTTCAGCGTAGAGCATGTAAAAAAATTTAGGAGATGCTTCAGAGAATATCATTTCGCATAAAATTTTAACTGTTTGATCATTATAATTTCCTACATTAATGCCAAACTAAAAATTCCTTTATTTTTCTACCAATCTTTGAATAGAATATAAAAATTTGAAATGTTAAGTGAGCTAAAGTATGACAACAGAAACACTTGTATTGAAATATCTACCACTAGATTCTCTCACAGTAACCAGTGAATTTGGCAAAAGAGTGCACCCAATAACAGGCGTTGAGAATAAAGAACATCAAGGGATGGATTTTAGAGCGAAAGATCCTACGGATCTTTACAATACACACGATGGCATCGTTATTTTTGCTGGTACGGCCGATGGTTACGGAAACACGGTGATCATACAGGATCCTCAAAGTGGACGAGCCACACTTTATGCCCATTTAAGTGAAATTTATAAAAAAAACATAGAAGATCCTCTGTCTAGCAGAACACTCATTGGAAAAACAGGAAACAGTGGACCTGACGGAACCCAACCCCATCTGCATTTTGAAATTCTTCGTAAAGAGATAGCAGATAAAGTTAAGCAAGAAGGCACCATAAAAAAAACATGGGATGACAACAACGTAGACAACATAGAATCTTCTGCCTTAACACTGCCGAACAATCAAACGTTATTTTTCATGGGGTTTCCAGCGGCTAATCTGACGCAGAAAATAACGGATATTTTTTATGAGACGGAACCCTCTCCCACTGCAGTCCCTACATTGGCTCCCACTTTTTTCCATACAACACCTGCTCCCAATCATTCTCCAGCAACACCAAGCCCATCATTTTCTTTCAACGAAACGACCATTGGCATTACGGCAGGTGTTGGAGCAGCCGCTTTATTAGTTGGGACCGCACTGTGTGCCTTCTTTGGCAAAAGAACACCCGCGGATCAAAAATCAGCAAGTCATAAACCTTCACAATCGGGTTTAGAACTTAAACATGTTTAAAAATTAAAAAAGAGAGAAAATATTATGCGACGAATCATAGCAGCTTTTGACAGCTTATCCGATCTTGACCAAGGAGATCGGTATTTCAGGCGAAGTAAATACGGTAGAGCAATCGAGTGTTATAGCAGGGTTATACATCGTAGGCCAAATTATGCTGTAGCCTATCGCAAACGAGGCATGGCTTTTCACAAATTGAAACATTATGATGAAGCCATCGCAGATTATACCAACGCCATACGCCTTAGGCCGGATTATGCCAAAGCATATAATTATCGCGCTGTGGCTTATTGTGATTTGAAACACTATGGTGAAGCACTGGCGGATTGTAATGAAGCCATACGCCTTAAGGAGATGACAGGGTATGCCGAAGCCCATAATACCCGAGGCGTGGTTCATCATAATCTGGGACATTACGATGAGGCCATTGCAGATTACGACGAGGCTATACGCCTTGATCCATATTATGCCGAAGCACGCCATAACCGCCATTTAACGATCAATACCCAGGTCGAGCTGCGGGCAAAAAAACAACCCGCAAATAGCGCGAGCGCAGTTCATTCAAGCAGCACAACCACTCGCGCCAGTAGTTCTGTTACAACACATCAACAACCGTCACAACAAGTATCCTCGAAAACCTACTCATCCTCTTCTACTGATACGTTCGATCAATTTTTATTATTTGTCAGAGAAGGTAACCTTGAGCAAGTAAAACGAGCCGTTGCTGCACAACCTAATTTACTTCGCCAAACTGAACAGAACGGTGCTAATGCCTTAACGTGGGCAGCCTACAGAGGACATCTTAATGTAGTGCACTATTTGGTAGATACTTGTCATATGGATATCAATCACCACGAAAACAGTGGCTATACAGCGTTGAAATGGGCGCAAAGCAAGAATCATCATGACGTGGTACGTTACCTTGAAAATCCTTCTGCTTATAGCGAAGTAAAAAGCCAACCAGCAGAACGGACCAGGGCAGTTTCTTCAAGTAATACCGCAGCCCAATCCAGCAGAATAGAATCTCGTACGACGACAGTTATAGCTCCTCGATCTACCTTTACAGAAACACGCAAACCGGAACCAATACGTCCTGAATCGCCGCGTGTTGAGTTCAGAAACGATTATTCTGATGACACAGCAGGTTTCTGGAAGGACAAACAGAAACACGGTATACATTTACGAGCTTCTCGCTCTTTGTGGGGCAGTCGTTATGCTTTTGACCTGGAATTATATCAGGAAGGCAGTCGGTTAGAGCGTATGAGATTTACTCACCTTGAGCGTGATGGTAAATGCTCCGAAAGTAGTTATTATTGGGATGAAGCGTTACGTGAAGTCAAGTCATTATCCTGTGACGATTTTAGTGCACATCGCTCCTACTACCATTCAAAATCATCAGCACTTCGAGAACAGCAATCAATCATTGATAAAAACGTTCGAGAAGAAAGTCGAAGAGCAGAAGAAGAACGGCAAAGAATTGAAGAACAAGAGAGAGAAAGAGAAAGAGAAGCAGAAAGACAATATCGTTTAGAACAGGCTGAAAGAAGGCTTCGAGACCACTATACTTTCTATCTTCCCGACCTTGAATCCAGTACAGAACGAGAGCTGCAAGACGAAGTCAATAAATACAAATATGGCTCTAGCAATGACGATTGTTGTGTGATGTAATAACATTACATATAAAAACTGGCACAATTTGATAGTAAAGATGTCATGCTAGCTGATAATGTGACTATTATTTAGAGCTCTTGTATGCTTCATGCTAATCTGAAACACGCTTCTGATTTTGCAGAAAATGTCCTGGCATGGTTTGAACAGCATGGCCGACATAATCTGCCATGGCAGATTAACCCTACTCCTTATCGAGTATGGGTCTCTGAAATCATGCTTCAGCAAACGCAGGTATCTACCGTTATTCCTTATTTTGAACGTTTTATGCAAAAATTTCCTTCCGTTGAGGAACTTGCTAAAGCTGATCTGAATGATGTCCTTGAACTTTGGGCAGGATTGGGATATTACACACGCGCACGCAACTTGCATCAATGCGCTCAGATAGTTGCATTTCACTATCAAGGTAACTGGCCTGACAGTGTTGAGGCAGTAGAAAAACTTCCTGGCATTGGCCGATCAACCGCAGGCGCTGTTCTTTCCTTAAGTCGAAACCAATTTGCCCCTATTCTGGATGGCAACGTTAAAAGGGTTCTAAGCCGCTACTTCGCCATTGAAGGCTGGCCGGGAAACAGCAAGGTTCAGCAGCACCTGTGGGAAAAGGCAGAAATACTCACACCTGCCAAGCGAACGAAAGATTACAACCAGGCAATGATGGATATCGGCGCAATAATTTGCACACGAACCAAACCGCAGTGTTCCTTATGTCCGCTTAATCAAGGCTGCCTTGCTTTTCAACGTAATCAGACAACGCTTTACCCAGGAAAAAAGGCTCCGAAGAAAAACCCTGTTATTCATCGTCAATTTTTACTGCTTACTCCCGAAAATAAAGATGCTGTTTTATTATATAAACGTCCTCCCGCTGGAATATGGGGCGGCTTATGGAGTCTTCCGGAACTGGAGCTGGAAGAAACGATCACCGGCTGGCTGCAAAAATATGGACTGACAGCCTCGGAAATAAAAACACTTTCTCCTGTTAAACATCTCTTTAGCCATTTTACTTTACATCTGCATCCTGTATGGATAACTCTGAAGGAAAAATCGCTTTCCTCCAACGTTATTATGGAAGCATCTCTTCAGCATTGGCACTATTTTGACAACCCGCTTCCTGGCGGGTTACCTGCACCTATTACCCGAATCATTGATAAATTTACAAATTCATTTCCCTATACAGAAACTTGAAAAAATCTTTCCAAGCAAATCATCTGAAGAAAATTCTCCGGTGATTTCTGATAAATATTTCTGAGCCTGCCGTAAATCCTCAGCTAACAATTCTCCTGCTTTGTGCTGCGTTAACTGTTCTTTACCTGTCCTCAGACAAAATAAAGCCTGCTCAAGTGCTTCAATATGGCGGCGTCTTGCCATAAAACCGCTTTCTTCGGAGAAAACGTCTAATCCTGCCTGATGGCTAAGTTTCTTTTGCAAGGTTTCTATTCCAGTACCGTATTTAGCCGAAATGCAATCATATTTTCCTTCTAATGCTTTTCTTTCAATTTCAGACAATTTGTCAACCTTATTCACGATCACCCAACAAGGCACATTTTTATTGATTTTCTTCAGTAAATCTTCTTGAATTCTTTCAAGCTCTTTCACCTCATCAACCTCGATTAACAATAAGATTAAATCAGCTTCCTGAATTTCTTTCCACGCACGACGAATTCCCTCCTGTTCGACAACATCCTGGCTTTCTCTTAGCCCTGCTGTATCAATAATATAAACAGGCATACCGTCAATAAGAATATGTTCACGGATAATGTCCCGCGTTGTTCCTGGAATATCGGTAACAATGGCGGATTCTTTTCCGGAAAGCGCATTTAACAATGTTGACTTACCAGCATTAGGGTAACCTGCCAATACGACGGTTAATCCTTCTTTCAGCAGTGCTCCAAGCTGAGACTGCTTTAGAAGAAGCTCCAGTTCATCTATTCGCTCGCAAAGGGCTTTAAAGATTTTTCCATCATTCAAAAAATCAATTTCTTCTTCGGGAAAATCAATCGCTGCTTCAACATAGACACGTAATGCGGCAAGCGCCTCTTGAAAACCTTCTATTTTTTTTGAAAAAGCACCTTTCAGATTTCTTAAAGCCATCTTTGAGGCTCTTTCCGAAACGGATTCAATCAAATCGGCTATCGCTTCTGCCTGTACCAAATCAAGTTTATCATTGAGAAATGCCCGCTCAGAAAATTCTCCAGGTCTTGCAGGACGCGCACCTAATCTGAAAAATGTCCTAAGTAACCTATCCTGAACAACTGGACTCCCATGACCATGGAATTCAACCACATCTTCTCCAGTGAACGAATGAGGCGCCTTAAAAAATAAGACAATACCTTCATCTATAGGCTCCCCGATTTCATCCAAAAATGTTGCATAACCAGCATAACGAGGAATAAGATCTATTTTTATTACTTTCTTTGCTATATCCAGCGCAAGGTTTCCAGACAAACGCACAATGCCAATGCCGCCTTTTCCTGCTGGGGTCGCAATGGCGGCAATTGTATCATTTTGTTTCATTTCACTTGGATATTTTAGCAAGTTTTTTCAAATTTAACCCTTGCTCCACTTTCCGCGTGATATACCACTGCTGGAGTATGGATAAGGCGTTATTAATAACCCAGTATAAAACCAGCCCTGCGGGAAAATGCAGGAAAAGGCCTGTAAAAATTACAGGTAAAAACATCATCATCTTGGCCTGCGCCGGATCTGGAGGAGGCGGATTAAGTTTTTGCTGAATTAACATCGTAAGCCCCATAACGATAGGCAATATGTAATAAGGATCCGGCAAGGAAAGATCGTGAATCCAGAAAATAAATGGCGCTTGACGCAGCTGCACACTTTCTAAAAGTACCCAGTATAAGGCAATAAAAACAGGAATCTGAACAACAATGGGTAAACATCCTCCCAGAGGATTAACCTTTTCCTTTCGATAAAGTTCCATTGTTGCCTGGCTTAACTTGGCTTTATCATCACCAAAGCGTTCTTTCAAGGCAGCCAGCTTCGGTTGTAATTTTCGCATATTTGCCATGGACAAATAGCTTTTTTCAGATAGACGATAAAACGCCAGTTTTATTAACAGAGTAACAATAACAATCGCCCAACCCCAGTTTCCAACATAATGGTGAACCCATTTTAAGATCCAGAAGAGGAACATTGAAATAACACTTAACCATCCATAATCTACCGTAAGCTCAAGCCCGGGAGATACTTTTTTAAGTACATCTGTCAATTCAGGACCAATATATAATTGAGATTCCAGATGAACGAACTGTTTTGGATTTAAGGTTAAAAGATTTCCCAAAGATCCAATGGTATAAGTGTTGTTCCAAAACTGTGTATAAAACTTACTTGTTTCACCCACCGGAGGAATCAGAGCCGTTAAAAAGTAATGCTGCTGCATGGCAACCCAGCCTCCTTTAACTGACTGATCAAAATTTTCCTTTTTCATATCAGAGAAACTGATTTTTTTATACAGTTTATCGTTAGGTATGGAAACAGATCCTCCTGCGTAGGAACCCAGATGAAAAAGGCTTGATTTGTCTTCATCAGGGTTGTAGCGGGAAAATTGAGAAGCGATACTGCCCTTCCATATTTTTTCACTTTTATTCTTAAGTAAATAGCGCTGTTCGATAAGATACTGTCCTTTCGTTAGAATAAAGGTTTTTTCTATCTGGATATTTTCCGGCGTTTTGCCTTCAAGTGTTACAATCCACTGATTATCTTTTTTCTCTACGCGGTAGCTGTCTTGTGAAAAAACCACTTTAACATTTTTTAATGTATTATTTTCTATTGAAAAAAGTCGTGTTGAAGCAACATATCTGGAATCAGGATGATTATTAAGAAGAATAAAAGGATTACTGTTTTCCAGGCTTTGTTTATAATCCAAAAGTTCTGCCTTAACAATATCACCTGTACTAAGGTCAATACCGATGTTTAAAACATCAGTTCTGACAAATTCAATCTTTTCCTTATTCAACAACACATCAGGTGCTGCTGTTAATGAGTCTTTTTCGGTGCTGCTGACAGAGGCAGAAGGAACAGGCGCTTCTTCCTCTAAATTTTGTTTGTTTTCATCTGTTTGCTTGACAGGAAAAATTACAGTTGCTTTGGGCTGTGCAGGATAATCTTTTTGCCAGTTCATCCATAAGGCATAAACTACTACCATCAAAAGTCCGTAAAGTACAGCTCGTTTAATATCTATCATTTGTTTATCTCATTATTAGGTAAAACAGGATCATAACCGCCTTCGCACCAAGGATGGCACCTTAACAACCTCCATAGTATTTTAAATGTTCCTTTTAAAAAGCCGAAAGTATCTATAGCCTCCAGGGCATATGATGAGCAGCTTGGATAAAAACGGCAGGACATGGGTAAAAACGGTTTAAAGAAATAACGATAAAAATAAATTACTCCTTTCACCAGACTCCTTTCCAAACGTATTGTTTTCAGATAACCAGTTGCCCGATTTGAAAATAAGCCAACTATTTTTATCAAGAATTTAGGTCTTTTTATAACCATACAATTTATTTACTTTCTTCCAGGTCTCATCCAACTGTAACCTTAAAGCGGATCCTTCCATACTATCTAATCCCTTTCTTGCTAAAACAACCAAATCCACGCTGGCTAAAAATTGTCTTCTGAAACTTTCCCTAAAGATCCTCCTTATCTTGTTTCTTAAGCTGGCTTTTGGAAGGTATTTTTTTGAAAGGGCGAAACCAATTCTTGGTCTATCTTCCTGATTTTCAGAAACCAGTACTAAAAAAGCCGGCATTACTATTTTTTTAGAAGATTTAAAAACCCTTTCAAACTGTTTTCCTGTTAAAAGCCTTTTTTCTCTTGGAAAAGTTTGTGTCATTAACTAGGTTAATCGTTAAACCGTTAATCGCTTTCGGCCTTTTGCTCTTCTACGGCTAAGAACAAGCCTTCCGTTACGGGTTGACATTCTTTTACGGAAGCCATGATCGCGCTTTCTTTTAAGGTTACTGGGTTGAAAAGTACGTTTCATAGTAAATATCGCCTTCAATAGTGAAAAATGCCGTTTAATTTATACCATAAAGGACTTTATGTCAAATTTTTCTTGGCAATATTAAATATGAAACATAATTTGACAAAATGATAAATTTATATCAAAATTACTATTTTACAAATAAACTATAGGATCATTATATTATGCCTAAAAAGTACAAAAGTTTTACTGAATTACTTCGTGGAGAAGGTGCTGGTTTTAACTTGGAAATTTATCTTAAAAGCCCTGAAGGACAAAGAACGCTTGCAGCAATTACTGAAAATATGCTGCAAGAAGCTCGAAGACAACAATACGAACAGTTTCTTGTACTGCAAGAACAACAAAAAGCCAAGAAAGAGGATAGGGAAGATGATGCGTTTATTTCTTCTTCAACTACTGCAGAAGAACACCATCGATTACAACAGACCGGCCACGGAAATATCAAAGCTGTCTTTGAACAAAATAGGACAGAACTGGCATCAAACATGCTTGAACATTTAGATAAGCTCAATAAGGAATTTGAAAAAAATACTAAAGAAATAGAAGATTTAAAAAATAAAATTAACGATCTTGCTTTACCTATTGCTACACCTGTATCAGACAATAATGACAGTGTAACTGAAGCTCAAATATATTCTCCTCATCGTCTCATAGAAGCAGAAGACATTGTTTACGCTGTACCATTAGATATTTCATATACAGCTATTCCTGAAATGGAACCTCAACAGAGAGAAACTTACCGATACAATAAACCTGTCCCAAAAGCTTTTGCTTCTCGAACAGCAAAAAGCAAAGAAGAAGATGAAGCACAGAGAGAACACTTGAGTGTTCTGCACAGCCGATTGATAGATAGAATGGAAACCAATGCAAGGATATTGCAAGCCCAAGTTGTTGTTTCTCAATTACTCTGTGGACTATCAGCTCCTCAGCCAGTAAGTATTATCAAGGCTCAACAGAACCTCTTTAACACCCAAAGCTTGTTTGAGACACTTCGGTCTACTCACCAAACTTTGTTTGATAATACTCACGAAGTAAGCAGGATTAGGGTTGTATTATAATAATTAATATTAATTAATTTAATTTATTATATTATTTAGCTAATAGAAAACTTGTGGGTAATTGAAATTTTGCTTTATGAATCAATTACCTACGAGCAATATATATCTGTGGATATCCTTGTGAAAAGCTCTGTTTAAACTGAAGATAAAAAAATGGGGATTCAAATTAACTGAGAAATAAATAAGTTATCCACAGGTATTTTACAGAATAAATACCTAATACTCACACCACCCTTATTAAAATCAATAGTTCTTAAATTGGTTTTTTTCGGTTATACTCATTGTCCGAAAATATGCTTTTTATTGGAGTTCCAAATAAGTGAGTTTGGATTTATGGCAAAAGTGCCTTGAAAAATTGCAATCTGAATTTCCTGTTCAGCAGTTTAATACTTGGTTAAAACCTCTCCAGGCGGAGATCCGTGGAGAACATTTTGTTCTTCTCGCTCCAAATCGGTTCGTAGTTGATTGGGTTAAAAAACATTTTTATAAAAGGATTCATGAACTGGTAAAAGAGCAAAAGAGCTGCCTGGAATTAATCATTGAAATAGGTACAATCACTTCACCTTCGTCGGACACTAAAACGGAAAAGAAAAGAGCCGCAAGCGGTTTAAAGTCTGTTAAAGACAATAATATTAGCGAAAAATATACTTTTGATAATTTCGTTGAAGGTAAGTCCAACCAGTTGGCAAGAGCTGCTTCTTTTCAAGTGGCAGAAAATCCTGGTAATGCTTATAACCCTTTGTTTATCTATGGCGGGGTGGGACTTGGAAAAACCCACCTTATGCATGCCGTTGGTAATTGTATTTTAAAAAATAATCCAGGCGCTAATGTTCTTTATTTGCATTCGGAGCGTTTTGTTGCCGATATGGTTAAAGCCTTGCAAACTAACTCCATTAACGAATTCAAGCGTTTTTATCGTTCTTTGAATGTTCTGATGATTGACGATATTCAGTTTTTTGCTGGAAAAGACAGAACTCAAGAGGAGTTTTTTCATACATTTAATGCGCTTCTGGATGGGCAACAGCAGGTTATTTTAAGTTCCGACAGATATCCAAAAGAAATAGCTGGTATGGAAGAGCGTCTAAAATCCCGTTTTGGGTGGGGGCTTACGGTGGCTATTGAACCGCCTGAGCTGGAAACAAGAGTAGCCATTTTAATGAGTAAAGCAGAGAGCGCAAAAATTGAACTTTCCTATGAAGTGGCCTTTTTTATTGCGAAAAGAATCCGATCCAACGTGAGAGAACTCGAAGGTGCTTTAAGAAGAGTTATCGCAAATGCGCATTTTACTGGTAAAATTATTACGATTGATTTTGTTCAGGAAGCCTTAAAGGATTTGTTAGCTTTACAGGATAAATTAATTACAATAGAGAATATACAAAAAACAGTATGCGAATACTATAAAGTAAAAATCAGCGATCTTTTGTCAAAAAAAAGAACACGATCAATAGCAAGACCAAGACAGATGGCAATGGCTTTGGCTAAAGAGCTGACTAATCATAGTTTGCCTGAAATTGGGGAAGCTTTTGGGGGAAGAGATCATACAACAGTTATTCATGCTTGCCGGACAATTAAAGAATTGCTTCAGAAAAATGAGCTTTCTGAAGATTATAAATATTTAATGAGAATATTGACGTCCTGAGAAAAAACTATGTTTAATTTAACGATTGATAGAGAACATTTTCTTAAATCCTTATTGGTAGCAGCTGGGGCAGCGGTTGAAAAGAAACAGCCAATATTGGCCAATGTGTTGTTAAGTCTTAACCAGGGAGAACTTCAGCTGACAGCAACAGATACTGAAATTGAAATTGTTTCAAGGTGCTCTTTGGAAGAGTCAGTAGAATCCTCTGAAATTACTGTTCAAGCAAAGAAGCTTGTGGACCTCTGCCGATCTTTACCTGATAAGGCCATGATCCATTTTCAGGAGAAAGATAAAAAGTTATTGATTCAGTCAGGAAAAAGCAAATTTCAACTGTTAACACTGCCTTCTTCTGAGTTTCCTAAAGTTAATGAAGTAAATATTAGGGAAAAAATGACGCTGAATGCACTTGCTTTCAGGCAGTTAATACAATCTACAGCTTTTGCTATGGCTCAAGAAGACATACGAGTTTATTTAAATGGATTATTGTTGGAAAGCAATGTAGATACGTTAACCTCCGCAGCTACGGACGGGCACCGTTTGGCCTTATTTAATCTGCCTTTCGAAAATACCTCCCAGCCTTTTCGTATTGTTTTACCAAGAAAAGCAGTTTTGGAATTAACAAAAATTCTGGATCTGACAGGAGACAATCCTGTTGATATCATGGTAACCAATAATCACTTTTATGTAGACGGCGGTTACTATACATTTGTAACAAAGCTTTTAAACTGCCAATTTCCCAATTATGCTAACGTTATTCCAAAAGACAATAATAAAATAGTAAAAACAGATAAAGATGAGTTAAAAAAAATACTTTCGAGGGTGTCTGTGCTAGCCAATGAGAAAAAAAGAGGAGTTTGTTTTAGCTTAACCCATGATTTATTGAAGGTGTTTGTTAATAATACAGAACATGAGGAAGGAGAAGATGAAATCCAGATGACGTCAGACGGAATTTCTGCAACAGATACTTTGGAAATAAGCTTTAATATTAATTATGTCATGGATGTATTGAACGCACTCCCTTCAGGAGAAGTAAAAATCTCCTGTTCTCAGCCTGAGCTAGGCGTTTTATTTGAGTCAGAAGAATTGCCCCAGGCAAGGTACCTTATTATGCCGATGAAACTTTAGTATGTATAACTGAAGTTCTTTGAGACTGCCGCCTATTTTCCCCTTCCTCTTGCGATTGTTGTGGTCTAATGTAGACGGACGGATGAAGAGAGTGCTGATGTAGAGGGAGTCAGTTTAAAGAGGTGTACTAAGGCAAGACGAGAGAAGGTTAGAAGCCCTCCACGATTTCCCCCTCTCGAAAGCTGAGACGAAGCGAGCATTATTTCCCCTCTCCTCCTGCTGAAAGAGAGTCCCACTCTTTTCCCTCTCCTCCCGCCGAAGCGCAAGCGGAGGCGAGGTGGGAGAGGGTTAGGGTGAGGGGGGAATAACAAAGGTCCCTTTTCCAAAGGGGAAAAAAGTACCATTTTGAAGTAACTTGAATATATGAGTCTTGCTTATTTAGCTATTGAAGGTGTTCGGAATTTACAACAGATTCAATTATCTCCTCATGAACGTTACAACTTTTTTGTTGGACAGAATGGATCAGGAAAAACCAGCTTATTGGAAGCCATTTATTTATTAGGAACTTCTCGTTCATTCAGAACAAGCTATTATCATAAGGTGGTAAATTACGATAAAACTTCTTTGACTGTTTTTGGAAAAGTTAATGAAACAGCTATTGGTGTTCAGAAGGACAAGGACGGAGAAACACAAATAAAGATTGACGGAGAAGCCTGCAGACAAAGTGCTCTTCTAGCGAGATTAATGCCTTTACAAGTTTATCACCCTGATTCTTTTAAAATAATTAATGCTGCCCCCAAGATTCGAAGAGAAGTTTTGGATTGGGGTGTGTTTCACGTGAAACAAGATTACTTTAAATATTGGGCACAGTACCAAAGGGCTTTAAAACAAAGGAATGAATCGCTTAAACAACTTTATAAGAATAATTATCATAGCCCTTGGGATAAACTTTTATCAGAATATGCGGCCAACATTCATCAGATGCGTTTAGAATATTTTAACCGTTTTTTGCCTGTTTTTAATGAAATGTGGAATAACTTGTTCGATTCAGAGTTGGAAATAGTGTATTACAAAGGTTGGGGATTACTTCATGAAGAAAGCCTTTTGATTGATGAACTTGAAAAGCATAGAACAACAGACATTCGTTTTGGCCATACACAATATGGGCCTCATAGAGCTGACATTATCATAAAATACCGCTCAAGGTTAGTAAAAGACATTTTTTCTCGAGGCCAGCAAAAATTGGTGATTATTGCCATAAAATTAGCTCAAGGTATTTTGTTATCTCAATTGTCTGACAAAGGTTGTATTTATTTGTTTGATGATTTATTGGCGGAATTCGATGACCTTCATCTGGAAAAAGTTATCCAGTCCTTATCTTCAATTCGGGGGCAAATTTTCTTTACTGGGACTGATCAAGCTGTATTTGGAAAAATGTTTTCTGATGGAAAAATGTTTCACGTGAAACACGGAGAGATTTTGGAATAACTGCTCTTTTGTTCTCTTTTCCAAAGGCGGCAAAAATAAGAAGTAAACAGAGAGCCAGCCTGACCTCGAAAACGCCGCCGATAAAAAATATTAAGGAAATATTAAGAAAACCTTGAAAAAAGAGAAAATGGGTGCTATTTATTTCTTTCAGGCTAGTGGTTTTTATGAATGGACTTTTAGGATTTTTAGGAGAATGGGGTGCTTTATTCATTAGACGCCAATAATTTTTTACAAATGGCTGAAGCAATTCCTGGTTTAGGTTCAGGAAACATGGTGTGGATATTGCTTACTTCAGCCCTTGTTTTGTTTGTTATTCCAGGAATATCTTTGTTTTACTCTGGCCTTAACTCATCCCGTAAGCCGATCAATACGCTGAGAATAGGATTTATCTACCTAACAATTGTATTTATTGTTTGGGTAATGCTGGGGTATTCAATTACTTCGGGAGTTCCTTTGATGCAGGCTATTATTACCACCATTATCATTACAGCAGCACTTGCAGGATACGTGATGATATTTTGCCTTACGCTGATAATCCGGCCGATAATGCGGTCGCATTTGGCTTTAGAAGAAACCAGTCAACAGTTAATTCAAGAAACTAATGCGCGAAAAGCTGTTGAAGAACAGGCAAATACCTTGGGTGCTCAATTAAGTGAGGTCGAAAAACAGGCGGAAATGGCGGATATGATGAATAGCATGCTGCATAACATTGGTAATGTACTGAATAGCGTGAATACTTCTACGGGTGTTATTCGTGAAAAGATTCAGCACTCGGAAATGCTGAATGTTCGGAAATTAGTGCTTTTACTGGAAGAACACGAAGCGGATTTGGCGGATTTTTTTACTAATAATCCCAAAGGGAAACAAATCCCTCAATACTTGCAGATGTTAGCGATAACCTGGGAAAATGATGAGAAAATCCTGCTGGCAGAGGCAGAGAGCCTTGAAAAAAATGTTCAGCATGTCAGGAATATTATTGCGTTGCAGCAATCATTAACGAAAACTATAGGGAATATTGAAAAATTTTCAATTATTGAAGTGATTAATGATGCTCTAAAATTAAATGAAGCCGCTTACAAGAGAGCATCAGTGGCGCTCGACCAGAAAATCGAGACGATACCCATGATAGTTTCCGATAAAATAAAAATAACTCAGATAATGGTTAACCTGATTAAAAATAGCATTGAATCATTATTGGAAAGTCCTGCAAAACCAAAAAAAATGGGCATCCATTTGGGCAAAAAGGACAGCGATCATTTTGTGGTTCAAATAACAGACAATGGTGTTGGTATTGCTCCTGAAAATAAAGCGAAAATTTTCTCTTATGGATTTACTACAAAGAAAAATGGACATGGTTTTGGATTGCATAGCTGTATATTGGCCGCGCAGGAGCTAGGCGGGACTTTGTCTGCAGAGAGCGATGGGGTTGGAAAAGGTGCAATTTTTACGCTAGTCTTACCTTATCGGCCATTGAGTAAAGAGGTTGGAAATGTTGAATGATGGACTGAAAAAGATTTTGCTAGTAGATGATAACGAAGCCATACATGAGGATTTTCGTAAAGTACTGGAAGCAAAATCACAAGATAAAGCATTGGAAGCAGCAAAGACGGCCTTGTTTGGCCCTGGGCCTGAAACTGCAGATTTGAATCAGACGGCTAATTTTCCTGTTTTTCAGATTGAATCGGCCTATCAGGGAGAAGAGGCTTTGTCTATGGTTGTTAAAGCATCAAGCATGAATAGGCCCTATGCAATGGCTTTCGTTGATATCCGTATGCCTCCCGGCTGGGATGGTATTGTTACCATAAAGAAAATTTGGGAAGTTGACCCCGATATCCAGATAGTGATTTGTTCTGCCTACTCGGATTATTCCTGGGAAGAAATTAACAGCCAGCTCATGTCTAGCGATAACTTTTTAATTTTAAAAAAGCCGTTTGATATGATTGAAGTTAGACAATTAGCGGCTGCGCTTACTAAAAAATGGGAATTAAAAAAACAGGTGCGTTATCAAATTGAACATTTGGAAACATTGGTTAGACAGCGGACTGACGATCTGGAAAAATCATTATCCTTAACGAAGGCCACTTTGGAAGCGACCCAAGAGGGCATTTTAGCCGTTGGCAAAAAAGGCCGTGTCATTGATTACAATGGGCAATTTTTAAAATTATGGAATATTCCAGAGGATATTCTTAAGGAAGGAAATCCCGCTCCTGTTTTTCAGGCCATGGCTATGCAAATGGAAGATGCCATGATGTTTTTCAGGACAGTAAGTCCATTCAACGAACAAAAAAAGATGGAAGGTATAAGAGAATGGCGTTTAAAATCAGGAGAAGTTTTTGAACTCTATATTCATCCGCAGTATCTTCATCATAAAAAAATAGGGACGGTTTACAGTTTTCGCAGTATCACAGAAAGAAAACGTTTAGAAGAAGAACTATTACGGCAAGCAACCCACGATGAATTGACAGGGCTTCCTAATCGGGCCTTACTGGCCGACCGTATGATTCAGGTTATCACTCATGCCAACCGCTACGGACAATATGTAGGGATTTTGATGCTGGATATTGATAATTTTAAACAAATTAACGATAGCCTTGGGCATAAGGCGGGAGATACGTTGTTAAAAATTGTTACAGAACGTCTGGTAAAAAATGTTCGCGGCAGTGATACGGTAGCCCGGCTTAGCGGTGATGAGTTTGTCGTGGTAATGTCTGTTCCGCCCAAGGAAGAGAATCTCCTTGGCTTGGTGAAAAAATTGACAGAAGTTTTTCTTGCTCCTTGTTCGGTTGATGGACATGATGTGACTATAACCATTAGTATCGGCGTGAGTGTTTACCCGAAGGACGGGACAGATTATGATACTTTATTGAAAAATGCTGATGCGGCGCTTTATCGTGCTAAAAATTTGGGTAGAAACAGTTTTCAGTTTTACTTGCCAGAGTTCAATGAGTATGCTTTAAGGCATATGGAATTAGCTACAGCGTTAAGTCAGGCGCTGGAAAGAGAGGAACTGACGATTTATTATCAACCTTTAATTCACCTGGATTCAAACAGGGCTATTTCCGTGGAAGCGCTGCTTCGCTGGACTTCTCCTCAGTTAGGCCAGGTGCCTCCTTCGACTTTTATTCCCTTGGCGGAAGATTCGGGGCTAATCGTTCCCATAGGCGAGTGGGTTTTGAAACATGCCTGTAAACAGCTTAAAATGTGGCACGGACAAGGGTTCCCGGATCTGTGCTTGGCAGTTAATGTATCTGCTCGCCAGTTTCGGCAAAAAAACTTTATTGATATGGTTAGAAATGCCCTTGGTGAAGCTAATCTTGATCCAAAATATCTGGAAGTTGAAATTACAGAAACGCTGATCCTCAAAGATATTCAGGAAGTTCGCGATAAAATGCTGGAGTTAAAGGATATGGGAGTGCGCCTTGTCATGGACGATTTTGGTACAGGGTACTCCAGTTTAAGTTATTTGAAAAACTTTCCTTTTGATAAAGTTAAAATTGACAAGTCGTTTATTGATAATATCGTTGTCAATCCAGAGGATTCTTCCATTGTGGAAGCGATTATCCAGATGACACGCAGTTTATCCATGGAAGTTGTTGCCGAAGGTGTAGAAAAAAAGGACCAAGTAACCTTTTTAAAAGAACATCATGGTGATCAGGTGCAAGGTTATTATTTCAGTCCGCCCCTGGATAAGGATGGATGTACAGAGGCACTTAAAAAATTCAGCACTTAAAACTAGGTCGTTGTCTTCAATTCTACTCAACTGTGTTCGCTTTTCGGGCTTTTTTAGGTCTATTTTGTAATGCCTCTTGAAAAGCGGCGTTATTCTGAAGTGCGTAGGAAGCACGTTGGTTTAAACTCTCATAAAGTGTTAAAGTTTCACGAAAAACAGGAGGATCTTTTTGAAAGACCATGTCGTTAAGAAAATCTTCATAATGCTTTTCTAATATTTCATTTTCTATAACTCTTTGTGAAGTTTGTCTCATTTCTTCGAAAAGGTGATGATACAACTGCGGATTTTCTTCTTGTATGCGTTCTAGCTCTTTTATCATGATCTGAGGTACCAATTGATCAAATGCTTCTGAAATACCTTCCGTTTTTTCAATGCAGCAAAGATCATAAAAATGCCTCACCATGGTTTCATCTAAGGGCTTTTTGTTTTGATGGACAAGCGAAAAGTGCTTGACTAAAGCTGCCCACTTTTCACTACTTGATTCTACGAGAGAACCGCAATGTACGTTTTTTGTTGGCAGTTCTGTGATATCACCAAAAGCATGATAAATTAGTGAGCTTATAGGTTTTTGTTCAATAACAGAGCTATAAGGCTGTTGAACCGTTAACTCAATTTTGATTTGTGGCCTTAGCATGTTAGAAATAGAGTAGTGTGCATCATAATCCAATAAAATTTTTACATATCGGTTATTATATCCATTGTATACTTGATTTTCTTTTGGTGTTAATCCTGTTTTTTCTTGAATGTTTTTCAGTAGCGCATCTCTCAAAAGGCTTAGTTTCTTTCGTGTAGAATCCGTAAATAAATTCAAATTTTCATCTATTGGGTAAACTTTAAAGTATAGATCTTCTGACATCCTTTGCGTAATGTTGTGTGCTTTAGACAGACTTGTACCTCCAACTAAGACTAAACGAAAATGTTCATTTTGGATTTCGCTAATAGCATGTATTACCCTTGTGATATAAAAATCTTTTTCAACAAAGGCATTGCTTTTTAACCCCAAATGGTCGGTTGCTGCTTTAATAAGCTCGAGAATGTCGCTTGGTATTTGGGAACTCGCTCAAATTCAAACTCCATATCTTTATAAGATAGCTTTCGGTTAAAATTACCTTTAATTTTTACAGGATAGCGCACAGGAACTTGAGTGGACGTGCCTGAATTGTATTTTTTTTCAGCAATGCCTGGCTCCCATTTTACATGCAATCTGTTAAGTACTTCTCGGGTCATTTCCGAGAAATCTGCTTTCAATACAAAGGTATTGAGTCGTTTAATGCGCTCCATTTTGGCATAAACCCCATAACCTAAGCGTACTATCTTTTTTTCCTTAATAAGGCTTTTTAGTGCATAACTTACTCGGCTTTTATTAGCTAGCTTGGAAACATCCGAACGCAAAATAGCATTATGCGGCAATGCCTCAATGCGCTTAAGTATCCGATATTTCACACTTTTTTTGGGGCTTGTTTTCGGCATAAATAACTCATTAACTTACCATTTAAAGTATAACACAGTCTGGGGAATTTTAATATTTCTAAGCTTGCACTAAAGCACTTTACACGTAAAAAATGCTTTAGTGAAGTCTTTGGTTTTGACTAAGAGATATTGCGGCAATTTTCTGTTTTACCCTGCTTATAAAGAGGATAAATGGCTTTTTTAGAGCTATCTGCTCCGATACCAAATGAGCTTTCATTGTCTCAGAACGGTCCCCAAGGTTGCAAAACACGGGGGTTTATGGAATAATTTTTTGTTCGCGAAAGTGGCGGAACTGGTAGACGCGCTGGATTTAGGTTCCAGTAGGGCAACCTGTGAGAGTTCGAGTCTCTCCTTTCGCACATTCAAAGTTTTATTTATTCATTCATGAGGTATTTTAATGACAGTGCAAGTTTCCATTGAAAATATGACAGGGCTTGAACGAAGGATGAAAATACGTGTTCCTGCAGAAAGAGTAGACGAAGTGATGGAGGCTTGCTTTCAGAAGTTTGCAAAGACAGCCAAAGTTAACGGGTTTCGGCAGGGAGGAAAAATTCCGAGAAAGATCCTGGAAAGTCAGCCAAACTGGCATTTAATCCGCCGTGAAGAGGCAATTCCCCAAATTATTCGGACTACGCTTGAGGAAGCATTTAAACAGAGCGATGCTAAACCTGCGGGCAGTCCTATGTTGGAAAACTTTCCTGAATTGGAAGGCACCGGAAAAGAGCTGGAATATACAGTGGTTTTTGATGTTTTCCCTGATTTTGAGTTAAATACTTTGGATGGTGTTGAAATTGAACAAATCGTGTCTAAGGTATCCGACGCTGATTTGGATAAGGCCATTGACCAATTGCGTCAGGAGAATGCGGAATGGGTAAAGAAAGAAGCTCCTGCAAAAGTGGGAGACGTTGTAGAAATTGATTCTTCCGTGCGTGTTAACGGCGAAGAAGTTGCCCTGGAATCACTCAGTAAGGCTAAGGTAAAACTAGGTTCGCATACCTTGCTGATTGCCCCTGTAGAGGAAAAATTAGCGGGAGTGTCTGCTGGAGATGAAATCGTAGTCAAAGCGGAATATCCAGCCGATTATCCGGCTCCTTCTGTAGCGGGAAAAAAAGCGGAATTTTCGATTAAGGTGCATGGAATAGAAGAGGCTGTTCTGCCTGAGCTTAATGAAGCCTTCATTAAGAAATTTGACGTTGAAGGAGGAGCAGAAGAGTTCAAAAAGGCCATCCGGTCGAGCATGGAATATTACCTTAAAACAACGCTTGAAAATTTAAATAAAACAGCCGTTTTTAACGCCTTCGCTAAAGTGAACCCTATTGATTTGCCCAAGTCACTTGTGCGTTCTGAGGTCGAAATGATGGGGCGTGCTCTTTTACAGCAAATGTTTGGTAATAAAATACCAAAAAATCAGCAAAACCTGAATTCCATTATTCATAACCTTTATGAAAAATCGGCAGAAAATCGGGTAAGGTTGTCCTTGCTCGTGGAAAAACTGCTTTCCGCGGAGCCTGTGTCAATAAGCGAAGAGCAGATTAAGGAGGCTGTTAAAGAAAGGGCTGCTTTATATAAGGATCCTGATGCGTGGGCAGAAGGTTTTTTAAGTGATTCCCGAAATAGAAGTGAGGTAGAAAATGGATTAAAAGAGGCAGCTATTGTAAAAAGGATTAGGGAAAAATCCAAGATAAAAGAGAAAAATCTGGATTATTTTGCGGTAATTGCTTTAGTAAATAGCCGCGGAAAAGAAGAAGACGAACAGAGTGAACCGATCGGTCATGAACATCATCATGTCCACGGGGAACATTGTCAACATGATTCAGAGGAGGTTTGATTTATGCAGCATCCATCCATGACCAATCAAAAGCTTATACAGAATGTCGGCGGCTTGGTACCGATGGTTGTAGAACAAACAGCCAGAGGAGAAAGAGCATACGATATTTACTCAAGGCTGCTAAAAGAACGTATTATTTTTTTAATAGGCCAGGTTGAAGATTACATGGCTAACCTTGTTGTAGCACAAATGTTGTTTTTAGAGTCTGAAAATCCAGATAAAGATATCCATTTGTACATTAATTCTCCTGGAGGTGTAGTAACTTCAGGATTGGCCATTTACGATACCATGCAGTTTATCAAACCGGATGTAGCAACTTTCTGTGTCGGCCAGGCGGCAAGCGCAGCTGCTTTGCTTTTGGCTTCCGGGGCAGCAGGCAAGCGGTATGCCTTGCCTAATTCACGAGTAATGATTCATCAACCCTTGGGCGGATACCAAGGGCAGGCAACCGATATTGAGATTCATGCACGCGAAACGTTATTGGTTCGTGAACGTTTGAATCAGATTCTTGGTCATCATACGAAAAAATCATCAGAGCAAATTATGCGTGATACGGAAAGAGATAATTTTATGTCAGCCTCTCAAGCTCTTGAATATGGATTAATTGACCATATAATGATCAATAGAGGTGATGAAAACAAGAAATCATCAGAAACTTAAATGTTAAATGATTGAATCATCATCCGGAATGATTAAAATGAGAGAACAGTTATGAAAAACAACGATAATGGTAATGGGAAAGACAATTCTGAGGAGAATAAGACTCTGTATTGTTCTTTTTGTGGTAAAAGTCAGCATGAAGTACGTAAGCTGATTGCGGGACCTTCTGTTTTCGTTTGCAATGAATGTGTTGAATTATGTAATGATATCATTCGTGAAGAGGTTCAGCCTGTATCTGATGAAACTGAGACACAACTTCCTGTGCCTAAAAAAATTGCCGAATTCCTGGGTGATTATGTTATAGGCCAGGAAAGTGCCAAAAAGGTCTTATCAGTGGCCGTTTACAATCATTATAAACGTTTGAGCCATCTCTCTGATAATCAGGAACAGGAAGAACTTGAACTCAGTAAAAGTAATATTTTGCTGATAGGTCCTACAGGCAGCGGGAAAACACTGCTTGCTGAGACACTTGCCCGCATGTTGAATGTTCCATTTGCAATAGCAGATGCAACGACTTTAACTGAAGCAGGGTATGTCGGCGAAGACGTTGAAAATATTATTCAAAAATTATTGCAGAAATGTGATTATGATATTGATAAGGCGCAAACCGGCATTGTCTATATTGATGAAATTGACAAAATTGCCAGAAAATCCGAGAATCCCTCTATTACACGAGATGTTTCCGGTGAAGGAGTACAGCAAGCGCTTTTAAAACTGATTGAAGGTACCGTTGCCTCTGTTCCCCCGCAAGGAGGGCGTAAACATCCGCAGCAAGAATTCCTTCAGGTGGATACTTCCAATATCCTGTTTATATGCGGAGGCGCTTTTGCAGGGCTTGATAAAATTATCCGTGATCGATCGGAAAAATCAGGCATCGGTTTTTCAGCACAAGTCCACAGCAAAAATGATCGTCAATCGGTGACAGATACACTGATGAAAGTAGAGCCTGAGGATTTGATCAAATTCGGACTTATTCCAGAATTTGTAGGAAGGCTGCCGGTGGTGGCTACCCTGGGAGAGCTGAACCTGGATGCGTTAGTCAAAATTTTAACTGAACCTAAAAATGCACTGATAAAACAATATAAAAAATTGTTCAATATGGAAGAAGTAGAGCTTGAAGTACGTCCAGATGCCCTGAAGGCCATTGCCCAGAAGGCATTGGATAGAAAAACTGGCGCGCGCGGCCTTCGTTCCATTATAGAGCAGGCTTTGCTTGAAACGATGTATGAATTACCGTCCATGGAAAATGTTCGTAAAGTCGTTATTGATGAAAACGTCATTAAAGGGGAAACTTTACCTATCTTGATCTATAAGAGTAATACAAAGGGAAAAAATGAGAAAGCCGTAGGCGAATAGTGCCTGCTGGTATAAAAATAAGGTAACCAATATGTCTTCAGAAAAAAAGAAAGCGAAAAATAACGATAATGGGACACTGATTTTGCCTGTTTTGCCATTACGTGATGTTGTTGTTTATCCGCATATGGTCATTCCCTTATTTGTAGGCAGGGAGAAATCCATACAAGCCCTGGAAGCTGCTATGATAGCGGATAAACAGGTTTTGTTAACTGCGCAGAAAGATTCGCGTGAGGATGAACCCAATCCGGATGGAATTTATGACATGGGAACGATATCGTCGGTCTTGCAATTAGTCAAGCTGCCGGATGGTACAGTCAAAGTGTTGATTGAGGGGACTAAACGAGGAAAAGTACTGGCTTTTGCAACAAATGTTAAAAATTACTTTGAGGCTGAGGTGGTAGCAATTGAGGATTCCGGGGCAGGCCAGCCTAAATCCCGTGAAGCCGAGATTTTAGTGCGTTCGTTGATGTCTCAGTTTGAACAATACGTTAAATTGAACCGTAAAATTCCTCCCGAAATTTTTACTTCATTGTCTGGCATCGAAGACGAAGGTGCTTTGGCTGATATGGTGGCTGCCCACCTTTCTCTAAAGGTAGAAGATAAACAGGATTTGCTCAAAACTTTAAATGTTTTCCAACGTTTGGAGAAATTGATGACCGCACTGGAGACGGAGATTGATCTGCTCCAGGTTGAAAAAAGGATTAGAGGCCGGGTGAAGCGGCAGATGGAGAAAAGCCAGCGTGAGTATTACCTTAACGAGCAGATGAAAGCGATACAAAAAGAATTGGGTGAACTAGGCAACGAGCTTTCAGAAACAGAACAATTAACAAAGAGTATTGAAGAAGCAGGAATGCCTCAGGAAGCCAAGGCAAAAGCCAATGCTGAGTTAAGTAAACTTAAAATGATGCCTCCTATGTCAGCGGAGGCAACCGTTATCCGTAACTATTTGGACTGGATGCTGAAAGTACCCTGGAAAAAAGAAACTAAAATTCGGTATGATCTTAAGAAGGCAGAAATGATTCTGGATGCTGATCATTATGGGTTGCAAAAAGTGAAAGAGCGCATTATTGAATATCTTGCTGTTCAGCGGCGCGTGAAAAATATGAAAGGGCCTATATTGTGCCTTGTAGGACCGCCAGGGGTAGGTAAAACGTCGCTTGGGCAATCCATCGCTAATGCTACAGGGCGTAAATTCATTCGCATTGCTTTAGGCGGTGTGCGGGACGAAGCGGAAATCCGCGGGCACCGTAGGACGTATATTGGTTCCATGCCTGGGCGTATTATTCAGCGGTTAAGCAAAATTGGCGTTAAAAACCCTCTGATTATGCTGGATGAAGTAGATAAAATGGCTGCTGATTTTAGAGGCGATCCGGCGGCAGCCTTGCTTGAAGTTTTGGATCCTGAACAAAATCACACTTTTAATGACCATTTTCTTGAAGTGGATTATGATCTCAGTAACGTGATGTTTATTGCTACGGCCAATTCTCTGGAAATACCTCCAGCGTTATTGGATCGAATGGAAATTATCCGGCTGCCGGGTTATACGGAAGATGAAAAAGTACATATTGCTATTCAGCATTTAATCCGCAAGCAAATGGAGTTGAATGGTTTAAAGAAGGATGAGGCGCATATTAACGAAAAAGCTATTCGCGATATCATTCGATACTATACGCGTGAAGCCGGTGTTAGAAACCTTGACCGTGATCTGGCAAAAATCTGCCGTAAGGTGGTGAAAGAGTGCCTCATGAAGCAGCATAAAGACAGCGTTCAGATAACGCACCGCAATCTCGAAAAGTACCTGGGCGTGAAGCAATTTCGTTTTGGCTCTGCGGAAGAGCATGATCAGGTTGGCCGTGTTACAGGTCTTGCCTGGACCAGTGTAGGAGGCGAGCTTTTGGTTATCGAAGCGTCAGCAATGCCTGGTAAGGGTAAAGCGATTTATACTGGACATTTAGGGGAAGTTATGCAAGAATCCATCCACGCTGCTATGACCGTGGTCAGAAACCGTTCCAAGCAATTGGGATTGTCGGAAGATTTTTATGAAAAAAGCGACTTTCATGTCCATGTTCCTGAAGGGGCGACTCCGAAAGATGGTCCAAGTGCCGGTATTGCCATGTGCACGGCTTTAGTTTCTGTTTTGACGGGGATTCCGGTTAAGGCTGATGTAGCTATGACAGGGGAAATTACATTGTTGGGGCAGGTGCTGCCTATTGGCGGTTTGAAAGAAAAACTGCTTGCAGCACACAGAGGCCGCATTAAGCATGTAATTATTCCAATGGAGAATAAAAAAGATTTAGAGGAAATCCCTCAGAATATCTTGAAAGATTTGAAGATACATCTTGCTTCTAATATTGATGATGTATTTAAAGTGGCGCTGGATCATTTGCCTGAACCTAAGAAAAAGTTAGCAAAAAGTGTAAAAAAAGGAAAAAAGGCTTGACATAGCCTTTAGGCAGTGTTTTAATCCTCCCTGGTTTTTAAGGGAGTTTAGTTGGGTTTTAACAAAGGGGAAAAAATGAACAAGAGCGAAATGATAGCAGCCATTGCTGCTAAGGCGAAAATAACAAAGACAGATGCAAATGAAGCTTTACGAGGCTTTTTGGATACGGTTACCGAAGTGCTTAAATCTGGCGGACAAATTGTAATCCCTGGATTTGGTACTTTCTGTGTTAGCCAGCGTGCTGCAAGAATGGGTCGAAATCCCAAAACTGGGCAGCCAATAAAAATCAGCGCATCACGAACCGCACGGTTTAAAGTGGGTAAACAGCTTAAGGAAGCTGTTCAGTAGTAGAATTGTTTTTGGGGTGCTTAGCTCAGCTGGGAGAGCATCGCCCTTACAAGGCGAGGGTCGCAGGTTCAATCCCTGCAGCACCCACCAAGATCAGGAGTGGTAGTTCAGCTGGTTAGAATACCGGCCTGTCACGCCGGGGGTCGCGGGTTCGAGTCCCGTCCACTCCGCCAATATGCCTTCAACAAAAGGCTGTAGAAACGCGCTAAGAACTATAGCGCGTTTTTTTTAAACTAGAGGTTAACTTTTAAAAGCGACGCGTAAAAATGCTGCAAAAGATACATGAGCGTGTTCAAGGGGTAATTGCCTGGACTTTAATTATCCTCATTGCCATAACGTTTACGTTATGGGGAGTTAACTATTACCTGGAGTCTCACAATGCCTTGGATAGTCAGGCTGAAGTGAATGGCTTTAAAATTACCCGGGTTGATTTCAATAGTGCCTATCAGCGGTTAAAACACCAGGAAGAAAGCCGTTTGGGAGGAGAGATAACTTCCAAAGAAGAGAAAGTGCTGAAAGAACAGGCATTAAAGCAGCTAATTTCTACCTATGTGGTTGTTCAGGGTGCTCACGAAGCGGGTTATCTGGTAACGCAGCATCAGGCCGAGCAGGCATTACTTCAAATTCCTCAGTTTCAGGAAGGCGGCCAGTTTTCTGCAGAAAAATTTCAGCAGGCGATGAGTTCTTCGCTTTATACGCCGTCAGTTTTTCTTAAACGAATCCAAGATGGTTTGTTGGTGAATCAGCAGCGTTTTTCATTTGCTGGAACCGCTTTTATCCTTAAAAATGAACTGAAGCGTTTTATTCAGCTGTTTAATCAAACCCGATCTTTTCGTTATTTGATTATCCCTGTTAGTCTCTTTCAAAAAACTGAAAAGGCAACGCAGCAAGAGGCTAGGGACTATTATGAAAAGAATAAAATACAGTTTAAAACACCGGAAAAAACAAGTATTGAATATCTGCTCCTTTCACTGAAGGAAGTTGCTGCCAAAATTCATGTTTCTGAAAAGGAGTTAAAACAATATTATCAGGATAATATTGATACCTATACTCATCCTGCCGAATGGCAATGGACCCATATTCTGGTTAGAGTTCCTAAAGATGCATCTCCTGCCCAGATAGAAAAAGCTTACCAGAGAGCAAAGGAAATAGAGAAACGGATTAAAGAAGAAGGGAAATCTTTTGTCAGCGAAGTTAAAGCTTCTTCTGATGATGTTTTATCTGCAGCCAATGATGGAATTATGCCATGGACACCTGAAACTTCATTGAGTCCTGTAATGAAAAAAACTTTGTTGGGTTTGTCTGGTCAGGGTGCTGTCAGTTCACCTGTTCAAACAGAGTATGGGTATGAGATTATCCAGTTAGTTGGATATCGTAAGTCGTTCATCATGAGTTTTGACAGTGTAAAAAATCAGATTGCAGAAATGTTAAAGGCGGACAGAGCGCAGCAGCAGTTTTCTGATATGAGCGATGATTTAACGGATTTAACCTATCAAAACCCTAATTCACTTGATGAAGCGTCTAAAGCTCTCGATCTGCCTATACAAAAAACAGATTTATTTAGCAGAGCCGGACTAAAGAAAGGTATTGCAAGTCAAAAGAAAATTGTGCAGGCAGCGTTTAGCGATGAGGTCTTATTAGGTGAAAACAATAGCCAGCCTATTAGCCTTAACGATGATACTTTGGTGGTTCTGCGCGTTAATAAGCATATTCCACAAAGTTTTATACCTTTTGATAAAGTCCAGCCGCTTGTGGAAAATAGAGTAAGTGCACAAAAGGCGGCTGTACGTGTACGAGAGCTGGGAGAAAAATTTTTGAAGGCATTGGAAAATAATGAACCTTTGAATACCAATGAGTTATCTCAATATAAACTGGCATGGATTGATGAAAAGGATATTCGTAGAGAAGATAATTCAGCTAATGCTGAGATTCAGCAGATCGTTTTTAAAATGTCTCATCCTGATAAAGGAAAAAAATCACTTCGAGGTATCCGGCTTGACAGTGGAGATTATGCTTTAATAGAACTGGAAGCTGTTAAAATGGGTAGAAGTTCTGACCTTAACGATGAAGAGTTAAAAAATTTCCAAGGTCAAGTCGAAGCTGCTTTCGGTATCATTGACTATGACCTGTATGTTTATGGCTTGTTACAGAAAGCCAAAATTGTTCGGCATTAAGAAGCATATGCGCAACAACGCTTACTTGGTGTTGTTGCGTGAAAACTGTAATTCCTTGTTTCTCTTGTAAGTAACCTATCATTTACTAATCAAAAAGACCATCCGGCGCCCTTTCCTTGAGGGAGAGAGAGGCGACAGAAAGGAAGAGTTGGTGTGGCATTCTTTCCAACAAGGTAAGAGGGAGCTTCGCTTAGATTTATCCTGAGTGATCCCCGGAATTTTTGAGGTATCCGCGGCAGAGTTCCCCGTTCGACGTGCTGTAATTCTCCTGCTGCCTACGTGCTGCGCCGTGTTCGTGGGATCCCGTTCGGATACTTATTCAGGCTTCGGACTGGATTGCTTCTTCGCTTCGCTCATCGCAATGACGGGAGGGTACTATTTTCCACTACGTCATTGCGATGAGCGAAGCGAAGAAGCAATCCAGACAATGGACCTCGCGGACAAGCCGCGGGGCGTAGGCAATAGTGGTGTCACGGGGCGTAGACTTTGTAGGATAACCGGCGGGTGTTGACGGAGAGAGCGCAAAAGCTCAGGGGGGGATCCTTCTGAGATTTATCTGCTTGATAATACCTTGCAGAAACAGCTGTAAAAAATGTAAATCTTTAAATTTTGTATCAAATTTGATACAAGTTTTATCTGTACGTCTTATGACAAGGGATAGACGTGCTAATCACCTTGACATGTTTGTTCATTATTTTTCGTATATCTTCAACCAGGCTTTCCAGAAGAATTTTTCTTGAAGTTGACGGCCTCCAGACCATGCCGATAGTTCGGGCAGGTTTGGGAGCGTTAAAGGTTAAATAACAGATGCCATCGTTGAGTTTATGAGCTAGTTTTGGTATTAAGGTAATGCCCGCTTTAGCAGCTACCATGTGTCTTAGTGTTTCCAGGCTGGAAGCGCGAAAATTTTTAGCTTCCGTTGCTTTTGTCCGATAGCACAGTTCAAGTGCTGCGTCTCTCATGCAATGACCATCTTCCAGCAACAGCAGTGTTTTATTTTCCAAATCTGACAGGCTTGCGTTTTTCTTTTTAGAGAGCGCATGGTTTGATGGAACAGCCAACATGAATTCTTCTTCAAATAACGGGAGAGCTGAAAAATCTTCATGAGTAAATGGAAGCGCAAGTAAAGCACAGTCAATTTTACCTTGCTTCAGTTTTTCAACCAGGCGAGAGGTTTGTTCTTCAATGAGATAAAGCATCAGTTTAGGATAGGCCTTAGCTAATTTTGGTATGATGTGAGGCAATAGGTAAGGAGCTACTGTAGGAATAACGCCGAGACGTAATTCCCCGCAATAAGGATCGTTAGCTTGTTTAGCTGCGATTTTCATATTTTCCACCTTATGCAGAATGTCCCGAGCATGTTCTGTAATTAATTTTCCCGCTTCAGTGAGCAGAATGGATTTGTTGGTTCGCTCGATTAATTGAACACCTAGAGTGCTTTCCAATTTTTTGATCTGCATGCTTAAACCTGGCTGGCTGACGAAACAAGCCTGGGCTGCTCTGCCAAAATGTCCATAATCAGCGATAGCTACCAAGTATTTTAAATCACGGATATTCACCTAATCAGCTCCGGAGTGAAATTAATCAATTTTGGTGATAAAAATCGAAAAAACAATCAGTTTTGATTATAAATCTTCTTTGGTCAAAAAGCAATCAAATTCGTGTTGCCGGCGAAAGTGAGTTTGATTCAACCTCAAGCATAAACATTTGTGGTGTATATGATTTATCATTTGCACAGATTTGATCTCCCCCTATTTTATTAGACACAGGATTGTGAGGAAATAGAAGTAAAACAAAGAGGTGATTAAAGATGGTTAAATTACAAACGAGAAAATATACAGAAGAATTCAAAGGCGAAGCGGTGCAGTTAGTCTTAAAATTGCCAAGTGTTGGCGAAGCATCGAGGCAATTGGGGATCCCGAGCAGTACATTACAGTGTACTTGGCTGTTGTGATTGACTTTTACTCTCGCGCAGTGATTGGCCTGGCTTTCTGTAAACTCGTCATCGAGTCGTTTAATGGCAGTATTGCACTGCGTTCCAAAGAAGGCGAGTTTACAGAATTTACCTTAAATTTTCCAAAAATAAAACATTAAAGCGCTAGCACCACCTGATTTCATCAATGAAATATCAAACCTTTCCAGCAATGGCAGATTTTACTGACATTCTATGTAGTAACGAATCGAAGTTACATTGGGTTAAAGAGTTTACTTTATTCCTGGTTAGGCTTATTATTCCTGAATATGAAAAAGACTTTAATTATCACGGGCGGCAGTAAAGGTATAGGGAAAAGTATTATATTAAAATTTCTTGAAGCGAAGTATTTTGTTATCAATATTTCCAGAACCCCTTGTCAGCTAGGCGAAGTTTATAATATACAAGCCGATCTTACAGAAAATGACGTTGAACTAAAAATAAAACGGGAGCTGGACAGTCTTCTAAAAGAAAAAAGCTCTATTTGTTTAGTACATAATGCTGCTTACCAGGTGAATGATTCTGTTGGGGCACAGGAAAAGTATGATTTGGAGAAGTCTTTAGCTGTGGCTATTACTTTACCCTCTCTTTTGAATGGGATGGTTATTCCTTATATGGAGGCTGGTTCCAGCATTATTTATATCGGTTCAACCCTGTCTGTAAAAGCAGTTAAGCATGCGGCAAGTTATATTATTAGTAAACATGCTGTGGCAGGTTTAATGAAGGCGACTTGTCAGGATCTTTCAGACTATCCAATACATACCTGTTGTATTTGCCCAGGGTTTACTGAGACAGAGATGCTGATGTCGCATCTTAAAAACAAACCAGAGAGTCTGGAGTTTGCTAAGAGTAAAGTCGGAGCAAAGCGATTATTACGGCCTGATGAAATCGCAGAAATCGTCTATTTTTCTTCTAAAAACCCTGCACTTAATGGTTCAATGCTGCAGGCCAATTTAGGCCAGCTGGAAACTTAAGCAATTTTCTTGATTAAATTGTCCATTTGCTGCTGCGCACACAGTGCACTCCCGCTTCCGCGGGAACGACTGTAATTGATAGGTAATAAGCTTAAGCTGCCAGATCTTTGATACGGGCACTAAGACGGCTAAGGTGTCTTGATGCCTTGTTTTTGTGGATAAGACCTTTATTGACCGCCTTGCAGATAACAGGCTGAGCCTTACTAAAAGCTTCTTGAGCTGCTGCTTTCTGTCCAGCTTCAATTGCCCGAACAACAGTTTTAATATAAGTCCTTAACATAGAACGCGAGCTGGCATTATGCTGCCGGCGTTTTGGGTTTTGACGTGCGCGTTTTATCGCAGATTTTATATTAGCCAAGGAAAATAACCTCCAAAATATTCAAAATAATAAATTGTTATAGTAATAAGTTAAAATAGCTGTGCATTCTTACAGCTGGAGCCAAGCTCTCTGCCTATGCTCTGCAGGGTTTGTCCAATCTGGCAAAAACCTGTGGATGCCTGAAACAAATCGCGGCATGTTGGCTCGAATGTTTGCGAATAATGCCTTGATTTGTTCATTTTGTCAACTTTTTTATGGGCCAGAGGGGCTTAATGCTATATCCGATGGTTACAAAGGCAAGGATGGTATGAGTGGAGGAAAGGAATTTGGCTTAAAGTTTTCCCAGGGATTTTTAGGAAAATCTCTAAAATAGTCCTCAATGGTTTGTATTGTGTAAACAGGGCGTTTTTCAGAGGCCTCTAATTTCTCCCAACTGAATGGAACGGCGATAGTTGCGTGCTTTTTTGCTCTGGGAGAAAAGGGGGCCACAGCTGTAGCTGAGTATTTGTTTCGAAAATAGTCAATAAATATTTTTCCATGGCGGCTCTTTTTTCTGAATGCTGTAGTAAATAGGTCAGGGTATTTTTTGACCAATTGTTTCGCAATGTGTTGAGTCAAGTCTTTAGTTTGTGCAAAATTTTTGTTCCGCTTTATTGGGATAATGATGTGAATACCCGTGCCGCCTGTTAATTTAACAAAACTTTCGAGTTTTAATGAACTTAGGTAATCTTTCATTATCAAGGCAGAAGAAGACAAGTTTTTCCAGTTGAATCTGGCACTTATATAATAACTCTTCTTCTTTAACAAATTTTTCCGGAGGTGATTGAAAAATTTTTTCAATAATATTCATTTGAACATCAGGGAATACTATTTGAACCTTTTTTTCAATCATCTGGTTTAGCATATAATGTTTTTTGTTTTCTCTGTTTAGTGGTATTAAAAATTTTCTTTCTATAAATTTTGTTTTCCCAAAAAAGAAATTATTGATTACAGCTTTAGTGTAATTATCATCAGAGTTTTTCAGGTTTTTTTTAAGCATTTTGGATAAATAACAAAATAGGAATAAGATTCTCAACGGAAATCCAATAATGCTTTCACTTTTAAATTTTTCCACCACGTCAATGGCGCTTTTAATTTCATCCAATTTCGCTTCATCTATCTCATCAATAACGATTACCCACAGACTTTCTTCAATTTCTACGATATTACCAAAAAGACCGTTCTCAAAAAGACTGATCATTTCATCTGACATTTCGAGGTAAGTGGGTTCAGCATAATTTTTTTTCTATACTTGATCTTCGTTCTGAAAATACTCGGGAAAATCCGAGAAATAGCTGAAGTAAAATTCTCAAGAACATTTATATTGGATTCTCTAAAAGCTATCTGCATCATCTTGACGGCAGTTTTAAGATTAAAGATAGGGTATCTTTCCCATAGTGAAACGCGGGTTGGCTGATGAAAGGCGCCATAAAGCCTGGTTAGAAGAAGCAGCGGAAATCGACAAATAAAAAAAGGGCTGCTTTTAAGCAGCCCTTAGGAAAGGAGGAAAAAAATTTTACTTTTCCAAAATGCTTTTCAAAGCCTTCAGGGCAGTAACTTTAACAACATCGCGCTTAGGTTTTGCTGCGATTTCAATGGTTTCACCTGTTGCCGGGTTAATGCCTTTTCGCTTTTTGGTGGCGGGTTTTGTTTTACGAGAAACTTTTATGCCAAGATGAGGAATCTTGAACTCGCCAGATCCGTTTTTCATAATATGTCTGGAGATTAAGCCTGATGCTGATTCAAAAACAGCAGTAACCTGTTTTCTTGGCAGCTCAATTTCTTCAGCAATATGAGCAATAATTTGTGATTGTGTTTGACTATCTTTGATAGCCGTTTTTTTCTTTTCAGCCATATAAATACCCATGAGTTATAGGAGAGCCTCCATTATTACCCGTGTTTTTCCTGTAGGCAAGTACTTAATGAAAAATTTTTTCAAAAAAATTGAAATTGGTCAGAAAACCTTATTTTGGCGTGTCAGAATGTGGTATATAAACCGCTTTCTCTGTACAATATACCCTTTGTCGTTAACTGGCACATAAACAATCTTAATTAATGAACACTCCATTTGAAACTGCACCATCGAAAACAGCGCGCCGAACAAACCGAGGCAATACGCTCGATATGCTGAAAGTTCCTCCTCACTTTGTCGAGGCTGAACAATCTATTCTGGGTGGTATTATGATTGATCCAGAAGGATGGGATAAAGTGGCTGGGTTGCTCTGTGAGGGAGATTTTTACCGGCATGAACACCGGCTTTTATTCCGGGCGCTCGAAGAGCTTGCCAGAAGGGGGCAGCCGTTTGACGTGATTACGGTCGTTAATATGCTAAAGTCTTCAGGCGGACTTGAGGCTGCTGGCGGAGAAGCTTATTTATTTGAAATTGCCAATAATACGCCTACGGCGGCGAATATTGGTGCTTATGCAGAAATTGTCCGCGAAAAATCGGTATTAAGGCAATTAATTGCGGCTTCCCAGGATATTACGCAATCTGCTTTTGAAATGGAGGGCAGAGAGCTTAGGGATATTCTGGATTTGGCTGAATCCAAAATATTTGCAATTGCTGAACAGACAGGCGGCCAGAAAGGGCCTGAAGCACTTAAACATATCTTGGCAAATGCCGTTGACCGCATTGACCATCTATACCATTCGGAAGAAGCAATAACAGGCATGGCAACAGGTTTTGCGGATTTTGATGGAATGACTTCCGGTTTGCAGAAGTCGGATTTGATTATCGTTGCGGGACGTCCCTCAATGGGTAAAACGACTTTTGCCATGAATATAGCTGAAAATGCAGCAATGCACCATAAAAAACCCGTTCTGGTATTCTCGATGGAAATGCCGTCGGATGCACTTGCTACACGTATTATTTCCTCATTGGGAAGAGTGGAGCTTGGCAATATCCGAAGCGGCCGTTTAACAGGAGAGGATTTTTCAAGAATTATGTCAACCGTTCAAATGCTTTCTGAAACTTCTCTCTATATTGATGATACGCCGAGTTTAAGTCCGCTCGAAGTGCGAGCCAGGGCGCGCAGGTTAGCCAAAGAGCATGGAGAGCTGGGTTTGATTGTTATTGATTACCTGCAGCTAATGCGTGTCCCCGGGTTTAGAGTGGAGAACCGCACGGCGGAAATTTCAGAAATCTCGCGTAGTTTAAAGGAATTGGCGCGGGAACTTAATGTTCCTGTGATTGCATTGTCTCAGTTAAACCGCAGTCTTGAGCAGCGCGCGGACCGGCGGCCTGTTATGTCCGACTTGCGTGAATCGGGCGCTATTGAACAGGATGCGGACTTAATCATTTTTATTTATAGAGATGAGGTTTATAACCCGGAAAGTCCTGATAAAGGCAGCGCCGAGGTTTTAATTGCCAAACATCGAAATGGACCTATCGGCAAGGTAAGGCTGGCTTTCCTTGGGCAGTACACGCGTTTCGAAGATTTGGCCTACAGCGGCTTTCAGGGAACATAACGACTGCCTCTCAAAACAAATGTTTTGACATTTTTCTACCCAAAGCGGTAAGCTATACCCTTAAGGTTTTCTTAAGTGGAGGCAAGGGCGATGCGAGGAGTTCGAGAGACTGAGGGTTTAGCCGCACAAGGCGTTTTAGAAGAAAAAAGAGGAAGCGATTTGCTGGAAGCGTGGGCGCAGCTGAGTCAGCACATTGCTATCTATAAAGCGCGCCGAAAAGAGGTGCCTCAACCCGCCGAGCCGCTGGATGAAAAACTGGAAACTTCTTCCTCCATCCATGGTGAATTAGTATCACAGCCACTAGCACATGAATTGTATTCAGCGGATGAAGACCATGCCGAGAACGTTTCTGAGCATGTTCCTGAGTTGGCTTTTGAACGGCCAGCACCTGCCATGTCCAACCCTGAGCAAGGTACTTGAACCTGCCTATTCACAGCCCGTATCGGTTGGGAAATCCTCTATGACGTTCCTGGCGCCGCCTCGTCCCGTTGTTGCAGGTTCTGATGATGTAACATTGACTCAAGTATCAACCGCATCGTATGCCCGTATGGAGAATGCTTAATTCAGACTTAGTAAGTAGTGATCTTTTCCTGTAGCTTTAAAATTGCCGAGTGTTGGTGAAGCATCAAGGCAATTCGAGGACTCCAGACCCTTGGAAAATTCGATAAAAGGCATTATGATTAGCTTTTTTACATACTCCACTTAGGGTTTTTTAAATTACCATGACGCAATCCTTAGAAACACTTAAACAAACGCTTCAGGAAAAGCTGAAACAGGCAGAGCAAAATATTGAACAAACTCAGGATTTGGCTGGGCTGGAACACTGGCGGGTCACTTACCTCGGTAAAAAAAGTGAACTAACCGAAGTAATGAAATCTTTAGGCAATTTGCCGCCGGAAGATCGCCCGCTTATGGGGCAAACGATTAATGAAGTCAAGCAGAGCATTACTGAACTTCTGGATGAACGTAAAATCATTCTTGAAAAAACAGCTTTGGAACAGGCGCTTTCAAAAACTACTTTAGATGTTACACTGCCTGGACGCAACACGGAACAAGGCTCTCTTCATCCTGTTAACCAGACGAAAGAGCGTATCGAAGCTTTTTTTAATCAAATGGGCTTTGAAGTCATTACAGGTCCTGAAGTTGAATCCGAATACTACAATTTTGAGGCGCTTAATATTCCCTCACATCATCCTGCCAGAGCCATGCACGATACGTTTTATTTTCCTAACGGTATGCTGCTTCGCACACATACTTCTCCTGTGCAGATTCGTGCGATGGAACAACGAAAACCTCCTGTTCGGCTCATTGCTCCAGGGCGTGTCTATCGCTGCGATTCCGATTTAACACATACGCCCATGTTTCACCAGGTAGAGGGGCTAATGATTGATGAAACCGCTAATTTTTCCAATTTAAAAGGATTGCTGCACGCCTTCTTTGAGTTTTTCTTTGAACGGCCTATTCCTATGCGCTTCAGGCCGTCTTACTTCCCGTTTACGGAACCTTCAGCCGAGGCGGATATTCAATGTACGCATTGTCTGGGGAAAGGCTGCAGAGCTTGTAAAGAAACCGGCTGGCTGGAAGTCTTAGGTTGCGGAATGGTACACCCCAATGTTTTAAAAGCGATGAACGTGGATCCTGAACAGTATCAAGGCTGGGCTTTTGGTATGGGCATTGATCGCTTAACCATGCTGCGTTACAAAATTGATGATTTGCGCTTGTTATTCGAAGGCGACCTTCGCTTCCTATCGCAATTTTAACAGGAATAATTTACATGAAATTCAGTGAAAAATGGCTAAAAGAATGGGTTGATACAACCCTTGATGCCCATCAGCTGGCTGATAAACTCACCATGGCCGGACTTGAAGTGGAAAGCTTGGTACTTGCCGCACCTCACTTTACGGGCGTTGTCGTTGGTAAAGTCGTTCAGGCTGAAAAACATCCCAAGGCCGATCGATTAACCGTTTGCCAGGTAGATATCGGCGGGCAAAACCTTTTAAACATCGTTTGCGGCGCGCCAAATGCCCGCGCAGGTATTTATGTCGCTGTTGCTGCAGTCGGCGCTGTGCTGCCCAATGGTTTTACAATACAAAAAGCCAAACTGCGAGATGTGGTTTCCGAAGGTATGCTTTGCTCAGCAACAGAACTGGGACTCAGCGAAATATCAGAAGGTATCATTGAACTGCCGGAAGATGCACCGTTGGGAAAAAACCTGCGCGATTATCTCGACCTAGACGATCACATCTTTGAATTAAACGTTACACCCAATCGCGGCGACTGCTTAAGCATCGCAGGTATTGCACGCGAGACAGCTGCACTGACCGGCTGTAATATACCCAAGATCTTTGGAAATGCTAACTTATACTCGAATAACCAGCAGAGTACTGTTAACGTAAAGGTAGAATTTCCAGAAGGCTGTGCCCAATATGCGGGCTGTATTATTCAAGGTTTAGATCCAAATGCACGTACCTCTCTCCAAATGACACAGCGCCTTCAACGTTCCGGCACACGTGCTATCTTTCCCGCCGTGGATGTTACCAACTATGTATTGTTTGAACTTGGTCAGCCGCTGCATGCTTTTGATTGTGATACCCTTCAAGGCGATATAGTCATTCGACTGGCTCACGAAGGAGAAACCATTCTTTTATTAGACGGCCAAACGGTTAATCTCAAACCCGATACTTTAATCATTGCTGATAAGGCAGGGCCTATTGCTATTGCTGGTATCATGGGCGGCATGCGAACGGCCGTTACAGAAAAAACCCGCAACATCTTTCTTGAGAGTGCCTGGTTTTCTCCACAGGTTATCGCCGGTAAGGCACGGCAATATGGACTTTCAACTGACGCAGCACACCGCTTCGAACGAGGCGTTGACCCTGAGCTGCAAATTCCAGCACTTCGCTATGCTGCTGATCTTATTGCAGAAATTACTCACGGCCAGCTCACATCATCATGGGTTCATTTTAAAGAGGATCGCTATCTGCCAACATCGAAGACGATTACATTGCGGCCAGAACGTGTCAATAAAATCCTGGGAACGTCCTTAAATGCTGATGTTATTGAAGATTGCTGCAAGCGTCTTGATTTTAAAATTATCAAGAATCATCCTGCATTCAGCATCCAAGTCCCCGCTTATCGAAGCGATATTGCCATTGAGTCTGATTTAATAGAAGAAATTGCGCGTGTTTACGGCTATCAGAATATTCCCATACAAACCTGCCAGGGCCTTTTTCACGTGCAGCCTATCGCTGAATCAAAAATCCCTGTTCAGAAATTTCGCGAAATTTTATCCGCTCGCGGTTATCATGAAATCATCAGCTACAGTTTTGTTAACCCGGCAATGCAATTGGCTTTATATTCTCAAGCGCCCTCGAGCAGCGGAGAGCTTTTCTCAGAAACGGGCATCCTGCCCTCGTGCTTGCCTTCATCCGAGTCAGCACGTTCTTCAAAAAGCTTCCCGCTGCTCGAGGGTGCTTCTCTGGAATTGCTAAATCCTATCTCCAGTGAATATAACCAAATGCGTAAAGGATTATGGGCTGGACTTATTGAAGCTGCCCGATATAATCAAAATCGTCAAATAGACAATATTGCCTTATTTGAATGCGGTACCAATTTTATCTTTTTCGAAGAACAGGTTCATGAGAAACCTGTTATCGCCGGCTTATTAACGGGGCAAAAATATACCCTGGATTGGACTGAACGTGCTCGGGAATATGATTTTTATGACATGAAAGGAGACATTGAAGCTTTACTATGCACAAGTTATGTTCATGCTAATCACTTCCGATTTGAGCCTTCTTCACATCCGGCGCTTCACCCAGGCCAGAGCGCTAAAATTATTTCCAATGATAAAACATTAGGCTGGGCAGGCGCATTACACCCCGAACTCGCTAAGCAATGGGAACTGGAATATTCTGTTTTTTTATTTGAATTAGATCTTACCCTGCTTTGTAAAACCCAGTTAGCCGTTTTTACCAAACTTTCCAAGTTTCCTTCTATCCGGCGAGATATTTCTTTTCTGGTAGATAAATCCATTACAGCGCAAAATCTCTTAAATACTTTGTATGAAAATAAACAGATGCTGCATTCAGAAGATATCCTTCAAAATATCCAGATCTTTGACCAATATGAAGGTGCTAATATTGCCGAAAACCAAAAAAGCCTTGCACTGGCTTTCCTGCTTCAACATCCTGACAGAACTTTAGTTGAAACAGAAGTCAATCATTTTATGGATGCGGTTGTAAAATTACTGCAAACTCATTTCACTATCCATTTACGACAATGAAAACACTTACTCGAGCTGAACTTATTGATGTTTTAATCACAAAACTCAATTTTGAAAAACATGACGCAGCAAAACTGGTCGAATTATTTTTCGAACAAATCGTACTTGCACTGAGTCAAGGCGAACCTGTACATTTATCGGGCTTGGGCAATTTCAACCTTATTGACAAAGGCCCTCGGCCAGGACGCAATCCTAAAACCGGAGAACCTTGTACTATTGCTCCTCGCCGAGTAGTCAGCTTTCGCCCGGGGAAAAAATTGAAAGCAGAAATAGCTGCTCTACAGTAGTTGAGGCCAATTTGATGAAAAAATCGCAGTTTGGTCTTGTATATTTTTGAAAAACCCGATAAAATTTCGGGTCCGTAAGTTGAGGTACTGAAGTATGAAAACATATAGTGCTAAGCCTGAAACCGTCGTACATGACTGGATTCTGGTGAATGCTGAAAATAAAGTATTAGGCCGGCTGGCCAGTCAGATTGCTCACAGGTTGCGCGGCAAGCACAGACCGGAGTATACTCCGCATGTGGATACCGGTGATTATGTGATTGTTACTAACGCTGATAAAGTGGTTGTAACAGGCCGCAAAGCTAAAAATAAAATATATTACAGCCACTCTGGTTATCCGGGCGGAATCAAGGAGATTTCTTTTGAGAAATTGCAGCAGAAGAATCCTATTCGTGCGATTGAGCTGGCTGTGAAAGGGATGCTGCCTAAAAATCCTTTGGGCCGCGCAATGTTTAGAAAACTAAAGGTCTATCCTGGCGTTGAGCATCCGCATGGTGCACAGCAGCCAAAGTGTATTGATATTGTTGAATGAGGTCTGTTGAGATTATGGCAAAACAGTATTATGGAACCGGTCGTCGAAAAAGCTCTACGGCACGCGTTTTCCTTCGTCCTGGAAAAGGGGAAATTGTTGTTAATAATAAGTCCTTAGATGAATATTTTGGCCGAGAAACAGCAAGAATGATAGTTCGTCAGCCGCTTGAGCATCTTGGTACATTAAACGATTTCAGTCTTTATGTTACTGTAGTAGGTGGCGGGATGTCCGGTCAAGCTGGAGCAATAAGGTTAGGTATTGCAAGAGCTTTGGTCGCTTACGATGAAGAAGGTTTGGCTGAAGGTGAAGTGCGGGAAGATTCCTGGCGCAAAAAGCTTCGTGAAAAAGCTTACCTGACGCGGGATGCCAGACGAGTAGAGCGTAAAAAATTCGGCTTGCATAAAGCGCGAAAAGCAACACAGTACTCTAAACGTTAGGAACTGGTTTATGACTCAGGAAGAGGTTGATACTAAACGCCGCCGTTTTTTATTAGCTTCTTCTTCTGTTTTAGGAGGGATAGCCGCTTTTTTTGCGGCTATCCCTTTTTTGTCTTCCTGGCGTCCGAGCCAGCGTGCTTTGGCTGAAGGTGCTCCAGTTGAAGTCGATCTTGCTCAGCTTTTGCCTGGTCATCTTATGACAGTTCAGTGGCAAGGCAAGCCGGTATGGATCCTTCGCCGAACGCCTGAAATGATTGCCGAATTGGAAAAAGCCAATTCAGAATTGCGTGATCCGCAATCTTTGGTGGATCAGCAGCCTGTCTATGCAAAAAATTCTTTCCGTTCAATAAGACCAGAAATTGCTGTTTTCATTGGTATTTGTACGCACTTGGGGTGTGTGCCTCAATATAAGCCGGAACCCGCTTCCATTTCTCCTCAATGGGAAGGCGGATTTTATTGTCCTTGTCATGGTTCAAAATTTGATCTTTCTGGCCGTGTATTCAAAGGTGTGCCTGCTCCTATTAATCTGGAAGTTCCTCCTTACCATTATCTGGATGAAAACCGTTTACTGATCGGGGATTAAGGAGATTGCAGTATGATGAGAAGACATCGAGCTTTATGGAGGAATTTAGGTCATTGGGTCGAGGAGCGGCTGCCTGTAGGGAAAACCTTAAGGGTGCATACTTCAGAATATTATGCCCCCAAGAATCTTAATTTCTGGTATTTTTTTGGTTCTTTAGCCTTGTTTGTATTAATCAATCAGCTTGTAACGGGTATATGGCTGTTGATGTTTTACACTCCCTCAGCCTCATCCGCTTTTGCATCTATTGAATATATCATGAGAGACGTGCATTATGGTTGGTTGATTCGTTATTTGCATTCTACAGGGGCATCAGCGTTTTTTATTATTATTTATCTGCACGTATTTAGAGGTATGTTATACGGTTCTTATCAAAAACCTCGCGAACTATTATGGATTCTGGGCGTTACACTGTTTGTGCTGCTTTTGGCAGAGGCTTTTTGCGGATATCTGCTGCCTTGGGGGCAAATGTCTTTCTGGGGAGCGCAGGTTATTACCTCGTTGTTTAGCGTGGTACCTTTTGTTGGTAAACATCTGGTTGTCTGGCTGCGGGGCGATTTTAACGTTTCGGATGTAACGCTGCACCGTTTTTTCGCGCTTCATGTAGCGGCAATTCCCTTGCTCATGCTGGCCTTTGTTTTCTTCCATTTGGCTGCTTTGCATCAAGTTGGTTCAAATAATCCCGATGGGGCTGATATTAAAAAATATAAAAATATCCGCGGTAAACCGCTTGATGGTGTTCCTTTCCATCCTTATTTTACCATTAAGGACACATTTGGACTTGCCGTTTTTCTTGTCATCTTTTTAACGGTTGTTTTTTTCTTTCCTGAAATGAAAGGCTATTTTCTTGAGCCTGACAATTTTCAACCAGCTAATCCGCTTGTTACTCCCGAACATATTGCACCAGTGTGGTATATGACTCCTTTTTATGCCATTCTGAGGGCTATTCCCAATAAAACGGCAGGGGTATCAGCCATGGCAGCATCCATAGCTGTTTTATTTGTTATTCCCTGGCTTGATAAAAGTCCGGTAAAGTCTATGCGTTACCGCGGCTGGATGAGCCGTTCTGCCTTGGGTTTGTTTGTTATCAGTTTCATGGCATTAGGATATTTAGGGCTGCATGAAGTAACGCCTTTATCTCAAACACTTGCCCAGTTATTTACGGTAATTTATTTCGCTTTTTTCCTTTTGATGCCGTGGTATACCTATTTTGAAAAAACCAAAACACCGCCGGATCGGATAGGAAAATCATGATGCAAAGGTTAGGTTTTCTGATGCTCTTTTGGATGATATGTTTCACTGCCCAGGCTGGTTTTTATGAGGCGCATTCTCCGGAAGAGGCTTCTTTGCAGCGCGGTGCGAAGCTATTTATGAATTACTGTTCTGGGTGTCATTCATTGCAATATCTTCGTTATAATCGAATGGGAAAAGATATTGGCCTTGTGGATTTTGAAGGCAGCCTGCAGACAGATCTTTTAAAAAATAACCTTATTTTTACAGGCGCAAAAATAACCGATCCTATTCTTACAGCAATGCTGCCTGAGGATGGTATCCGCTGGTTTGGCGTTGCGCCTCCTGATTTATCATTAGAGGCAAAAGTGAGAGGGCAAGATTGGATTAGAGCTTATCTGAAAGGGTTTTATAAAGCTCCTTATCAGCCTTTTGGTACGAATAATGCGGCTTATCCTGAAACCGCCATGCCGAATATATTAGTGAACCTTCAGGGTGAACAAATTTCTGCCTATGCTCCTGGCGGGAGCATCAGCCATCTTAGGCTTTTAACACAAGGAGAAATGAGTGAACATGAGTTTGATCTGGCTGTGGGAGATATTGTGCATTTTCTTGCCTATGCTTCAGAACCTATAAAATCTGAAAGAGAATCGTTAGGGTATTGGGTTATTGGTTTTTTGCTGATATTGGCTTTTGTGCTTTATTGGCTCAAGAAAGCTTATTGGAAGCATATTCGATAATACACCAAATGAAGAAAAACGCATTTGGTGTAAAATTTTATTCATGCTATACTTTACACCAAATGAAAAAAAATGCATTTGGTGTAAAGTATGTTTGTTGGTAGAGAAAAAGAACTCGAGCTGTTAAATAGCTTAATTTCACGTCAGGCTGCCAGTCTTGTTGTAATGAAAGGGCGCCGCCGTATTGGTAAAAGCCGTCTTGTCGAAGAGTTTGGCAAAGGCATGCGAATGGTTACCTTATCGGGTCTTGCACCTGCACAGCATGTTACCCAGCAAGATCAGAAAGCGTCTTTTGCAAGACAGATAGCCCAGCAGCTCGATATTCCTGAACCTCGCAGCGAGCATTGGGAAGAATTATTTTGGCATCTGGCTGACCGCACGCAAAAAGGGCGAGTACTCATATTGCTTGATGAAATTTCATGGATGGCTGACGGCGATCCACGTTTTTTAAGTTACCTGAAAAATTCCTGGGATATCTATTTTAAAAAAAATCATCAATTGATCCTGGTGCTTTGCGGATCAGTCTCAAGCTGGATTGATAAAAATATTTTAAGTCATACAGGATTTGTTGGACGCATTACTTTAAAACTTCATATCAAAGAATTGCCATTGAATGAATGCGGTGCTTTTTGGCAAAAATATGAAGCGAAAGTCAGCGCTTTTGAAAAATTCAAATTATTAGCCGTTATGGGCGGGATCCCATCTTATTTGGAAAAAATTGTTCCCCGCCTTAATGCAGAGGAGAATATCCGCCGTTTATGTTTTGTGCATGACGGTATACTCGTCAATGAATTTAATCAGATTTTTAATGATATTTTTGGAAGGAGGAGTGAGATTTATAAGAAAATTATTACCACTCTGATTGAAAAACCCATGAGCTCCCTTGCGGATATCTATGAAAAACTTCAGATCGAGAAGCAAGGGGTTGTTTCTACCTATTTAGACGATTTGGCACAAGCTGGTTTCGTTGAGCGTGATTATGGGTTTAATTTAAAAAAACAAACCTTGTCAAAATATAGTACCTTTAGGATCTGCGATAATTTTATTCGGTTTTATCTTAAATACATTGAACCTAACTTGGCTTTGATTACTCAAGGTCGTTTTGAAAATGCTTCGCTATCTGCATTGAAACATTGGGAGGTAATTGCCGGTCTGCAATTTGAAAATTTAATTATCAATAATAAAAATCTGGTACTTGAAAGGCTAGGGATTCATGCAAGTGATGTTCTATTTGACAATCCCTATATTCAGCCGCCTGCCAAAGGAAGGCAAGGAGTACAAATTGATTATCTCATCGTAGATAAATTTAACACCATTTGGTTATGTGAAATTAAATTCTCAAAAAATCCTGTTGGAAAATCTATTATTCCTGATGTTGAAAAAAAAATACAAAATCTCAATATAGGAAAACGCTATTCTATCAGACCAGTGTTAATTCAAGTAAATGGTATCACCGACGAGTTAGCCGGCGAACAGTACTTTGCCAATATTCTTGATTTTGGTTTGTTGGTAAAAAGATAATTAAGCGGTGCGCTTATTCCACATCTGCTTTTTCTATCTATTTCTCTTTTTGATAAAAATCAGAAAGAATAATAAAATTTTCACATATTTTTACTGCTTTAACAGTAAAATTTTCGCTTCTAACCTTCTCTGAGGCATTTTCCTGTAAGCACATCGTAGATAGGAGTGGGTTTTAAATGACCGCCAGTAGGACCTTCAATAACACGATCCACTTTTCCGGCAAATATTTTTAAGGTTTCTTCGTAGCTTCGGCAGGGCGGTTGTCCTGAAATATTAGCGCTGGTGGAGAGGATTGGTGTTTGAGCTGTTTCGCAGAGGTTTCGGGCGATAGGGTGATTGGTGATACGCAGTGCAATGGTGTTTTGCGGAGACACTAGCCAGGATGGTATGGACGAAGCTGCTGGAAAAACCCACGTAACCGGGCCTGGCCAGGAGGTACGGACGGGCTTTAAAAGCGATTCATCGAGCGCTCCAATGAGCGGTTCAATTTGTTCCCAATCAGAGGCAATCAGTATAAATCGCTGATTGGGGGAACGACCTTTAAGCTGCTGAATTCTTTGCACAGTTTGGAAATTGAATGGATCGCCGCCCAATCCATAGACAGCTTCGGTAGGATAAGCAATAATGCCGCCGGATTGGATGATATATCCGTGATCTTTGAGAATGTTGCTTTTGCGGGTCGCCTCTCCCCTTGCGGGAGAGGCAGCCGCGTGAGCGACGGTGAGGGGTATGGGATAAAGCGAATAAGGCATTTATATTATACCCCTCACCCGCCCTCCGGGCACCCTCTCCCACAAGGGGAGAGGGGAAAAGATGGTTTCAGGCACCCTCTCCTCTTGCGGAAGAGGGGAAAACGGGTATATATTTTTTATGTTTCCAGGATTGCACATTGAGTCACTGCTGATTTCTTGTTCCAGTATAAAATCACAAAAGGCGGCAGACTCATGATAATAAGGCCGATTAATAATAAACCGACGTAATGGGCTGCAGAACCGACGTTGATTCCGTCAGGAGGAATAAAGCCAACTGCAATGGTAACGAGACAGCCGATAATGCCAAGTGCAGCGGTAATAAACATGCCAAGGCGGCCGCCAGGAATACTGAAAGGACGGCTGTGTTGAGGTGCTTTGATGCGTAAGTAAATGCCGGCAGCGAACATAATCAGGTACATGAACATGTATACCTGCGATGTCAGCGCTGTCAGGAGCCAATATGAGCCGTTCACGCTGGGCATAAAAAGAAACACGCCGCTGAGCAGCGTTACAATAGCTCCCTGAACAAGCAGTAATACGGTTGGGGCACCTGATGCGTTGGTTTGGCTCGCTTTTTTCGGCAAGTGGCCTTCTTCCGCTGCAACCAATAATCCTTTAGTGGGTGCGATAATCCAGTTACTCAATCCGCCCAAGCCGCCGAAAATCAGCATAATGGCAATAACAGGCATGAAGATTTGCAAGTCATAAGCCGAGAAAAAGGCATCAAAAGCCTGCATGATACCTGCTACCAGATTAATATTATCTGAAGGAAGAACGATGCTGATTGAAAGCGCGCCTAACAACAAGGTAGAAAAAATAATGATAACAGAGTAGGCAAGTGATTTGGGAAAAGTGCGTTGTGGATCGACGACGTCATTGGCATGTACTGTAGCAATTTCAATACCGCAAAAAGATAAGATAATTGCTGTCAGTGATATCCAGATATTATGGTCATGCCATTGAGGCATAAGGTTTGCTGCTGTAAACTGGATTTGAATCGGGTGTCCTGAAAAGTACCAGAATAAACCTAATGCTATGATGAGAGACATGGGGATGATTAAGCCGCATATTCCGCAGAGGTTGCTGAAGCGTGCTGAAAAATGCATTCCTTTTAAGTTGATCCAGGTAACTCCCCAGAAAATAAGAAGGATACATCCCATAAGAAAGTATTTGTTGCCGGCCAATGCAGGGTTGACAAGGTAAGCAATGGTGCCTGCAACGAAAGAAAGTATGGTAGGATACCAGATAACGTTTTCAATCCACTGAAACCAAATAGCCAGAAAGCCGACAGGAGCGCCAAAGGCTTCTTTGGTCCACGCATAAATTCCGCCCTGTTTCGGCCAGGCTGATGATAGTTCTGCTGAAACGAGCGCACAAGGGATAAGAAAAAAGATGGCGCCAAGAATAAAAAAAGCAATAAGCTGACTGCCAAATAAAGCGGTTGCGGGAAGGTTGCGAATACTGTCTACCGAGACAACGGTGATGACAGTTAAATTAAAAAGGGTTAAGGCGTGTTTTTTCATAGATCCAAATTATAACATGGCTGTTTAAAAAATTGTACTAAAAATGACTAAACTGGTGAAGCAATGGATTTAAAACATTTTCGAATCCACGCAGATAAATCGTGAATTTCGTCCAGGCAGACGCAATGTTCCATAGGGTAAGCATGGAAATCAATTTGCTGGCAGCCTTGTTCTTCAAGGTGTAACTGAGAAGCTTTAGTCCAATTGTAATGAACAATTTTATCCTGCAGCCCTCCTGCCATAAAGATAGGTGTTTGGGCTTGTATCGAAGGAATGATTTGGTTTTTTGTTTTTGACAGCGGGAGATAAGCTGAAAGTGCAGCGATGCCTGCCAGAGGCTCAGGGTAATGCAGACCCGTGTGTAAGGCCATAGCCCCGCCTTGTGAAAAGCCGGCAAGGTAAATCGCTTTGGCAGGGATACCTTGTGCTATTTGATCTTCTATAATTTTTCGGATGCTTTGCTCGGAATCAAAGATACCTGCTTCGTCTTCCCGCGCAGTAAGCGTACCATTCATGATGTCAAACCATGCACGCATTTCAATGCCGCCATTAAGCGTTACAGGTCTGATAGGGGCGTCCAGAAAAATATGACGTAAAGGCAGATCAGAAAGAGGAAGGTTTTGAACGAGCATTTCCATGTCTGTACTTTCTGCCCCGAGTCCGTGCATCCAGATGACAACAGCTTTTGCCGGTAATTTGGATTCTTGAATTGAGCCGATAGCCAAGGTTACCATAGTTTATTTTGAATAATAAAAATTTAGTATTATACTGGAAAGATGAAAAATAACAAATGTATACCCGCGATCTTCGGAAAAGCTGCTTTTGTGAGCCGCCTTGAGGGAGAGAGGGAAAAGAAGGTTTTGGGCATTCTCTTCCGCAAGGAGAGAGGGGGAAAAGAAGGTTCCATTTTTAAGTTGTTTGGGTATATAACAATGATTCTCTTGGTTGTGGCAAGTTTAACCGGCTGCGGGCAAAAAGGTGCTTTGTACCTTCCGGATGATTCGGGTAACCGGCAGGTACAAATAAATACACACAAGTAACTTCAGAGGACAAACAGTTTATTTATTCCTCAGAATCATCTTCTTCATCGCTGCTTGTATCTTCTAGTATGATAGAGTCTTTAAAGTTGGCTGCGTTTTGAAGCTGCATGGCAGACATAGCCATTAATAATCGTTCTTCCTGAAGACGTGTTAAATAAAGTTGATAATTGATTTCAGCGAGCAAGTAAACTGTTTCGCGCATCAGCGTAATAGATGAAGCTTTTTCCATGTCTTTTGTCCATTGACTTGTTGTGTCCGAATTTGTATTAGCACCGCTGACACTGGTTGTTGAGGGATTAAAAAGCCGGCGGGTTGCCATAATGTATTCGTCATACGCCTGACTGGAGTTTGTTTTAGGGTTTAGCGTACGTTTTCCCAGCATGGAGTACAGATTGCTTTCGCCTACGGATTTCAGGGCAGCATAAGACCGCAGTTTGGTGAGATAGTTATAGAGAGAATTTCTTGCTTCATTGCGTGTGGACATATCAAGCGATGTATTATTTGCGTTGTTTAGCGTATTGGAATAGTTTTGGTAACTAGCAAGGGACATCGGTATGATTTGCTGGGAGAGATATCGTACAAAGTTGGCAGCCTGAACAGCCTGTGTTTCAGCAGACAGTCCTGTACCTGAAGATTCTTCAGCGCTGGAGGAGCTGGTTGAGTTGCCATTGGAAGCTTGTGTATTATAAAGCAGCGGTCCAAGCAGGGTTTCTGCATTGAGCTGAGAAACAAGCGGTTTGTTGTAAGCTGGGCTGACCACGTCGGTTACTCCAGGCAGATTGGCGGCGTAATCTCCGGCTTCCAGGATATTCTGCATTACTTTGTACTGATCCAGGTAATCGCAGTCGGTTTTAAGCGTTCCTGATGAGGTATTATCGCTGGTGCAGTAAGTATAATCCGGTGTGGTTAAGGTATTGTAGATAGATTGACTTATAGGATCGGCAAAATAGTCTTTCTGATCAATATTGGCGTTCACTGAAATCCGGGTTGAGGAAGGTGAAGCGTAATTTGTGTAAATTGCATGAGGCAGAATATTGAGAAAGTAATTGATGGTTTCGTAACCTGCTGGCAGGGAAACGGAAGTATTATTAGGGATAATACTGCTGAAAGTACTGTCTGCAATTAATGGAATAATGCCGATTAAGCCGGCAACGCTGCTAGCTTGATTTTGCAGGATAGTGTCAATATCCGGTGTGGCTGTGCCAGGGGTCGGTGACGGCGCTACGGCTAAATCGTACCCAAAATAAAGCCCAAAGTTTTTAAGGTATTCTGAAGTGGAAGCAGAACTCTCGGCAGTTTGCTGACTGTAAACGTCGTCAGCCAGGGTTTCGGAAAAAGGCATTGTCAATAAGATGAAACAGCTCAGTAAAGCGCCCGAAACAGATTTCAATTTAAAATGTTTGATATTCTGCATGGTTATTCTTCTCCTTCTAGAGTTTTAATGACCAGGTTAAGGCGTTCTTCTGAAAAAACTCTCGCCAGGAGCCTTAACCGTTCAAATACAATATTACGTCTTAAAAATATGCTTGCCGGATCTCGGCTGCCTTCATTATTTTCTTCTGCATGAATTAACAATCTTGATGCTGCTCCAGGGTGAGCAGTATCAATTGCCTGAAGAAGCCGTAAAGCTCTGCAAGATTTGATGTTACAGGCCAAGCGAATGAAAATTTCTTCATTGCCGAGGGCACTCATATCCACCTTTTGGATGTTGTCCAGTTCTTTACTAAGTGCAGTAATGGCAGTTTCAAGTTCCTGATTTCCATCAAGCGTCCAGTCTTCAACGCTTTCCATAAAAGTTAATACCCGATAGATCATCGGGTCTCTATATTCACTCCAATACCTGCTGCTGGCTTCTTGAGAAAGTTCTGGCATATAGACAAATGGCTAGTTTGGTGTTATTATCATCAAAATGTTCAAAATTATTTCTTCATCTGTATTATACATTTTTTCATAATACATTTGAAAGTATTTTGACAATATAGTATAAGTATCGGATAAATGTCCATACATCAGTGGTAAAAAATGAAAAAAGAATCTGTTCAAGGCCGTTTTAAAAAAGTAGGCAAAAGTGTAAGTTCTATCCTTAACCCGCGCAAGTGGGCGGATTATGATCGTGTGAAAGAAAATACCTTGCTTATTAAAGATACGGCAAAAACACTGTTTATTCCCAATAGCAAAAAATTTGTTGACTCATTTGACTCAGTAGTTGAGCGGCTGGGTTTGACAGAAGAAAAGCTGTTACAGAAGCAACGGTCTTTTTTGCGTCTGGCTTTTCTTGCCATTTTCCTGGCACTGCTTGTAGCTGGTTATGCTTTTTATCAGTTGTACCACGCCAATTACCATACATTTTTTGCCAGTTTGTCATTGTCAGCTGTGTGCTGCATGATGGCTTTTCGGTATCATTTCTGGTATTTCCAAATTCGGCAAAGGAAGCTGGGATGTACAATAAAAGAATGGTGGAAAGGAACGGTGGAAACCGGAATTATTAGGAGATAAAGCATGAGAACTTCACGATGGTATCTATTGTTTTTTGCTTTCATTGTTGCCATGTTTCCCGAATGGGCTTTAGCTCAGGATACATCTAGCCCCATAAGTTTTAGTCCGCCGCCAGGTGATATATCGCTGACTTATTTAACGAACATTTTTGGCATGGTTGACGGAGTTCTGCATGGAGGCGGCAGTCAGATGCTGGGGAGTATGTTTGGTATTTTTAATGCTGCAGTTTTGGCTTTGGGCGGCATTATACTGCTTTATACGATTTTGGTAGCCACATTGAATACAGCCGGTCAGGGCGAGGTTTTAGGTAAGAACTGGTCATCCATTTGGATTCCAATTAGAACAACTGTAGGTATCTCCTTGTTGATGACAAAGAGCTCTGGTTACAGTGTGATGCAGATTTTTATCATGTGGGTAGTTGTCCAAGGCGTGGGTGCTGCTGACCTTGTCTGGGGAGCTGCATTAAGTTATATGCAGCGCGGCGGCGTTATCGTTCAGCCTACGGCGGATCCTGCCAAGGCTGCGGCGGGGTCCGATAAAAACTTTACCGTTATTAAAGGCGCCAGTGCTATTCTGACGGGCGTAACCTGTATGACGGCTTTACAGCAGCAATTGGAATTGCTTCGTTCAACATATATGGAAGAAGGCAATCTCTGTGATACCTCTTCTGATTCTGATATTCAGGAATTTTGCGATACGCCCGTTCCTGATTTTTTGGGCAGTGTGGATGCGCTGCAGGTGCAAACGGACAGTTCAAGCTCGACGTATACAATGTCCTTGCCTAATTTTTCCAGTACATATGCGCCTTATAATGGTTTAAACGGCGTATGCGGCGCTGTTACATGGAAAAGATTCATTAGCTCTGATAAAGAAGATGAGATTGCTGAGAAACTTGGTTTGACCCAGGAAGAGGCAGACATGATAGCCAATTCACGTGCTATTGCCATACAACAGATATTTTCTGATTATTCGTCGGTAGCTCAGAGCATGGTGGCGAATACCCCTCTTCTTATGGGAGAGAATATTTGTTCTTCTCAAGAAAACGGTTCCGTTGATTGTTACATTGACGAGGAGTCTACTTACTATAAAGCTGTTGCTCCATTTGGTATTCCCACAAATGCTGCTGGTATAGTGCCCAAGAATCAGGGGCCAATTGACTGTCAATCCTATTCCAAAGGAGATGATTACACGGATTCTTGTGTTAACTGGCAATCGCCTGAAACAGGTTATGCTCCTTTGCTCAATGGAACTGAATTTCAAGGAGCGATTAACGATTATAATTCTATCATGCTTTCAAGTTTGAATGCGGTGCAGAATACTGATAAAGTAGAAAGCTCCATGAGTTTTGCTGATGAAGCCCAGTCTAAAGGGTGGATTACTGCAGGAACTTATTTTTATGATCTTGTCAATGCAAACCAGAGTATGCAAAATAGCACATTGACAGATTCAAATACTGGTTTGGACAAATCAGTATACCCGGATCTTAGTTCCACTTTTTGTGAACGCGGTACCAGTATATTGTGTACATGGTATGGTTCTGCAAAAAAAACTTATACTTACCAAATTATTAATTTAATACGCGGGCCTGTCAGTGACGATGAAGGTGAAAAAGCGTCTAAACCCAGTTTTTCATCTTCTCCTGCTGTAGCCAACAAGCACACCTACAGCGGGCCGCTTTCTGCCACAGTATACGGCTATATTGCTAATGCTTCCAATGTTGTTCTTCCTGGGCAGCAAGGTACCAAGCCGCCTGATTTTGATATTGATGATTTCATGCCGGCTGATGTTGAGGCAGATTTTAAGATGGACACTACGAAGAAAGGATGCCAAAAGATCTGGATATTTAAAGTTTGTATCATAAGAGACCTTGTCAATATAGTAATTACCATACTTAATTTTTTCCTCGCAATATTAGCGGATATTTTTAATGCAGTTATTGCCCCGTTCTTCGTAAATACCTTTTTTGCAATGTGGCAAATAATAGCAGACTCGGCAACGAAAGCGATTAGCGATACTACGCAAAACCCGATAGTTGTACTGGCTGAAATGGGTAATTATTATATTAATTCCGCCATGGATATCTGGTTTAAGATGGCTTTTATGCTGGGGTTAATGTCTTTAATTCCTGGAATACATAGCGCTATTGTGATACTTATCATGATTTTGGGCCCAATTCTTTTATGTTGGCTTGCTATTTTCTTTGGCATCGGGTTTTTGACCGCTTATTATGTTCCTTTATTGCCGTATATGATGTTTTCATTTGGAGCAATTGGATGGTTAATCGGTGTTATTGAGGCGATGGTGGCCTCGCCAATGGTGGCTTTAGGGCTTACCATTCCTGAAGGCCAGCATGAGGTCTTTGGAAAAGTGGAGCACGCGCTTATGCTGATCCTGAACGTCTTCCTAAGGCCGTCCATGATGATCATCGGTTATATTGCGGCAATTATTCTGTCTTATGTTTCAGTGTGGATAATTAATACTGGTTTTCAACATGTGCTCGACGATATTATTGATATGGGAAAATATGATGAAAAGACATCATGGAGCGGGTACATTGGATATTTTGCCATGATCCTTGTTTATACTTCGATGTATATTACTGTTGTACAGAAATCATTTACGTTAATTTATATTCTGCCGGATAGGGTTCTAAGGTGGCTGCAGCATGGTTTCCAAGAATCATTTGGTGCAGAAGCTTCAGGTATGGCCGAGTCTGTTCAACAGAAGGTCGAACCTGCCGGCGAAAAATTTGGTGCTGCTGCACAGGAAGGTATAAAGCCGCGTAAACCTAAAGACGACAATAAAAAGAAGAAAGGTAATTTGGGTGGTAATGCCGAAAGTAAAGATAGTGGTGATGGCGGCGGCAAAATATCGCCGGGCGATGGTAAATAGCAGGTGGATAACCTGGAAAGCTGAAGAGATATTGTGGAGCTTAAATCTTTCCGGATGCAGTCGAGCTTTAGCCCTGCCGGCGATCAGCCGGCGGCTATTGCTTCTCTGACAGCGGGATTGGATGAAGGATTAGCTTACCAAACTTTACTGGGAGTAACGGGTTCTGGCAAAACCTATACGATTGCCCAAACCATTCAGGCAACGCAACGGCCGGCATTAATCCTTGCTCCTAACAAAACGCTGGCTGCCCAGCTTTACGGCGAATTTAAAAGTTTTTTTCCTGACAATGCCGTCGAATATTTCGTTTCTTATTATGATTATTATCAGCCGGAGGCTTACGTTCCTTCTTCCGACACATATATTGAAAAAGATGCTTCTGTCAATAGCCACATAGAACAGATGCGTCTTTCGGCGACTAAGGCGCTGATTTCTCGGCCTGATACTATTGTGGTGGCGACGGTTTCGGCTATCTATGGATTAGGTGATCCGGAATCTTATCTGAGTATGGTTCTGCATTTATCTCGAGGAGAACGCATTGATTCACGCACGATTTTAAGGCGTTTGGCTGAGCTTCAATATACGCGGACCTCGCTGGTGCTGGAACGGACGATGTTTCGTGTATCCGGAGACGTCATTGATATTTTTCCGGCAGAGTCTGAAAGCGATGCTGTCCGTATTCAATTGTTTGATGATGAGATAGAAAGTATTGCATTGTTTGATCCGCTGACCGGACACCTACATCAAAAGATTCCGCGCATTACCATTTTTCCGAAATCACATTATGTTACTCCCAGACAGAAAATTCTGGATACAATAGAACAAGTAAAAGAAGAATTATCCGAACGGCTTAAAGTTTTAAGAGATAATAATAAACTGCTAGAAGCGCAGCGTCTTGAGGAAAGGGCGCGGTTTGATATTGAAATGATGCTGGAGCTGGGGTACTGCAACGGTATTGAAAATTATTCACGCTATCTTTCTGGCCGTGCTCCAGGTGATCCTCCTCCTACCTTGTTTGATTATGTTCCTCCCAACGCCATTCTTGTTATAGATGAGTCGCATGTGACAGTACCTCAAGTTGGAGGTATGTACCGAGGCGATCGTTCTCGAAAAGAAACGCTTGTTGAATATGGATTTCGGCTTCCATCTGCCCTGGATAACCGCCCTTTGAAGTTTGATGAGTTTGTCAGTCGCTCACCTCAAACGATTTTTGTTTCAGCAACGCCTGGTCCTTATGAAACGGAGCACGCGGCTGCAGTAATAGAACAGGTGGTTCGTCCTACAGGATTGCTGGATCCTGAGGTGGAAGTAAGGCCTGCATTATCCCAGGTTGATGATTTGCTGTCTGAAGTGAAACAACGTGTTCTATGTCAGGAAAGAGTACTGGTTACGACACTGACAAAGCGTATGGCAGAAGATCTGACAGAATATTTAATGGAAAATGGCGTTAAAGTGCGTTATCTGCATTCCGACATTGATACAGTGGAACGCGTTGAAATTATTCGTGATCTGCGGTTGGGAGTTTTTGATGTTTTGGTCGGCATTAATTTGCTGCGAGAAGGGCTGGATATTCCAGAAGTTTCGTTAGTTGCCATTCTGGATGCAGACAAAGAAGGTTTTTTACGCTCTCATCGTTCTTTGATACAGACGATTGGGCGTGCAGCAAGAAATGTGCGCGGTAAGGCACTGCTTTATGCCGATCGTCTGACGGACTCCATGAAAAGCGCCATAGCCGAAACAGAGCGCCGTCGTGAAAAGCAGGAAGCTTATAATCAGGTGCATGGTATTACGCCCAAAGGTATAGAAAAAAATGTTCATGACATTATGGAACGCTCTACAGGCCATCCTGGTTCTCCAAGGTTTTCCCAGGAGGCGAACATACTTTCTCCAGAAGCTTTAGCTAAAAAAATAAAAGCTCTGGAAAAGCAGATGTATCAGCATGCGCGTAACCTGGAATTTGAAGAAGCTGCGAGAGTACGTGATGAAATCATGCATTATAAAGAAGCTTTCAAAGAGGGTTTTTGAATATACCATATCCAGGGCAGTATTTTTCACGGTGGTTCCGCGTCCATTTCGCCATCGCCGTCCACCTCGTTATCTCCGTCCACCTCGTCATCCCCGTCCACCTCGTCATCCCCGCGAAAGCGGGGATCCAGCGCCAACGCCGATTATCGCTACTGGATTCCCGCTTTCGCGGGAATGACGGAGAAGGCAGGAACCGTAAATCTAAGGAGTTGATGACGGCTGTAGGAAAAAACTGTATTTTGAAGTGGCTTAGGTATATTTAAAGAAAGAAGGCAATGGGGTATACTCTTTGTTTAAAAAGGGGATCTCCCCTCTCCCTTTTAAGGGGAGAAAATAATATGGGAATTTAAAAAGCGGTTGGATGATGGCGATTAAAATTATTGAGTTTCTGAACGGTACTAAAATTCGTGCGGCGGATCGAGCACTATTTACTGAATTGAAAAGGATGGTTGAAACTCAGTATCCTTTCCCAAAACTGCAGGTATCCAAAAAAAAATTATCGCTGCTTCTCAAAAAGCATTTTCCTGCGAAATATCGTGAAAATCCAGAGGCTGTTTTCCTTGCTCTGCAAAATGGAAAACCAATCGCCAAGGTAACTGCAAGGCTGGCAGATCATGCTGATAAATATCAGGAAAAAACAGGTATATTATCTTCTTTTGAATCATTGGATGTCATGCCGCCAGTAAAAGCATTATTTGACTCAGTAATGAACTGGTTCAGAGATTATGGTGTAACAACAGTGATTGGTCCTGTGTCTGAGAAAGGAGAATACAGAGATCGATTAATGTGTTTGGGGCCTTTTAAAAAACCGCCCTTCTTCCTTGAACCTTGTCAGCCAACCTATTATTCGGAGCTTTGGGAAAACTATGGTTTCTGGACACAGGAAGATTATTTTTCGCGTCATTTGGAAAGACTTGAGATATTGTCTTTAAAACTAAAACCTTATCATCAGAAAATGGTTCAGAAAGGATATCGTTTCGAAACAATATCCGGTCGAAAAATCCAAAAAGTGTTAGAGGATATCCAGGGAATTGCAGAAAGTATTTCCTTGTCTTCTCCCTACTGGAATGGCGGCGATGATATCAATGATCTGCTCCAGGTAATTAAAGATTATTCGAATAAGAAACTGATTCACGTTGCTTATAGTCAAAATGATGATCCTGTTGGGTTTTCTTTGGCTATTCCTAATCAATTTCCTGCTTTGTCAAAAAAGAAGGATAATGTGTTGAATCTTTTGTCTTTTGCAGTGCTTCCCGAATATCAGTGTCAAGGTATTGGCAGCAGCCTTTGTTATAAAACCTATCAAACAGCCCTTCAACAAGGATTTACTTCTGCCAATTTGTGCCTGGTGTCTGAAGGGAATTTTGCTGACAGAATCCATAAAGCAGCTGGATCTGTATTCCGTCGGTATCGGTTATATGCCTATTCTTTATAGTTTGTGTCCATCCCATTTGCTTTCCTCCATCCTTGCTTTTAATGTTTTGCGAGAAAAGGGTTTTGTACTTTGAGAAATATCGTTTAAAATACGGCCTGTATTTTGAGCGGGGAATTTTTTGTGGTTAAACAGCCTGAATCAATGATGGGGCGCGTGCGCCATATTCATTTTGTGGGTATTGGCGGTTCTGGAATGTGCGGTATAGCTGAGGTGCTGCTGGGTGAAGGGTACCAAATTTCTGGATCGGATTTAAATGAAAATGCTGCAACGGAGCGTTTAAGCCGCCTGGGAGCAGTGATTTACATTGGGCATTCAGCAGAACATATTGCAAAAGCGGATGCGATTGTCGTTTCGGCAGCTATTGACCAGGAGAACGTTGAGATTAAGGCAGCCTTTTCAAACCGGATTCCCATTATTCGCCGTGCTGAAATGTTGTCTGAACTGATGCGGTTCCGGCATGGAATAGCCATTGCCGGTACACATGGAAAAACAACGACGACCAGTCTGGTTGCCAGCTTATTATCCGAAGGCGGATTAGATCCAACGTATGTTATCGGCGGTAAATTAAATAGTGTGGGTTCCAATGCACATTTAGGTTCCGGTCCTTATTTCATCGCGGAAGCGGATGAGAGTGATGCCTCATTTTTATACCTTAAGCCAATGATAGCGGTAGTAACCAATATTGATGCCGATCACATGTCTACTTACGAATATTCCTTCGATAAACTTTGTGATACGTTTATTCAGTTTATTCATCACTTGCCCTTTTACGGGCTTGCTGTTTTGTGTATGGATGATCCTGTCATTTGCCAGTGTCTTCCGAAAATCGCGAGACCCATGATAACTTATGGGATGAATCCTGAAGCTGACGTTGCTGCCTTGGACTGGAAACAGGATGGCAGGAAAAGCGTTTTTACGGTTAAAAGAAAAAATTGCCCCGATCTGACGGTAAGTTTGAACCTGGCCGGCAAACATAATGTACTGAATGCGTTAAGCGCTATTATTGTTGCTTCAGAATTAGGCGTTGAGGATACTGCTATTCAAAGCGCGCTTGAAAAGTTTGAAGGTGTCGGCCGGCGGTTTCAGACCTCTGATAACATCCAGTTTGAAAGAGGGCGTGTTACTGTAGTGGACGACTATGGCCATCATCCGCGTGAAATGGCTGCAACCATGGCTGCTGTTCGGAACGTGTGGCCGAATCAGCGTATGGTTGTTGTTTTTCAGCCTCATCGTTATTCACGGACTCAAGAGCTTTATGCGGATTTTGTGGATACCCTGCTGCTTGCTGATAAAGTATTATTATTGGATATTTATTCTGCGGGAGAGCCGATGATTGACGGCATTAACAGTTTGGCCTTATGCGGCAGCCTTAGGCAGAAAGGTTTTTCGGCTGTAGAATATATTGAAGGGCCGGAGCATCTGGAAGACGTTTTAAATGCTTCTTCGGAGGAGGGGGATATTGTGTTGATGCAAGGCGCAGGCAGCATCGGCCAGATAGCGCAGAAGCTGGTTCAGAAATATCAGAGACCATAGAGGCCATTATGAGTGTTTTAAAAAGCCGGCATGTTTTATATCATGATGTTTCTTTAGCCGAATATTCTTCGTGGCGCACAGGCGGGCCAGCCAAAAACCTTTACAAACCTGAAAATCTGGAAGATTTAAAACAGTTTTTATGTCAATTGCCGGAAGATGAACCTTTATTGTGGTTAGGATTAGGCAGCAATACGCTCATCCGTGACGGTGGTTTTGCCGGAACAGTTATTATTACCCAGGGCGGTTTGAATGAACTGGTACAGACAGGACCTTTAACCGTCCGGGCTGGCGCTGGTGTTTCGTGTGCTGCAATGGCGCGCTTTTGTGCAAGGCTGGGGTTGGCAGGTGTCGAATTTTTGGCAGGTGTTCCCGGGACAATTGGCGGTGCCTTGCGTATGAATGCTGGATGTTTCAATGGTCAGACCTGGGAGCATGTGATCGAGGTAGAGCGTGTCGATCGTAAAGGTTTGATAAGCGTTGAAATGCCTCAACATTTTGATATTGCTTATCGTCATGTTGAGCCTTTGGATAAAACATCCCAACATTGGTTTGTATCGGGAACTTTTCAATTAACCCCTGGCAACAAATCAGAATCATTAGAAAAAATCAAAACCTTATTGGAGCGCCGGACAAAAACTCAGCCAACGAATGAGGCCAACTGCGGATCGGTATTCCGCAATCCCCCCAATGATTTTGCTGCCCGTTTGATTGAACAGGCAGGATTAAAAGGTTATCGGATTGGCGGCGCCGTCGTTTCTGAAAAACATGCCAATTTTATTATTAACGACGGTACAGCGGCTTCCAAAGATATTGAAACCTTGATTGCCTTTGTCCAGGCTCAGGTTGCAGAAATTTCCGGTATTTCCTTGATTCGCGAAGTGCATATCGTTGGTGATGAAAAGAGCCTATAATTGCTGCAAATGCTGGTTAATTATCGGAAATTGCATGTATTTTTCCGATAATGATTCCAAAAATGGGTAAAATGTTCTAAGCTAGAGATATACCCGAATATTTCAAAAGGGGACGAGGCGCGACGAAGTAACATTTTGAAAGACGATGGGTATATTCGGCTATTTTATCCATTATAAGCAGGGTTTGATATGTTTCAGCGTTTATTACAGTTACCGTTGGAAGGCAGAGAGAGCTGTTTTTTATTTGGTCCTCGAGGAACAGGTAAAACAACCTGGATTAAAGAGCATTTAGGTGATTCCTGTTATATCGATCTTTTAGATCAATCGGTATTTTTTGATTTGCATGCTGATCCTCACCGATTAACTTATTATTTCCCCAAAGATCAAAAAAGCTGGATTATTATTGATGAAATTCAGAAAATTCCTGCCTTACTGAACGAAGTGCACCGGGCAATTGAAAACGATGGCCGTCGTTTTATCCTAACAGGCTCTAGCGCGCGCAGTCTGCGAAAGCACGGTGTGAATTTGTTGGCGGGAAGAGCGTTGGAATATACAATGCACCCCTTAACAGCTATTGAGTTAGGGAAGACTTTTGACTGGAAGCAGGCACTCCAGTTTGGGCAGCTTCCTAAAGTAAAAGCTTTGGTCAATCCAAAAAAATATTTGAAGAGCTATGTCAATACTTATTTGCGCGAGGAAGTGGTGCAGGAAGGGTTGACGCGAAATGTACAGGCTTTCCACCGTTTTCTGGAGACGGCCAGTTTTTCGCATGGCCAGATGATCAATATGTCGAGCATTGCCAGGGAAATTGGGGTGAGTAGTGATACAATAGCCAGTTATTTTGAAATTCTTGAAGATTTATTGATTGCCCGCCGTATCCCTGTTTTTGATAAACGGGCAAAGCGAGAATTAAGCCGGCATGTGAAATTTTATTATTTTGATGCGGGAGTCTATCAAACATTAAGACCGAGAGGCCCTTTGGATAGTCAGAGGGAAATTAATGGCGCAGCTTTAGAAGGTTTATTTTTACAAGAGTTGATCGCAATCAACGCCTATCTGGAAAAAGAATATACTTTTTATTTCTGGAGAACGCGAAGTCAAATAGAAGTTGATTTTGTTGCCTATGGCCCGGGAGGACTTTTGGCTTTTGAAATTAAGAGCAGAGAATTTGTAGATAGAAAAGATCTAAACGGCCTTAAGGCGTTTCAAAAAGATTATCCCATGGCGCAATGTTACCTTCTCTATTTAGGCGAACATCGAAAACAGATAGACGATATTCAGCTCCTGCCGATGCAAGATGCTTTGTTATCGTTGGATAAGATTTTGTTATAGGGTATATACAACCCCTCACCCGCCCTCCGGGCACCCTCTCCCGCAAGGGGAGAGGGGGATTCGTAAGGGTTCCGGGCACCCTCTCCCACAAGGGGAGAGGGGAAAATGGGAGGCATTCTCAAAGATCACAAGTGTATTCGCTTTTGTGTATAAAATTCTGTAAAATAATTGATTTAATTTGAGTCTTTCGCAGGATTGTTGCAAATGTCTTCTGATAACGGTAAAAAAATTCGAGTGGCTTTAGTGTACGGCGGGAAATCGGGTGAGCATGAAGTTTCTTTAATCTCTGCTTATTCTGTTTTAAGAGCACTGGATCCTCAGTGTTTTGAAGTATTGCCCATTGGTATTGATAAGGGAGGAAAGTGGTTTTTTAATCGTTTACCTGAGGTGTTGGCCTATACAGCAGATAGTCATGAACAGCTGCTGCCTGCCAGACTTCAGAATGCGCAAAGAGTTTCATTAAGCGAGCCTGCTGAAGCGGCTTCAGTGCTTGGCGGGCCAATAGATGTGGTTTTTTCATTGATTCATGGTACTTTCGGAGAAGACGGCTGTATGCAGGGGTTTCTGGAGCTGGCTGATTTGCCTTATGTTGGAGCCGGAGTTCTTGGTTCTGCAATAGGAATGGATAAGGACGTGGCAAAACGTTTGGTTCAGGCTGCCGGTATTGCAGTTTCGCCGTTCAAGACTGTTTTTGAATCAGAGTTTCTTGCTCGGAAAGAAGCTATTCTGGCTGAAATTAACCGCCAGTTTAGCGGGACTATTTTTGTGAAACCGGTCAATGCAGGATCCAGTGTCGGCATTCACAAGGTAACGGATAAACAAATGTTAGAAAAAGCCATGCTGGACGCATTTCATTATGATGACAAGATTATTGTTGAAGCGGGAGTAAATGCTCGGGAGATTGAAATTTCCGTATTGGAGAATACTGTTTTTGGTGAGCTTCCTTTAGTAAGTTTGCCGGGAGAAGTGAAAGTTTCCAAAAAACATGATTTTTATTCTTATCAGGCGAAATATCTGGATCCGGAAGGGGCTGATCTGGTTATTCCGGCGGCGATACCTGAAGAAAAAATCAAGGAAATTCAGAGTTTGGCTCAATTAATTTTCAAAACACTCAATGTAGAATCAATGGCCCGCGTGGATTTTTTCTTCGAATGTGATACAGGTCTTGTTTTATTCAACGAAATTAATACGATTCCTGGTTTTACCCCTATCAGTATGTACCCTAAAATGTGGGAAGCCAGTGGTGTTCCTTATACTGAACTGGTGCGCAAGCTTGTTGAGCTGGCAATCGCCCGCCATAAAAGAAAGCAGAGAAAAATAAGGAGTTATCAATAATAGCACAAGGCTATTTTCAAAGGGTGATTCAGACAATTCATACCTTGACGATTTCTGTAACATCGTGAAATAATAAAGTAATATGATCTTACTAAGTATTCCTAATATCCTGACGTTGCTGCGGATCCTTTTGATCCCTGTTTTCGTTCTGGTTTTTTACCTTCCTTTCTCATGGGCGCATGTAACAGCTGCGACTATTTTTGGTATAGCCTGTTTTACAGACTGGCTGGATGGTTATTTGGCGAGAGTATTAAAGCAAACTTCACTTTTTGGGGCTTTTTTAGATCCTATTGCAGATAAACTGGCAGTGGCAATTGCGTTAGTACTGCTTGTAGGCGAGAAGCATTTTCCTTTTATGACCCTGCCTGCTGCTATTATTGTTGGACGGGAAATTGTTATTTCCGGTTTGCGTGAATGGATGTCAGAGCTGGGTAAACGTGCCAGTGTGGCCGTCAGTTATGTCGGTAAAATCAAAACTGGCGTACAGATGGCGTCGTTGATCCTGTTGATTGCTTTTGGTCCTGAGAAATCATGGCTGGGTGTATTAGGTTATATCTGCCTGTATTTGGCTGCTGGTTTAACATTATGGTCAATGTTTGCTTATATTCGCCTTGCCTGGCCGTGGCTGATTGAGAAAAGCAGTCAGGATGAGTAAGCCCTGGTGAATAAAAACGGCGAAAGGTATTGACAGAAAAGCAAGAATCATTAAAATAACATCACATTCGGCGGGAATAGCTCAGTTGGTAGAGCACAACCTTGCCAAGGTTGGGGTCGCGAGTTCGAGTCTCGTTTCCCGCTCCAGTATAGGCGGCCAATGTAGCCGCTTTTTTTTTAAGGCTGGGTAGCAAAGTGGCTATGCAGCGGCCTGCAAAGCCGTAGACGCCGGTTCGATTCCGGCCCCAGCCTCCAAGTCTTGGAGCCTGTTTAAAATTGCTTAGCTTGAGACAGGTTTTCACAGCCCGGGTGGCGAAATAGGTAGACGCAAGGGACTTAAAATCCCTCGGGGCTTAACCCCCGTGCCGGTTCGACTCCGGCCCCGGGCACCATTCCAAAATTTTTCAAAATCCGCTTTACTTTTTTTTCAATTTATGAGATAAAAATAAAAGGCGATTTCATTTCTAAAATTACAATATGTAAAAAAATAATCGCGAGATAAGTGATCCAACTAAACATCAACATTCCAAATTTGGGCAGGAATATATATGAGTTCAACAACCAACATTTCAGAAGAAAATATTTTAAGATTTTTTCGAAAGATAAACAGCTTTATATCAAGCAATCCAATAAGAAGTACATTTTTTCAAAGAATAAATAACATACAAGAGCGCTTGGCTAAAGAAAAGTTGTTTCTTAAAAAGCACCATGGTAATTGGATTACCGTGGACAATTCCCCATTACAATGCGAAAAAGGCCGGGAAAGATTAATTGCTGCCTGCCATGATGCCTATCGGGCTTTATTTACGATAGACACATCAACGGAAGAAGGACTGCTCCCTGAGCATGAAATTCTTCGGGGGATTGAAGAGTGTTGTCAAACGATAGAAGCATTTTATGCACCTTTTCATAGCGTACGGGAATTGTATGTTCCGCTAAAATATATTGTCCGGTCTGTGACGGAGCGTCCTGGAAATTATATCTTGCGTTACGCTCATATGCTGGATATACGAAAGTTACCTGATAGCGCTCTGCCTGTCATTTTTCAATCCATGGCCAGGCTGGAAAAAGCCATGCGAGAAGCTTCAGGCAATGTTGAAAAACCTCTGTCTGACTATCAGGAAAAATTTATTCTTGCTTTCCTTCAAGATTGTTTCAGCTCGAGAGAATCACAAATAGGTGCATTAAGCTTTTATTTAATTCATCTGGTTTTTAGTACACGAGGGAATTTGGCGGCGGCATTTATTGAAATCCAGGACATGCTAAATGGCACATGGGGAAATCCAACAGTAAAACAATGGTTTGCTGATGCTTGTATGGATTGGCTTGTTGAGTACGCTGAAAATATGGCTGCGAAAGAAAAAATCACCATACTTCCTCAAGTGCTTGCAGTAAGCTTGTTACATCATGGGATCGTTTTTAACGAAAGTTTTTTTGAAGCATTTAAAGTGGAAACAATTCCTGAACAATCTGTCTTTTTAGCAGAATATTATTACTGGGTATTGTCATTAAATGTTGCTGAAGTTGATACCAATGCTGTCTTCATGGCCAAAAGCAATATTGTTTTTTGGGTAAATCATCACGGTAACATGCGTAATTTTATTAATGCTTTAATAGAAAAAGGTTTAAATGAACAAGATGTTTTCACCCAATGCTGTTTGGTTCGAGATATTTTTGAAAAAAACCTGGCTATCAGCTTTGAACAGCTGAACCGATTGTTTGTATCGCAGATGGAAGCTTCAAAAAATGTGCAGCTGCATACCTTAGCTAATATGCTGATGCAGCCGACTCCGATAAGTTTAAGCCAAGAACAGCGATATATAATTGCAGAGTTATTCACCCAGATGGACGACAATGAAGAAGCCATTTTATTGCTGGAGGCAGGTGATTTGTTGAAGGACAAACTTTTTGTTGCTGCCTGTTGTGATTGTTTGATTCAGAAATCTGAATCAGCGCCGGAAAATGCAGCTAAGAGCACAGCAGTTTTGGTGAATAGCCTTTTCAATCTTCAGGATGTATGGCCGGATATGGAAATACAGCAATTATTCTTACATTTGACAGAAACAACTCTATCCCAACCGCAATACCTTGCTGCTTATTATCTGCATACCTTTTCCATGACAGACAATTGTCAAACACGGCAGCAGCGCCAAAGGGTAGTGGATTTTATTAAGGAACACTATAATGAAGAAGAAAAAACGGCTTTTATTCATTATTCGGTTAACCAGGCATCTGGTTGCAGCGCTTCGGTTAAAACAAGCATTATCCATGCCTTTTTTACTCAAGGTTTGGATTTCATGGTAGAACATCTGCGTGATTGGATACAAGCTGCTGAATCCCCGCTAACTGTATCCATGCTTCAGGATTTACTCTGGAGTGAAGGTGATATACCCCAAATCTTTGGAAACGCTATGTTATATCCGAATTGGGAGGGTGACACCCGAGGAGAAGCAAGACAGCGTTTTTTCCAGATTTGTCTGGCAGAAGGAGCCATTCACGCTGCCTTCACACAGCGTGAATCACGTTTTCTGGAAGCTGAGAAAATATTTATTTTCGAACAGACAGAAAAATCTGTCCAGGACTATTACCATACGTTATTGAATCGCGTCGTTTATGGGTTTTTTAATGTGGCTCTTTTACTAAAAACAGAAATGCTCAGTCCCCAACCCAGCAAAGCGGAGGAAGCCGGAGAGCAGTTGAATGCTCTAATTACCAGTTTGGTAAGTTATTTCCCCGTTGTGAGTACGTTGGGAAGAATGGCGGGAGAGGCGATTGAGTGGGGGTGCCGTGAAATAGGCCAAAGACAAAGAAAAGCGTTTTGCGGACGATTGGAGACATTTGGCGGTACACTGGACCTCATGAAACAGACGGTTGAATTAAGTGCGATGCGTATGCTGCGATCGGGGCTTCGTCAGGGGTTGGGTTATCGTTTTAATAAGGAACAGGCAGAAGAAGATGCAAAACGCATTGTTGCTGCTATTGTTGCTTCTGAAGAGATGCCCTGCACGTTAGCGGAAAAGATGGATTTCTGTTTTCGCAGTGTTTTACCTCATGTGCCGGTACAGGATACTTTGTTAGGTTTTGGGCCGACGTTGATTTTTGATGGGCACCGCCAAAGTGTATCCATATCAGAAGGTAAAAACATACTTTCAACCGAAAATACCCTGCCTGCTGAAACAGGTAAACCTTCTGTCCGAGCGGCAGTTGCTCAGGCGGCTTTAAGTTATCTGGATCGTTTTGAAGGTAAAAGTTTAGGAGTTTTTCATGGCGGCAAGCGCTCTCTTGCCCTGTGCCAGGAGCTAGTAAGTTTGGCCAATAGTTCTGCCAGTGAGACAACAATTTTAAACCGTGTTCTGACAATTTTAACTAGCTCCGAATCGCAAAATCGCAATGGATCGTTAAAAACCAGGCTGGTGGAGGCATTATTGCAGTCAGAGCTTGTAACAGATGATTTTCTTCAACATTATGATGAACATTTAACGTCAGGCTGCTGCGGCTGTGATTTTTTTGGTTATGGACGCAATGCGCGATCTTGCCAGGCGATGACCGCCGCTATAAGAATAACCATTGAGCCTGCGGATAGGCCAATGTTGACTGTATTATAAAACTACTTTCGTTTTTTACCGCAAGTTCAACTAAGAGGATAGACCATGAAAAATTTACCTGAAGTGCAATCTGATCGCTATTCCTTTACGGGTTCTCATGTTACTCATCATGCGCTTTATAAAAATCTGGCTGTTTTAGTACGTTTTCTTAAGGTAATTGAAAAAAAACTCGCTGAAGAAATTGCTGCCTATCGCACAGGCAAGGATAACAGCGTTGAAACCCTATACCGTTTTGCCGCTGGTTTGGATGACAATTCTCCAAATAAATCATATTACCAGGACAAGTCAGAGCGAGTTCCTTGTATATTGAGTGCTCAAGCAATCTCTAAAAAATTAATGACTTTCTTCCCAAATGAAATTTGGGATACACCTGAAAAGTATTTTGTTTATTTTATGTTGGCTCACGATTTGTTATTAACTTTAGAAAAAACCTTGAGCGATTTTTTGGAAAAAGATTTTCCTGTGCTGCTGGATTGGATTAATGAGGATAAAGAATATTTTTACCTTGAATCTTTTAAAAAAATCAAAGCATTTAATTGTACATTCACTAATATTATTCAAAGTTTTTATCTATTAGATCTTATTATGAATGAAGCCAGAGATTCGGATTACCGTGTAGTGAAATTCAATGATCCTTTTTATGCCGTTGATATTCAGATGCTTCGTCTATCGGATCAATCCTATCATCAAAATACGTTAGATGATTTATTTTTCAAAGTTGTGAGAGAAAAAGCTTCACTGGTAAGACTAATTCGTTTATCAGTGGAAGCCCGAGGGATTGGACTTTATCCTGTTATCTCCAATCTTTTTGAAAAAAAATCGGAACAGGACTGCGGCATATCACGTGAAGCTCAAAAACAACTTAAAAATCATTACAGAAAAATTTTTCTCCAAACAGACTTCACCTTTGATGGGTTAGATGATCTTCGTATTCAACCGCAATATGTTGAATTATTGGAGCGATGTTTCTCTGAAAGAGAGAGATATTCTGCAGCTTCAGGCGAAATGCCTGTTCATGCCATTAGCCCATATACAGCTGCTCTTCTGATTTCCTTGTTGCCGTTTACAAAAAGTCCGCGGCAAACATTGTGTCAATGTCTGATGTATGGCCTATTGCATCCCGCGGCAAGTTTAACTTATGGGTTAACTGCACTGGTTGATTCATTTAACCATTATCAGGCAATGGTCAAAGGGTTTTTTAGGCATTATCAATATTACATCTTTACGATGTATTTGCTCAAAGCAGTGCAGGTGTTCATTGATGCTTTGATGATTGATGCTGAATCTAATGAGGAAAGCATAGCTGCATACTATCAAATTTCAGTATGGGAAACTTTTTTTTGGGCAGCAATTGTGAATGGTGCTTTTTTGTCTTTTGCCTTTCGACAGGTGCATGCTTTCCGAGGTGAAAATATTCGTGATGAAAAAGCCATAATTGAAGCTGTTGGTCAAAGTTTTCTGGATGGCTGGTTAATGACAGGTGCAGCATCTCTTTTATGGATGATATTTCTGTCGAGCAGTGAAATGGCTTATTTTGCCAGTGCTATTCCTGCCGTACCACTGTATCTTGCGGTACTTTTGATAAGCCAGGGGATGCTGGCTGAAAAGCAGTATCACCTGGCAGGTATTGGCATTGGTGCTTATGCGGTAACAGAGATACTGTTATCCTCATGGGCTTTTTGTACGCATTATGAGATAACTTCTGAAATGGCACAATATGGAGCTGTTAAAACATTATCTGGCATAGCAGGTTTGTTGATGCAAAGTTTCACGCTGAGTGCTAACCCCAATTTGATGGTGTCTCGTGGATTGGCGCATGGCTTGTTTCTGTTGAAGCATCATAGCTTTCAGAGGTTAAAAGTTGTAATGGGAGAATTAGGAAAATCCCTCTCAAAAGGAACATTGCTTAATAATGATCTTGTAACATTGGCTTTGATTAATGTGCTTAACTTTGCACCGTGGTTTTTTACACTAACTATCTATAATGATCATCATGCTGATTTTTTAGAACATCTGTTAATCGCACAGGCTTTTGTTGTAGCAATTATTGATAACTTTCTGGAGTGTGTTGGGATTCAATATGCCATTGATACCGTAAACAGCCGGTTAGTACATGCAAATGCTCAACAGTGCGGGTATTACGAAGGAAATCTGATCGGAATGCCGGCAGTATCATGTCTAGTGCCGCTAATAGGCAGTGCGGCGATGATTATCTACGCTATTACCAGCATTCATGATACAGCATTAATCCATGCCTATATCAGTCTTGCACTGATGTCATTGTTTTATGCTGTCGATCAAATTCTGGCGGCAAATTTAAAGGCGCATCAGCACTTGTACAATTATCGAAAGTCAGAATTGGATGAAGATGATATTAAAATTGGTGAACGGTTAAAAATATTTTTGCTTATGAAAGGAATACTGCATACAGTGATAAGCGGCATTTTATTTTGGATCAGTAAAAATTATTCATCTGACAGCATGCTCATGCTGTTTGAATACATGCTAACAGCGGCTTTTGCCATTTTTATGCTGGTAGACTATTATTATTGGTCTCAGTTTAATCAGCCATTTAGCTATATACAATCAAAGAATATTTTCCAGGAACCATTGAAACAAAACATAGAAGATATGTTTAGTGAAGAGAAAAATTTTTCAAAAAGAAAATGGAGACATTCCAGAAGCAGCCAGGCAGGAGAAGGAGAAGAATTTAAATCAGATGAAAGACAACCTGTTGGTATTGAGAGTCAAGTTACGGAGGGATTAAGAACCCTATGGAAAAACTCAAATGCCATCTTCGGTGGAAGCCGGACGAGACGCGGCAATGTGTCTGAAAACCGGCAGCCTTTGGTTGATGAAGGTCTGCGATATTCCAACAGCCTATAATTGAATCAGATTTACCTGTCAACATTCATAGAGAGAGGTGGAAAATCTTTGAGATCATGGGAATTTGAAGTTTTAGAATTTTTAGCAGGTTTAAAAAATTGTGGTTTAGCTTCATGAGGAATAGTTCTTCGTACTATTTGTGCATAGGTTAATTGTTGATTGCTTGCGATGGCTTCTGATGACAACGCTGCTTCTACTTTCGATATTGCATGAAATTCTTGTTGTTTTCCATCTAAATCGTTTGTTTGAGTTACCAAGCTATTTTTTGTTTCAATTTCTTTAGGAAAAAAGTGATCAAGAGTTTCCTGAAACCAGGTAATGATACAGGCACTAGCTGCTTCTTTTCCTACACCATCACTCAAAAAAATGACGGCAATTAATCCCTCTAACACATCGCTTAAAATTGCTTCAGTAATCATTGCTTCAGACGCAATGTATTGCTCAATATTTAACTGACAAGCAATTTGTGCTTGAATAGATGCAGACACAATTTGGCTCATTTTTTCGGAAACTTCAGCCTTACTATCAATGCCAGGATAAGTTTGCAAAATATAACGTAATAAAACTTCTCTCAATATTGCATCTCCTAAAAATTCAAGACGTTGGTAATTCATTGATGGGTCTTTGCTAGGATGCGTAAACGCTTCTTGAAGATGCTGAGTATTGTTGAAATGATGCCAACCGAGACAAATTTTTAATTCATTCCACTGGTATTCATTTGAATATTCATCAAATGGATAAGCAGAATAACGGGATGATGGTGTTGGCATCAAACAACGGGTACTTTCAACATCCATGCTTTTTAAAAGTCTTAACATTTTATGACTAGCTTCTTGTTCTGCTGATTTTTTTGTTTTTCCTTGACCGATGCTCTCTCTGCTCATGAGGTGGCAGACAACGGTAAAGATTGGAGCATGTGCCTCTCCCGTTTTTTCGATAAGGTGATAATCAGGCGATAATACGCCTCTTTTTTGAGCATACTCTAATAATTCATTTTTATAGTTATGAATTTTTGTTTTAATATAAGAGGCGGGTGCTAGATAATTGTCGAGTATTCGTCTCCTTAGAATATGCACCACAGCCAAATCAATAAAAATTTTATAATTTTCCTGAATAAAATGACTGCAAAATTCATCTCCATATAAGAGGGCACATTTTCCTATCACTGCGCTGAAGGTTTGTGCTAATGTTCTTGAAGTTACTTCTGTACTGATACATACTTCCATATTCAACTGTTGAGCAAGATTGGCACGTGTCTCTATTCGTAATGCTTCTGAGGTAATTCTTGTTAAAATACCTTCTTGAAACTGCGGATATTTATTAAACAAATAATGCGCAATATGGTAACGTAATACGGCATCTCCATAAAGACTTAATATGTTAAATTGTACATCAGTACCAAGTGTTTCTATAATAGAAGCTATTTCTGGTGAAATAACAAGCCCATTGTTGCTTACTGAACTTACTTCATGCCGATGATCCATTAGGCTCATTTTTAAAATTTGCAGCATCTCTTGAGAAGCATGTTGTTCTGCCTCTATTTTAGTTCTTCCTTCATGCGATGTGGTTTTTTGTTGAAAACTACAAATGCACAAAAACACTTTGGCATGAGCAGGGCCGTATTCAAAATGAAAATATTCTGGCTGGGCAATGCCAAAATAACTCGCAGAAATCTCAAGTAGTTGATTTTTATAATTACCATTGGATGCTTTAAGCATAGTTTATCTCATCTTTTACAATTGAATAATATTGCCCGTCAGGAAAATAATTACCGCCAAGTTACATTGGGCAGCAGAAAATGGTACCAGCGTGCCGGATGTGGAACAGCCGTGATCTAATCATTTCCTGCGTCTCCGAGTTGATTTGGGTTGATTGGGATGACTCGAAATCTTTCTCGAGGCAGCGCAGCTATCGAGGAGCATAACGCATTGCAGCTTCAGGTCTGCTGCTTGTATTTCCTCTTCTTTGGGCAGTTCTTGTATTGAAAAAATCATTTGGATTAGGGAGATCATTTCCATCTTCATCCAAGTGAAACTTTGTCATTAAATCAGCTGGACGAATTCTCTTACTACTGCCTCCACCACCCAAAGGGTTGTAGGCATAAAGAAGAAGGCCGCTGTCAAGAGCTTTACGTAACCTTAACGCATTCCTGGCAGAATTCTTGCTATCTGGATAAACCAGGATGCCAACGATATCCTGTTTTTGGTAACGTAAAAGACCTTCGTTCCAAGGAAGAATAAAGTTATTCAAATCGTTATTTAAAATCACATCGTATTTATCCATCTCAGAACGTGGAAGGTTTTCCCGATAGTTATCAAATTGCTGTTGTAATTTATCCAGGATTGCATTTTCCGTTATTTTCCAATATTGTCCTTTTCTTTGCCCATTTGTTAATTTTTTGCCTCTTTCAAATGTAAAATCTCGCGTAAGTTCTTCACGATGTCCATCGTACCAGTAGTCAATACGCCGTTTTAGAGGCCTGATAATAACACCAAAATCTTCTGATGAACCAAATAATGCTACCGGTAAACGCCCTTTAACAAAAGTGGCTGAGCTATAAGGGGTATATCGAGGATTACGTAATTCTCCTTCTTCCATTGGACGATAACCTGCTAACTCTTCTGAAGATTGCCCTTCTCGCTTTCTTAAATTTAACAATTCTCGATGAATATTAGAAATTTTTCTTATCCAGCAGCCTCGTTCAATCCAATCACAGTCATGCATTCTTTCTGGAACCGAAGGCTTATGGGGCAAATCCTGATCAAGAAGCACATCAATTCGCTTGGCATATCTGTGATTATCGTCCTCCCATTCTTTGATTGTGCCTTGAAGAGTTTCTTGGAATCGTCTTCTCATTGTGTTTGTAATATCCGTTTTTCTTGCCAGAAAGGTAACTAATTCAGGATATTCAAATGAATGCTCTATTGCTGCTTCTAGTGGAGTTTGACCGTTTTTTTTATGGGAAGTATTGGGATCAGCACCAGCTATTACCAGCATATTGACCAAATGTTCTTTTCCTTCAGCTGCTGCATAATATAAAGGAGTATCTTGATGCTTATCCGGAATATTAGGATCGAAGTCATAGTTTTCAATCAGTTCTTTTGCAACGCGTAGATAAGGGCATCTATCCCCATTTTCTTCTTTAACCTCGTTACAAAGCCTATGCAAGATCGGATAACCATTTATATCCCATTTGCTGATTCCTCGTATTATGTCGTTTTTTTCTCGGCGGGTTATCAGCCCTTCATTAACACAAGAATCTAAGATCTCATTAATTGTCATGATTTGCCCCCTCAGATTAGTCAAATGTTTACCTGGACAGCATACCAAATATACTAAGGAATGGCTATAAGGGACATTAGACCGGATACCTCAGTATACGTGCTCCTCAGTACCCTGTGTAAAGGTTAGTTATTTCGTTATGTGTTAACATGACAATTCTGGATAATGTCTATTTTTACTTAGCCTGCCATACAAAAAACAACGGGGTTCGTATGATGGACTAAGCAATTTATAACTTTTAAGCATATAGTGGGAATTGAACGATAAATTCTCTTAAACCACAGACAGATACTGTATCGGATAATCTGTATGCTGTTCCCCTGGGAATAATAATGGTTAAATGAGGAAGCTGTAGGTCATGCTGTGCAATGCGTATAGAGGGAGTAATTTTGGGTGTGTAGGAATATTTGAATTCGAAACCATGCATTTTTCCCTCTTTAATGATAAGTAGATCCAGTTCCGCATCATTGCTCGTGCGCCAAAAATAAGTTTCGTCGGGCTGTAATGCTTTAATGAGTTCTTCTATGGCAAAACCTTCCCACGATGCGCCAAGTTTTGGATGTGCAGTGATATCTTCTATTGTTTTTTGGCCTAGTAATCTGTGTAATATTCCAGCATCGCGAATGTAAATTTTAGGCGATTTGACCTGTCTTTTCTTAAGATTGGTGAACCAGGGTTGTAATTTTCTCACCATGAAAGTGCCTTCAAGGACATCAATGTAGTGATTGATTGTTTTTTGTGTAACATTCAAGTTTGTTGCTAATTCTGTAATATTCAGTGTTTGTCCGTGATAGTGAGCAAGCATTTTCCACAAGCGGCTTGCCAAAGCCGGATTTAAATGAAATCCCATAAAAGCAAGATCGCGTTCTAAAAAGGTGCGAATGTACTCTTGCCGCCAACGGTAACTGGCGCTTTGATTGGACGCTAAAATCGATCGAGGAAATCCTCCGCGTGACCATAGATCTTCCAATAACATTTCATACTCATTAAGGCCAAAAGGAGGGAGTTCAAGATACGCAATGCGGCCAGCGAGTGTTTCGCTGGATTGCCGAATTAAATCACGAGAAGCGCTGCCTAAAATAAGATACTTTTGTGGTTTGTAATCGACGAGGTAGCGTAATGTAGGAAAAAGCTCGGGTTTGCGTTGAATTTCATCAATAATAATAAGGCCGTTTAAATTTTCAAGAGTTAATTCGGCTTCTTGCAATTTACTGAGATCCTGCTCGCTTTCTAAATCAAATAGATGTGTTTCAAGCGTAGCCGTATGACGATACTGCTGAGCCAGGGTGGATTTACCGCATTGCCGCGGCCCTAAAAGTGCAACAACAGGAAAAACCTCAAATAAAGCCTGAATTTCTTGAAGATATATTTTTCTTGTAATCATTTATTTTACAAAATGAAATCATTTTTTAAATCAGACTTTATATAATAACATGATTTTATATGACCATGCAAATCGAGTTGTTCACAACCAGATTTGCATGGTATTTTTATGGAACAAACATTTGAGTCTGCGGTTTATGGCTTGAGCAATGATTTATGTCTTTAAGTTGAGGTAGTACTTGGATAAGCTGTTCAAATTCACCTCGGCGCATTCCAGGTGTTTGCGGTGCAGAAGCTGTTACTCTGCTGTTAACCGAAACAGCACGAGGCTGAGGGCAATTTTGCATTAGCCTGTTTACTCTATCAATTTCTTTGCATGCGTTTAACAGATGCGTTCCCAAAGATTGGTCTCTGAAACTTGTTTGTATTTGTAAAGGTGAAAAAATGTTGACAAGGTCATCCAGAACCGCTTCCAGTGTGGTGCTAGTATTAAAACAACGTTGCAATTTTTCAATTACCTGAAGTGAAGTCCGGCCGCGATGAGCAAACCCCATCCAGGTATCCGTTGCGGGCATTGTATGATAATGGCTTATGGCTTCATCAACAGCTTGTTTTAATTGTTCTATGACAACCTTTTCGTATTCATAGCGATTGGCAGTCTGTAATTGATTGCCCTGTTTAGCCAATGAAGACTCAACAATTGATACCCTACCATCAGTAGAGGTCATTCTCTCATTCAGCATGGCAATCTCTACAGCATTATGAGAACTCATCTCAAAACATTCATGAAGCTTTCTTTCCAAGAAATCGGTACGTTGAGTATTTTGTGAGGCGGGGAGCATTTGCTCTTGTATTAAACCGCCTCCGGCTCGACGAGGGGCCTCTGATGGAATGGCTTTCTGTAACAACACTTCTATTTTTTGATCCAATGACCGAAGTTTTTGTTCCTGATCCATGCGTTCTTGCTCGCTTTGCTCAAGTTTTTGCTCCAATTCCTGAATTCGCCTTTCCAGGCTAGTCTGAGCAGAATCAGGCGTTACAGAGGAAGGTGTAACCACTAGAGACATAGCCGCAGCAGATATACTGAGCGGCGGCGTAAGCTGTGTTGAGGTATCAGGAATGTCCAGAGGCTCAATGCAATAAGTTCTACCTAAAAGAGCAGTTCTGCAATGGGTGAGAAGAGCCTCCTCCTGTGCAGCCGGCAAGGTATCTATTGCGACATGGAAACTCTGAATCGCTTTGAGTAATTTTTGGCTATCTTCTTCTGCTTGCTCCGAGGTCAGTAAGCCTTGCTGTCCCGCATGAATTCTGGCACGAACGAGCTGAAGCGACAACGTTTCAACCAAGTGTTCAGCGTGTCTATTGGTAACAAGAAGATCCAGTATTTTTTTCAAAAAATCTTTGATTTGATGTTTATCAAGATTTTCTAAAGCCGTGCTTAAAATACCTGTAACTATGCCAATACCAGGGAGAGAAACCACATTGGAGGCGGCTTGAATGATCTCACTCAATTGACTTAGCCATCCTCCTTCCATCTTCACATTATTGCTTAAAATAGCTTGAGCGGAGACAAAGCAGCAAAGCAGATGTTTTTGTAGGTCAGCATAGTAAAAACGTACTGGATGCAAATTACTAATATACTGAATCTCAGCTTTTTTCTGAAGATCAGCAGCATGTGCCAGTAAACTGCTCTGGAGCAACTGATGTTCATGGATAGCATCATGAAGCTGGTGAAGCTGGTTCGCTCGAGCAGCCAAAGCGTTAATCACTTCAGGAGAAATGGCGGAGATTTCATGAGGGCCTTCTTGAGACACTTTCATCTCAGGTTTTTCCTCTCGAGCTGTTCGAGAAACAGGATGTACTCCCGTTCCAGTTACACGAGTTCTCGCCGTACGTTTACTCTCTGGAACTGTTGAGGGAACAGAAGCAGCTGGCCGTGCTTCAGCGGGAGGCGGGGTGTATGCCAATTTTGCTGGTTTACCCCAAATAAAATTCCAGAATGAAAATGACGACAATTCTTTAGGGGACTCGCGCTTTGGTTCGCTTCGATAACTTGTTTCTTCTCGATACGTTCCATTCCATATTGCCTTTTTTCGCCTTTCCTCTTCTTCTTTTTGCATGTATCTTATCGTACGAAGATCATCGCTTAACAGTCCCATAATTTCATCCCCCTTTACAATAAAGCTAATACCTTATTTTCAAAAATATAATATTTCAGAATTTTGGCATTGTGTCTTAAACACAAGGCGGTAAAAACATATCATCAAGCGCTTTCTTCTGTCAATGCTTTAAATGCCTGAAGGATCTCCTGAATTTTTTCGTCCTCTTCTCCAACGCCCGAGGCTATACTAGTGCCCGCACCTGCGGCTATTTCTATAGCCTACGCCCCGCGGTTTACCTCATATCGCCTACGCCCCGCGGCTTGTCCGCGGGGTCCACTCTCTGGATGCCGCGGACAAGCCGCGGCACGTAGGCAAGTAGGTAGACTGTGGTACGCAGGCAGTAGGTAGATCACGGCATGCAGGAGTAAGTAGACCACGACACGTAGGCAGTGGGTGAATTGCGGTACATAGGATTAGCCCTCTCAACACTTCAGCGTAGGGCATATAAAAAAATTTAGAGGATGCTTCAGTTTAAATACGGCCAGGAATTTATTAAACAGACATAAATGATTGCAAAAATAACGTATGCTGCTCAAAACCTTCTGTAATATTACGTCAAGCAGTCTCCTCTTGTCATTACGAAGAGGAGCTTGGCCGAGGCTGCTTGGGAGTATTAATTTCATCAGCCCTATTAACATTACTACTGTCTCGTTTTCGCATTCGGGGATCGCGGGGAGATTGAGCTTGAAAAAATTCTGTTATCCTTGTTATTAAATCAGGTTGTATCTCGTCTGTACTGCGTATCGTTGGACGAGGGCGCCCTACATGTAAATAAATTGTGTTTTCATTTCCAAAAACTGGTCTGGTTTCTAAATTTAATTCTGCTGTTACTTTGTGTATGGCAGCTTTTATAGCTCGGCTCTCTGTTCCTTCTTCCCAACACAGGAGAAAAAGGGTTTCTTGTGTAATTTGACTGCATGTTTGTTTTAGCCAGATGTAAATAGAACCATAGGATAATTGACTTAAGGAAATTCTGGAGTGATTGCTGATGCTTTGAGGCAGCGTGTGAAAATATCCCGATCTTTGGGCTTCTTCAAATATCTGAACGGATACATTTGTTAAGTTTGTTTTAAACAATATATCCAGGATATTGGAGTAAACTGATTCGTCAACCCAGTCTTGTTGTTTTGCTGTTTCTAATATATTTAAAATATTATCAGTATGTTGTTCAGGATCCCGGCAGGAAGCAACGATTTTTATAACCGTTTTATAGATTTCTGTATTAATATGGCCGCCGCGTTTGGCTTCTTCCAAAGTCTCCCATATTTTAGGCATGAATTGATCTGCTTCTTTACAATTAACAAAGATAGTGAAAAAGGCAAGATAGGTTTCCGTATCTGCACAATTGTTTTCTCTGGCTGCTTGCGGCAGTTGAAGTGAAAAATGAAGCATACCTGCAGAACAGGTATTGAGTATTATTGCTTTAGCAATAATTTTAAAAAAGATACGGTAGGTTTCTGCATCAACGAGTTGGCGAGCTTGGGCTTCGCTGAACATGGTATGGTAATTTTTTTCGTTCAGTATATTTTGAAAGTAAAAAATATTCAAGAAGCAGTTATAAGTAAATGCGTTGGCCAAACGGTTTTTTTCTAAATGACTTAACAATGTCAATGCAAGGCCAAGATTTTCCTCTTGAATGGAAGTTCTGCAGCATGCCAGAAAATGAAAAAAAGCATTGCAGACAGGCGCAGATGGCTGAGTGTTCTGAGCGATTATATAGGCGGATAATTGAATATGATGAATAGGGTTACTGCTTTGAGCGAGCAAATGCAAACATGCTTCATAAACGTGAGAATCAGCACAGTGATTGGCTTCTGCTCTTTCCAGTACATGCTGGGCCCAATCTGCTTGAGATAACCTTATACAGTTGCCAAGAATTTTAAAAAAATTGCAGTAAGCGTTTGAATTAATATAACTTTGCCTTTCCATGATATCCAGAGTATACCAAGCCCTTTCTATTATGTGATCGGTTTCCCTGCAGCGGGCGAGTATTGTTAAAAAAGATTGGTAAGTACTGGCATCTGCAGTATTGGTATTTTCTATTGTTTCCAGTGTTTGTATGGCAAGCTCTGCATATTGTTGGGGGTTGTTACATCTAGCCAGAATATTTAAAAATTGCTTATCAATGAGTACATCGTTTATGCCGCTTTCTTTAGCTTTCTTTATGGTTTTAATAGCTAATTCCATATATTGTTCTATTTCTACGGATTTTAAAATCAAGTCAAGAAAGCAATTATAGGTGGTATTGCCAGCGCAATTTCTTGTTTCTGCTTCATGCAGAAAAGTATCGAGTAGACGGATACTTTCATGATTGATGGCTGCACACTGAGAAAGCAAGTGAAAGAAAGCGTTGTAAGTAGATAAATTGATATATTGCCTGGTGCGTTCGTTTTGGCTGGCTTGCTGAATCAGGTCATATGCCAGGTTAACTTGATTGTCAGGGTTTTCGCAGCGTGCCAATATTTTTATGAAGAGAGCGTAAGTGTCCTCATTAACCGCATGATTTTCTTGGGCATAATTTAGTCTATTTATGATCCAGGATGTATCTTCTAATAATTCTCTTTGGCTATTTGCCAGGATTTTAAAAAACGTGTTGTAAGCTGCTGAGCTTATAATCTTATGCTCTTCCATTTTCATTATGATATTGGATGAATGTTGTGTATGCGGGAAGTCGGGTTGTTCAATACAGCTGAAAATGTTTAAGCAGCGATTATAAATAGATGCTCTGATTTCCGCTTTTTCCAATAATTCTATTACCTTTTGAATGTGATTCTCCCGCTGATCAACCTTATTAATGACTGTTGCAATATAGTCGAATAAATTTTCTAATTGTAAGGTCGGGAAAGAATCTTCAGAGTAATTGAATGCTTCAAGTACCAGAGAAAGATATTGTGTTGATTCTGTATGGCTATTTAAAAAGGCAAGTAAAAAGTTGCTATAATTTTTTTTGATAGTGGTTCTATTAGAAGCATTATGCCTGAGACTCATTGCGGTATGAAATATATCTTGTGCTCTGTTTATCCAATTTTCATACTGTTCTGGAGTTTCATTTTTTTTAACCATTTTTTCCATGATTTGGAAGAAAGTTACATAAAAAGGAGTTATTTGATTTTGAGAATATTTCATCATCTTCCACAGGAAATCCTCATGTAAGACAGGATTTTCACAGGAGAGCAGAATTTCCAGAGGATGAAGGATAATAATTTTATCGCCAAGGGATTCTCTTTCTGTCAATTCAAATACAGGCTTTACCATCGTAAATATATAGCGGTCTGCGGCTTCAGAATTTGCCTGGATAATTTTTTTTAGGGTATGTAAGAAAGTATTATAAGCTATAAGACGTATTGCGTTTGTTGTATTGCTTATATCTGTAACCCTTCCAAAAGCGATGTCTATATAATTCGTTGGGTTATCACAAGCATTAAATATATTGAAAAAAAGGATATAAGTTTTTTCATTGTCTGACATGAGGCGTTGTGCAGACTGCATTACCTCTCTAGCCCAGCTAATATGTGAATCTGCAGGGGAGAATTTTGCCAATATTTTAAAGATAGGGTTGTGAATATAAACGTTAGTACAGTTCCTTCTTTTTGCGTTTTCGTATAATGCTTTAACTATCTCTATATATTGGGTGTAATCTTCTTTTTCTGGAGAGCTATTAAGAATAACGTTTAGAACACTGCTGTAGATAAAAGCATTAGCAACGTCTTTTCTTTCGGCTATATTGAGTAAAGCGTAAGTCTCGTCAATATGAGTAGTGTTATTGATCAAAGTGTCAATAATAAACGCATTAGGAAACAGATTTTCTGTTAACATTGCTTGAAGAATATAAATAATATTTTGAGGCGATGAGTTTTTCAGCCTGAAGTGATACTGTCTATAACGTGCCTCATATGCTGCTTCCGTTTGAACGGATACATTAGAACTTTGTAAAAGTTCAATCCAGTTTGGGAGATTATGATAATGGCAGAAAGACCGTCCATCAGAATGATACTGTCTAGGCATATGTTACCCCCTGAAAAAATTGATTTCAAATTTTACCACAAGATAAAAATAAAATCTAATTGATTTACATTTTTGATGATTGTTTATGCTTTGTCCTTTTTCGTTTTTGTTGATTAAACTTATCCATGTACTTAGAATAATATTTTTTTATGTTGGAGAAAAGTGATGGTTAATAAAATTATTCCTGTTGTTTTTTTTGATCTTTTACAGCATCCAATCAAAATGGAGGATATAAGCGATTACCAAATACTTGCTTCCGAAAGTCATAAGGTTTTTGATGACTTGAATAGCAGCAATGCTGATGAATCTTTTGTAGAAGGTGTGGGTCATATTCATGAGTCGAGCCATAGGGACATGTATTATTTTACCCGAATTACATGTCGCTTTCTTCATTTGGCTATTCAGTTACAGCGTTCTGATATTGTCCGCGCATTGTTGAATGAGTATCAGGTGAGTCCGCTTACTCCTTTACAGTGTGAACATCATATTGATGAAACCTGTTATCATGAGGATATGAATGGTTCTTGTAATGAGGTTATTGATGAGAGAAAGAGAGTAGAGATAACCCCATTGGAATTAGCCAGGCGGATTAATCATCCTGAGATCATTGACCAGCTGGAAAGAGCGATTAACCTGCAATCTTGTTCTGTCCAAAGTGTTACACTGATAAGTGAGGCATCAGTTGACAGCTTGAGTGAAAATAACGACAACGATGCGGCAACACAGATAGAGCGTGAAGAAGAAATGCTTGCTACTTCACAACGAAAAAAAACACGTCTGATTTTGGGTGATGGTAATTTTAGTTACTCCAGAGGATTGGCTGCGAAAAGGGCCATTCACGGACAAAATAATTTTTCAGAGTCATTGGTTGTTACTGAGTTTAATTCGGAAGCTAGTCTAAAAGCGATTTATGCTGCTCCAGGAACAGGAGAAGATTTCAGAAATTTTGAAGAAAATATGGATTATTTGAGAGAGAAAGGTGCCGAGATTCATTTTAATATTGATGCTTCTTCTGTGGATAGAGATTTTAGCGGCAGGCATTTTGAGCGTGTTCATTTTAATTTTCCTTATTTTCACGATTCTGATTTATCTCCCAGAAAAAACAAAGCTGAAACCAAAAAACTCATAGCGAAATTTTTTGAAAGTGTTTCGAAAATACAGAGGCCTGGTGATCGTATTCATATGGCGTTGGCTACAGGTTTTGCCAGGGATCCTGTTTGGTATGAGGATGCTACCTATGGTGTGCAAATTTGCGAACAGTGGGGATATGCCTACATCAATAAGAGAAATTTTGTTGATCCTGAAAAAGGCGCGCGATATCCGGGCTATTGCCACGTTAAAACTTCGGCGGATACGCATGTAACAACCGCTGAAAAAGGGCGCGAATTTATTTTTGAAAAGAAGATTCCAGGTAAAAACTATGAACCCTCAAGTGAGACAAGGTGTACTACCCGAGGTGTTCGTGTTCCTGTATTGAGAAGAATGGCTACTGATTCTGATACCTCAAGTTATGATAGCGATAATGAATCCGGTAATTTTGCTGCTGATCTGACTCAGGACTTTGAGAAAGAAATATTGGTTGAAAAGCCTAAAAGTGCTGCTGCTGTTTTAGGTAGATCTCTCAAACGACTTTTTTCAACACTCGAAGAAGAAAAAAATAATGAGACTGAAGTACAAAGTTCCGATAACCGAGGAACTTTTACCATTTCGCCTCCTTTGTAAAGGCGTTGTTGCATAAATAGGCTAAACAAAAAATCTTCATTCCTCTTGTGGGGCGCTCCCTCTCCCGCCCTCCGGGCCCCCTCTCCCAAAGGGAGAGGGGATATACATGGTTAGTTGGGCACACTCTTCCAAAAGGAGAGGGGAATTCATCAGTTTGGGTGTCCCATCAGATGATATCTTTATAGCTGTTCTTCAGAATGCAGGATATGGCACTACTTCCGTATATTCTTCAGTATTTTCTTCATTGTAACAAACTATGAGACGCTGTCTGCATTCAGCTAGAATTGACATTGCTGCAATGCAGGTTGTCAGTAAAAAGGCTGCACTAAAAGAAGCTGCTGCAGTGTCAATACTGTCTTCCGGATCGAGGGAAATCATTTGAGCACAAATGGTAGACAAGCCGGTGAAGGCAAAGCTGAGTGAAGCCGCCGCGCGATTTATCTTAATCGTGGATTCGGATAGATTCTGTATAACGTCATTCGGA